>OLSB01001871.1_pt1 | contig 18882 bp, 16 predicted proteins | sample 1672071 | NCBI WGS metagenome assembly OLSB01 (sample SAMEA3136642, study PRJEB25190) | human gut metagenome | biome: human gut; feature: human-associated habitat; material: faeces | place: Austria | collected 2013 | reverse complement strand
AGTCCTCTGTATCAAGCTTTACACGAATGTAAGTAGACTCGCCTTTGTTTACTACAAGGCTTGTCAGATACTGAAGAGAATCCAGTGTCTGACCTCTTTTTCCGATCAGGATACCCATATCCTCACCTTCAAAATCTACATCCAGAGAACCGTCAGCTGTGTTGTATTTCGATGTGATCTCCACTTCTCCAAGATCCATGGATCCGAATACATCACGAAGAAATACTACTGCTCTCTCCTCAACCTCTTTGATCTTCTCCGGATCAGTCAGGATCTCTACCGGTCTGCCCTGCTTCGGTGCTTTTTCACGTGTTTCCTTTGGCTGGCGCTCCTTCGGAGCTCTCGGCTGTTTCTCACGTGCAGGTTTTGCTTTACCCTGGGAATCTCTTGCAGGTCTTTCCTTCGGTGCTGCAGCCTTCAAAGGTGCCTCTTCAGATGTTTTCTCCGCCTGTACAGACTCTGTTTTTACCGGTTTCTTCTCCTTTACAGAAGCTGCCTTCGGTGCAGATTCTTTCTTTACATCCGGAGTAAAAGGCTTTTCTAATTTCTTCTCTTCTTTGATAGCGTCCAGTTTCACGGACTCTACCAGTTCATCGATCTCCTGCATATCAGAAACTGGCTCGATTCTGCGAACTTTGATCACGGCAGGTTTGCTGCCGATTCCGAAGAATCCGGAGCTGCCTTCACTGATAACCTGAATATCAAGCTGGTCACTGGAAGTTCCAAGCTCAAGACACGCTTTTGTGATAGCTTCATTCTTTGTTTTTGCTGAAAACTGAATGTAATCCTCCATTACGAACCCCTCCGTTCCTGATTATTTCTTCTTATTTCTCTCATCAAAGTCTCTTACGAGATTTGCTTTGGCTGTGATGCTGCCTGGTTTTGCATTTCTTGCCTTCTCATAAGCAGTATCAACCTTCTGTGCTCTGTCTGAAGCACCATTGTTTCCGCTGTTGCCCTTATTGATCACAGGTTTATTGATATTCTTGGCGGACTGATGAGCCTGATTGGTGATCTTCTGCGGCGGAAGTCCTTCCTTCGCACGCTTTGCTTCGATCTTCTTCATATTCTCATTAACCAGATCATCAATGTTCATCTTATCAAGATGACGGTTGATGGCAAACTGCTGGGCACTTCGCACGACAGCACTGGCGATCCAGTAGATACCAAGACCAACCGGGAATGTGAAACAGAAGAATGCAGACATCAGAGGCATGACCATGTTCATGGTTTTCATGGAGTTTGCCATTGCGCTGGCCTGATCATTTCCGTCTGCCGGCTGTGTTGCAGCCTGTGGCATAAGCTTCAGGTTCAGCATCTGAGTTGCCCATGCAAGAACCGGGATCAGAAGTGCTACGATCGCAAGTAACAGAGAACCATGATTTTTGAAGAACTCCATGATATAGTACAGCGGCTGATCTGCGATATTCAGGCCACAGAAGCCCTGCATCTTGGAAATATTTCCGGATGCTTTTGTGATCGCATCAGAAAATCCTGAAAACTGATCCATCTGTGCCAACTCTTTCCACTGGGAAGGAGAAAGTGCATACAAAAAATCAACAATAGAGTTACTTGTAGCATTTCCGGCACTGTCCATAACGAGACGTACTCGTGTCATGGAATGGTCTGTGATAAACTGCTGCAGGATATCTGTGTATCCGTTTACAGCTAACAGGTTGTCAACTACACCAGTAAAAATGTTCTTTACACTTCCAACGTAAGCAGGAATCCGGTAGATAACCTGATACAGAGCAAACAGAATAGGCATCTGAATGGCTAACTGTACACAGCTACCGGTTGGAGAAACACCATATTTCTGATAAACAGCCTGGGTTTCTTCGTTCATTTTCATCATGGAGTCCTGATCCTTTTTACCCTGATATTTCTTCTGGATCTTCTGGATCTCGGGCTGCATGATCGCACTTAACTTGGAGAATTTCTGCTGCTTGATCTGCAGCGGTGTCATAAAGGCAAAGATAAGAATACTGAAGATAATGATACAAAGACCAATGTTCTGGATTCCGAACAGGCCGTCAAGCATCTTATATATGCCATCCATGATCCATCCCATCACAGACGCGATCTGTCCGATAATAGGAGTTCCGGTTTTTGTTGCTAAAAACAGTTCCAAATTCATTTCCTCCTAGACTTCTTATTCAATTGTAAAAGTCCGGTAACTATTTCGCCCCGGGAAAAAGAGGCCAAACAGTCACAAAATAATTCATGGCACAGGGTCATAGCCTCCATGGGAAAAAGGATTGCATCGCAGGATCCTCCATGCCGCAAGAAGACTGCCCTTGAATGCGCCATATTTTTCGATTGCTTCCAAACCATATTGAGAACATGTGGGAATATAAGGACATTTAGTTCTCTTCATCGGTGATATATATTTCTGATAGAGACGAATCATTTTAATAAGAAGTTTCTTCATCAGTATGAACCTCTTCTATGATCTGATGTTTCCCTGCCAGATGCATGAAAGCACTCTCTATCTCCTGATAGCTCCTGCCCTTCGCTGCTGGTCTGGCAATTACAACAATATCAAGATTTCTCCTGAAAAGTTCTTCATTCAGACGATAGCTCTCTCTTACCAGTCTGGTGAGCCTGTGGCGAACCACACTATTCCCTACTTTTTTACTTACTGATATTCCCAGACGATTCTTCATGTACTGATTATCCAGTACGTACATCACCAGATACCGATTTGCTTTTGATGTTCCATGTCTGTATACCTGCTGAAAATCTTTGTTTTTCTTTAAGGACTCTGAATATTTCATCGAATCCCCTTTCTTTATTATAGAAGAAAAGACCACATAACTGCGGTCTTATATCTTAGGCTGATAACTGTTTTCTTCCTTTTAATCTTCTGGCAGCTAATACTTTACGGCCACCCTTTGTGCTCATACGAGCTCTGAATCCATGAACTTTAGCTCTGGATCTTTTCTTTGGCTGAAATGTCATTTTCATAGGTAAAGCACCTCCTTTATCTATTATCCCTATTCATACTATTATCATAGAACATCGTTTTAATTATATTCATTCTGCACCCGTTCGTCAAGCAAAAATTCACAAAAAATCCAATAAAATTAAGTGTTTCCGACACTTTCAAAATAACCCACACTCAATTGTGGAAACATCTGGTTTACGTAAAGTTATCCACTTTTTGTGGATAACTTGTGGATAACTTAAACTTTTTCGGCTGTTTTATCCTCACATACCCCCATATTTTTACACATATTCCTAAAAAAATCCTTTATTTTACAGCATTCTCTCTGTGGACAAAGTTATACACATTCCACAGGGGTAATTATCCGCCTGTACGGATGTTATGTAAACTTATAGGGGCTTATCCACACTTTCCAACTTATGCACATGTGGATAAAGTGGATAACTTGTGGACAACACCCGATTTTAACCACACAAACCATTTTTTCAGGGGATAATTTTACACAAATAATGATTGATTAACCACTGGATTTATTATAATATATAAAAGGATATCTATGTCCAATTGACCAATTGTAACTGTGAAAGTACTGAACAGTTACGAATAATTTACACACATTCAAAGGAACCAGGAGTTTGAAATATGGATAAAGTTATAGAAAAATGGGATGAAATTCTTCAGACAGTCAAACGTGACTACAATATCAGCGACGTAGCCTTCAATACATGGCTCAAACCGCTCGAAGTCTACGATGTGACTGACAATGTCATCACAATTTTAGTCCCATCTGAACAGGTAGTTCTGATAAACCTTCTTAATAAAAAGTACAAACTTCTTCTCCAGGTTACCATCTGCGAACTGACTGGAATAAGTGAGTGCGATGTCAAATTCATATCTCCTGATGAAGCACCTCAGAAAGATGTTCCTTCTTATGATAATGCAGCACCTGCAATGTCAGATATCGAACGTCGCTGTGAAGATGCACATTTGAATCCGAAATACATTTTTGATACTTTCATTGTCGGAAATAATAACAAATTTGCTCAGGCCGCAGCCCTTGCTGTTGCAGAATCCCCGGGAGATACCTATAATCCGCTGTTTATCTACGGAGGTGCAGGACTTGGCAAGACTCATCTGATGCATTCCATCGCTCATTATATTATTGAACATGATGAAAACAGCAAAGTTTTGTATGTAACCAGTGAAGAATTCACAAATGAACTGATCGAAACGATCCGAAACGGAAATAACTCCGCAATGTCCAAATTCCGTGAAAAATACAGGAATATTGATGTTCTTCTGGTCGATGATATTCAGTTTATTATAGGAAAGGAATCCACACAGGAGGAATTTTTCCACACTTTCAACAGTCTGCACAGTGCCAAGAAACAGATCATCATTTCTTCAGATAAACCACCGAAAGATATGGAAATTCTGGAAGAACGCTTCCGTTCAAGATTCGAATGGGGTCTGATCGCAGATATTACCTTACCTGATTACGAGACCCGAATGGCAATTCTCCACAAAAAAGAAGAGCTCGAAGGCTACAATATCAGCGAAGAAGTCATTAATTACATTGCAACAAACATCAAATCCAATATCCGTGAGCTGGAAGGTGCCTTTAATAAGGTAATGGCAAGTTCCAAACTGGAGAAAAAGGAAGTAACCCTTGAACTTGCCGAGCAGGCACTCAAGGATATCATCTCCCCAAATGAGCAAAAAGTTATCACTCCGGATTATATTATTTCCGTTGTTGCAGAACACTATCATGTAACTGTAGCGGAACTCTGCGGAAACAAGCGTAGTTCCAAGATCGTCATGCCAAGACAGATCGCCATGTATCTCTGCCGTGAGATCATTGACACTTCTCTCAAGACGATCGGCAAAAATCTTGGTAACCGTGATCACACTACAATTATGCACGGAATTGAGAAAATCGAAAAAGAATTAGCAACAAATGATAACCTCAGAAACTCCATCGCTACCTTGAAGAAAAAAATTAATCCACAGGGTTAAGTGACTTATCCACACCCACTTTCAAAGTTATCTGGTAGTTTTACACGTAGTTATACAGTCCTCAAAACCTTTATTTTCAAGGTTTGAAAGACTTTTGCACATAATCCCCATCCCCTAAGGCGGCTACGGCGGATATCTATATATTTATATATTTATAAAAGCAATTTTCAAACACGAAGGGAGTTATACACATGAAGATTATATGTCCCAAAACTAATCTGTTAAAAAGCGTAAATATTTCTTTGAAAGCTGTTCCTTCTAAAACAACCATGCCAATCCTTGAATGTATCCTTATGGATGCAACCACAAACCAGATCAAATTTACAACAAATGATATGGAATTGGGCATTGAAACAATCGTAGATGGACAAATCGAAGAAAAAGGAATGGTTGCACTTGATGCCAAAATCTTTTATGAAATCATCAGAAGACTTCCGGACAGTGATGTAACTATCAAAACTGACAGCAACTATGTAGCAACGATCACCTGTGAAAAAGCCAAGTTTACAATTCCTGGCAAAGCAGGCGAAGATTTTGCATACCTTCCTGTTATCGAAAAAGACGAAGCACTGACCCTTTCTCAGTTTACTTTGAAAGAGATGATCCGTCAGACTATTTTTTCTATTGCAGTCAATGAAAACAACCGTTTGATGACTGGTGAATTGTTCGAAATCAAAGATAATTGTCTGAAGATTGTTTCTCTGGATGGACACCGTATTTCCATCAGAAAAATGCCATTGAAGCGAAATTATTCAGATCGCAAGATTGTCGTTCCAGGAAAGACACTCAGCGAGATCAGCAAAATCCTCTCTGGAGAAATTGACGATCAGGTTAGTATATATTTCACAAAAAACCACATTTTATTTGAATTTGATCGGACAATTGTGGTATCCAGACTGATTGAGGGAGAATATTTTCGAATTGATCAGATGCTTTCCAGTGATTACGATACAAAGATCAGTGTAAACAAGAAAGAATTCCTGAACTGTATTGACCGTGCAACACTTCTTGTAAGAGAAGGAGATAAGAAACCGATCGTAATTGAGATCAGTGATGGTAAGATGGAGCTGAAGATTGATTCTTCTATGGGATCTATGGATGAAGAGATCGACATTGAAAAAGAGGGTAAAGATATTCTTATCGGATTCAACCCGAAATTCCTGATCGATGCTTTGAAAGTTATTGATGATGAGACGATCCACATGTATCTGATGAATCCAAAAGCACCATGCTTCATCAGAGATGACGAAGAAACATATACTTATCTGATCTTACCAGTTAACATCAGTCAGAATCAGGCCAGATAAGGAGGAGGATTATTTTGGAAATTACGATCAGAGATGAATTTATCAAACTTGGACAGGCTTTGAAACTCGCCGGAGTTGTAGAGGACGGTGTTCAGGCAAAATATGAAATTCAGGATGGAAATGTAAAAGTAAATGGTGAAGTAGATCAGCGGCGTGGACGCAAAGTATACGTTGGTGATGTGATCACTTTTGAAGGTCAGGAAATCAAAGTTATAAAATAATTATGTATATTGAATCTGTACAACTTCAGAATTTTAGAAATTACCGTGAATTGCAGCTTGATTTTGACAAAGGTACAAATATTTTTTACGGAGATAATGCACAGGGAAAAACCAATATCCTGGAATCTGTCTATATCTGTGGAACGACAAAGTCCCACAAGGGCAGCAAGGATAAAGAACTGATACGGTTTGGGGAGGAAGAATCCCACATCCGCATGATGATCAAAAAAGACGGACTTTCCTACAAGATCGACATGCATCTTCGCAAAAACAAGGCAAAGGGAGTTGCAATTAACGGTCTTCCGATAAAAAAGGCAAGAGAACTGTTTGGAATCGTGAATCTTGTCTTTTTTTCACCGGAAGATTTAAATATTATCAAGAATGGTCCGGGGGAAAGACGCAGGTTTATGGACCTTGAACTCTGCCAGCTGGATCAGATCTATCTTACAGATCTGGCTGGATATAATCATATCGTGAACCAGAGAAATAAACTTCTCAAAGATATGTATCATAATCCGGCACTTAAGGATACGCTTGAAATATGGGATCTGCAGATGCTCCAGTACGGGCAGAAAGTCATCAGCAAAAGAAAAGAGTTCGTAAAAGATCTGAATACAGTCATAAAGGAAATCCACAGCAACCTGACAGGGGGAGAGGAACATATTGAAGTACTCTATGAGCCCAGTACGGAGGCTGAATTTTTTGAGGAAACGCTCAAAAAGAACAGAGACAGAGATATCCGGATGAAGATGACTTCCTCCGGACCTCACAGGGATGATCTTTGTTTTATGGTAAACGGGGTGGATATACGAAAGTTTGGCTCACAGGGGCAGCAGAGGACCGCAGCATTATCTTTGAAACTTTCAGAAATTTATCTTGTAAAAGAAAAGATCAAGGATACACCGGTACTTTTGCTGGATGATGTACTTTCAGAGTTGGACAGCAACCGTCAGACCTATCTTCTTGACTGTATCCATGATATACAGACTCTGATCACCTGTACTGGACTGGATGATTTTGTAAGTCATCAGTTTCACCTGAACAAAGTTTTCAAAGTTGTCAAAGGAGAAGTGTTTGAGCCTGTTTAAAACAGAGTTCTATGGATAAAAAGAAAACGTAAGAAACAGTTTTGACAAGGATATTAGTGTATGTTACACTGTTCATAATCTTGGAAAGTTGGTGAATATATTGGACAAAGAGGAATTTCGGATCAAACTTGAAGAAATTAACCGCCTTGTAGAGAAGAAGAACTACAAGGATGCCATGGAAGTTGTAGACAGTATTGACTGGCGTCGTGTAAAGAATGTTCATACCCTTTGTGTTGTTGGTGAGATCTATGCAGCAAACAAGCGGTATGACGACAGCAGGGAGATTTTCCTTCTGGCTTATCACAGAGCTCCTATTGGCAGAAATATTTTGTATCGATTAATCGAAGTATCCCTCAAGATGAAGGATATTGATGAGGCAATGGAATATTATGATGAATTCCTGGAAGTTGCCCCTAATGACAGTACACAGTATGTATTAAAATATAAAATCCGCAAAGCAGAACAGGCTCCGCTCGAAGAGCAGATCAGAATTCTCGAGGATTACAAAGAGAAAGAATTCACAGAGAGATGGTCATACGAGCTGGCTAAATTATATTATCAGAATGGAGATACCAAGAAATGCCTGGATCTCTGTGATGAAATGGTTCTCTGGTTCAGTGATGGCAAGTATGTCATGAAAGCCCTGGATCTTAAGAGTCGTATGGGAATGCTGAGTGGTAAAGAAAAAGAAAAATACGATAAACAGTTTATTCCGAATCTCAAGACAGTGGAGGATTCCGCTGAGAATAAAGAAGAGGTTCAGGATGGAGAAGCGAAAGAACCACGGGCAGAAGCAGCACCGGCAGCAGATGATGATGCACCTGTGATCGACAGCGTAGATATTGATGAGCGTGATGTTAATGGAGCAGAAAGCCTTCAGGAAAAAATCTCCAAGGGAATCCGCGATATCTTTACAGGAAAGAAAAAAGAATCCGAAGAGGAATTTATGAAGGAAGAGGAGGAAGCACCTGCTGAGGAGGTTCCGGAAGAAATGATCAAGGATATTTCTTCAGAAGCAGAACCGACAAATGTACCGGAACTTGAACCGGAAGATGCAGTGATCCCGCCTCCGGCAACACCTGGAACTTCTATTTTCAGCACGATCGAGGAGAAGATAGAAGAAGTTACAAATCAGGAGATCAAGGATGAACAGGAAGAGACACCGGAAGAAGTAACTGAGGAAGTCAGTGAAGAAGAACTTCCGGATGTAGTGATCGAATCTGAGGAAACAGATGCTGAAGAAGCAGAGGAGCTTCCGGAAGCTGAAGAAGAACCGGAAATCGAAGAGGTTGAAATTCCAGAAGAAGAAGTGAAACCGCTGGAGACAGAGGATGACTTTGTTGATTCGGCAGAGGAAGAGAAGACAAAACTTCCTGAACTTGAGATCCCGGAAGCAATGAAGAATGTTGGAATGGAAAATCCATTACATACAGAAATTCCGAAAGCACCGGATATCTGTCTTCCGGGAGCAGAAGATTCTGAGGAGACACCTGATTTTGAATTTAATCTGGAAGATACGATTCTTGCAGCAGCAACTGCACAGGGAATTGAAATTCCGGATGAACCGATAGTGAAAGAAGAACCGGTTCAGGAAGTAAATACTGCAGAAGAGGATGCTGAGGATTATATGTCTGAAGAGGATCTTCGCAGTGCAGAAGAAGAATTCCTGAACGGACCTGTCAAGAAGCAGGATCCGGAAGAAGAAATTTATGATGATCTGGATTCTTATAAGATGGAAGATGACTCTGATGAAGATTTCGGTGAGGAAGACGGCTACGAAGATGAGGATATCAGTGATCTTGAGGAAGAAGAATTCCTTGCAGATCAGTATGAGGATACTGTAAAAGCAGCCAAGACTCCTGAAAAGAAACCAACTCTCAGAAAATCCGGCAGGAAAGCAAAACAGCAGGAACCGGAAGATGACGACATGGAGCAGCTTCTCTATACTGTTGAGCCGAAACGCAAAGCCAGGGATATCATTCCGAGAGAAAAGAAGATGACCGCAGATGAGGAGAAACTCTTTACCTACTTTGCGAAAGTTCCGGGCTTAAGGGAACAGATCGTGGATGCACTTTATGATGCGCAGATCTGTGCTTCTGACAAGACTTCAAAGACAGGAAATATTATTGTGATGGGTGGCCGTGAGACAGGAAAGACAAGACTGATCTCAGGACTGATCCCGGCGATCTGCAAGGAACTGAACCTGGAGGCATCCAAGGTTGCCTATGTATTTGCGGATCAGATCAATGGCAAGAATGTAGCAGAGATTGTTCGTAAGATGTCAGGCGGTTTCCTGGTTATCGAAAACGCCAATCAGCTGGCAAAAGAAACAGTTAATCAGTTGAATAAGGCAATGGAGTTCCGGACTGACGGACTGATCGTGATCATTGAGGATGAAAAGATCGGAATGCGTAAACTGATCGCAAGATTCCCGAAATTTACATCCAAGTTTACATCTATGATCAATATTCCGGTATTTACCAACGATGAACTTGTTAATTTTGCGAAAATCTACACAAGAGAGAACGGATACACCATCGACCAGATGGCAATGCTGTCGCTGTATAACCTGATCAGCACAAGCCAGAAGGAAGATCAGCCGATGAATATCGGTGCGGTCAAGGACATCATTGACAGTGCGATCGCCAAATCAAGAGGAGGTCTTCGTAAACTGATCTCCAAGAAAAAAGTAAATCAGGATGGATACCTGGTACTTTACGAGAAAGATTTTAATTAGTGAGAGGAGAAAATATGGCCAGACCTTATCTTGGAAATCCTAAATATACCATTGAAGTCCTTCAAAAGTACGGTTTTGTATTCCAGAAAAGGTTTGGTCAGAATTTTCTGATCGATACCCATGTTCTGGAGCGTATCATCGAAGCTTCCGAGATCACCAAAGATGATTTTGTACTGGAGATCGGACCGGGAATCGGAACGATGACACAGTATCTTGCAGAGGCAGCAAGAGAAGTAACAGCAGTTGAGATTGACGATGCACTGATTCCGATCCTTAAGGATACACTTAAGGAATGGGACAATGTAACTGTTCTTCACGGAGATATCCTCAAGACAGATATCCGTAAGATCGCAGATGAGAAGAATCAGGGGCGTCCGATCAAGGTCGTTGCAAATCTGCCATATTACATTACGACACCGATCATTATGGGCTTATTCGAAAGCCATGTTCCAGTAGATTCGATCACGGTAATGGTACAGAAAGAAGTGGCAGACAGAATGCAGACAGGTCCTGGTTCCAAGGATTACGGGGCACTTTCACTGGCTGTACAGTATTATGCAGAACCAAAGATCGTTGCAAATGTACCGCCGAATTGCTTTATGCCGCGGCCGAAGGTTGGAAGTGCGGTGATCCGCCTGACGAGACATCAGAATCCGCCGGTAACAACGCTGGATGAGAAATTAATGTTCCGTCTGATTCGTGCATCTTTTAACCAGAGAAGAAAAACTCTGTCAAACAGTCTTAAGAATTCACAGGAACTGCCGTATTCCAAGGAAGAGGTAGAAGCTGCGATCACAGAATGTGGACTTCCGTTGAATATCAGAGGGGAAGCACTGACGCTGGAACAGTTTGCCAGACTGTCAGATACATTTTCGAAATTAAATAAATAAGCAAATAAAAAGCATCCGGTGGCTGGTCGGATGCTTTTTATTATTTATTAAATTTAAAAGGAAGGAGAGTTGATAACCATTTCAGGCTATCAACATATGAAAAAGAAAATTATAAAAATAATGTTGGCTGTATTATTTTTATGGTCTTAGTATAGCCAGAAAATATGATGGAATCGTGTTGAACTTATGAAAAAACAGTGAACAAAGGTCAAAAGTTTTATGAATGACAGCCAGATAAAAAATTTTTACAGCATAGCCGAAAAACTGTGGTATAATGGGCTCGCCTGAGAGAAAAAGCATCGAAACAGGTGTGAAATTCAGGCTGATACATGAGAATGCATGAATTCAGGAGGTAATTACAATGAAAATAAACAAAAAAATCAGTGTACTGGTACTTGCAGGGGCTCTTGCATGTACAACACCGGCGATGGTCTACGCACAGGACAGCTCAGATGTGGTTGACCAGGCCGTAGAGATCCTTCAGGATAACGGAGTGGATGAACTTCTGTCCGATCCGGACAAGGTGGTGGATCTGATCGTTCAGGCTAAGGAAATTCTCGGTCAGGTAGATGTAACAAATGATGAGATCGGCTCAGCTCTTGATGTGGCAGCAGAAAGTGCGGGAATTACACTTTCCGATTCTGAGAAACAGACTCTGATCCAGTTATATGATAAATTCAAGAATACAGATCTGGATGAGGACCAGCTGAGAAGTCAGGTAAATAAGGTTTATAACAAGCTGGATGAGCTTGGGATCACCAAAGAAGATGTCAAAGGAATCATTGGCAAACTGGTCGATTTTGCCAGAAGCATCCTTAACTGACCTCACAGGAAAGACACTAGTACGTTTGTGAAAAACACACAGGATAAAAAATAGAGGAGTCAGAAATTTATAGTATATTTGAATAAAAAAAATGAATATACAGAAATAAAATTGTGCAAATATACGGAAACTTCATTGTTTGTTCATAAAAAGTTCATAATCGACTGTTATTATAAGTACAGTTCGAAGAGAACTTCACTAACAGACGTTGTAATGTTCTTCATTACACATAAATTTTTTCATAATAATCGCCCCGGTAAACCACTGCCGGGGCACTCCTCGTTTATTGAGTCCCTTTTTGGGGACTTTTTTTATTTCCTCCTGCATATAAAATATGCTATAATGAGACTAACTATAGTAAAATGATCAAAAGTATAGACGATATAGATAGATTTTTATACGAGAGGAGAATTGCAGATCATGTCTGAGTCAATGAAAGATTATGAAAAAGAACTGGAAGCTTCCATGAAAACGATCGAGGAAGGTGACATTCTCACAGGAACTGTGATCAGTGTGGATGAAAAAGAAGTGATCCTCGATCTTAAATATTATGATTATGCAGAAGGTGTGATCCCGGCAGAGAATTTCAGCAGAGAGCCAGGATTTAACCTCAAAGAAAATGTCCAGGAAGGGGACGAGATTCAGGCTACCGTGATCCGTAAAGATGACGGAAATGGAAATATCCTGCTCTCAAGGGTAGAGGCAGTTGATGTCCTTGCATGGGATAAACTTAAGGAATTAAAGGAATCTGGAGAGGTTCTGGATGTTGTAGTAAAAGGAATCACAAACGCAGGCGTTATCGCTTATGTAGAAGGTGTCAGAGGTTTTATCCCGGCATCCAAACTTGCTCTTGGATATGTTGAGGATACAGAGGCATATCTGAACAAACCGATCCAGGTACAGGTCATCGACGTTGATAAAGAAAGTAAGAAACTGATTCTTTCTGCTAAGGAAATTCTCCGTGAGAAGGCAGAAGAAGAACGCAGAAACAAAGTTTCAAACCTTGAGATCGGGCTTATCACCGAGGGAACAGTAGAGAGCCTTCAGCCATATGGTGCATTTGTAGATCTTGGAAACGGACTTTCCGGTCTGGTGCATATTTCTCAGATCTGCGAGAAGAGGATCAAGAAACCGTCAGAGGTTCTTGCTGTAGGAGACAAGGTCAAAGTCAAAGTCACTGCGATCAAGGACGGAAAGCTCAGTCTCAGCATTAAGGAAGCATCTGATATGATGGCGAAGGAAATCGAAGAAGAAGTTTATGAAGTACCAGATGCAGGAGAAGAGGCAACCACTACACTGGGCTCTCTCTTTGCAAATATCAAACTGGATTGAAAGGACGGCTGGAATGAAAAATCAGGAAAAAATTTTTGTTATAGGACATAAAAATCCGGATACAGATTCTATCTGTTCGGCAATTGCATACTGCGACATCAAAAACAGGACAAGCCAGCACCAGAAATTTATTCCGAAGCGCGCAGGACAGATCAATGAGGAGACAGAGTATGTGCTGAGCCGTTTTGGAGTTCAGCCGCCGGGATATCTGAGTAATATCGGAACCCAGGTCAAGGACATGGATATCCGTATGAGCCCGGATGCAGACAAGGGAATGTCGCTGAAAGCTGCATGGGATATCATGCAGGAGAACAGCATTGTTTCTCTTCCAATCAGAGATAAAGAAGGTGCCCTGGAAGGTCTGATCACGATCGGTGATATTGCGAAGACCTATATGGATACGACTGACAGCTATCTTCTTTCCAGAGCAAGAACACAGTATCAGAAGATCGCAGAGACGATCGACGGAGAAGTGATCGAGGGAAATCCTCATGGATATTTTATCAAGGGAAGAGTTATGGTAGGAACTGCCAACCCGGATAAAATGAAAGAATATATCGAAGAAGATGATATGATCATCATGGGAGACAGAGAAGAGGATCATCTTCAGGCGATTTCCCAGAATGTAAGCTGTATTATCGTGGGACTTGGAATCCAGGTATCAGATAATGTTATGAAACTCGCACATGAGAAGGATATCATCATTATTTCTTCCCCGTATGATACCTTTACGATCGCGCGACTGATCAACCAGAGTATTCCGGTCAGATATATCATGAAAACAGAAAATCTTGTAACTTTTAATACCGAAGATTTTACAGATGATATCCAGGATGTCATGATCAAGCACCGTCATCGTGCATTCCCGGTCATCAACAAGAAGGGCAAATGTATCGGTACCATATCCAGACGTAATTTCCTGGGCATGCACAAGAAGCAGGTAGTTCTTGTAGACCATAATGAGATCGATCAGGCAGTAGATAATATTGAGAAAGCTGACATTCTTGAGATCATTGACCATCATAAACTTGGAACACTGCAGACGGTTCAGCCGATCAGCTTCCGTAACCAGCCGGTGGGATGTACCGGAACGATCATGTATCAGATCTATGGCGAACAGAAACTTGAGATCTCGCCTAAGATCGCAGGACTTCTGTGCGCAGCGATCATTTCAGATACGCTGATGTTCCGTTCACCGACCTGCACACTGCAGGATAAGATGGCAGCAGGAGCACTGGCACTGATCGCAGATATTTCCATTGAGCAGTTTGCGAAGGAAATGTTCCGTGCAGGAAGCAACCTCAAGGATAAATCACCGGAAGAAATCTTTTATCAGGATTACAAGAAATTTATTGCAGAAGGTGATATCTGCTTTGGCGTTGGACAGATCAGTTCTATGGATTCAGAAGAACTCAAAGAGATCAAAGAAAGACTGCTGCCGTTCATGGTAAGCGAATGCGGACGCCATGGTGTCACCAGAGTTTACTTCATGCTGACGGATATTATAACACAGTCAACGGAACTGCTGTTTTATGGAGAGGGAAGCCGTGAAATGGCAGAAAATGCATTTAAGATGGAGCCGGAAAACGATGCATTCTATCTCGAAGGTGTAGTTTCACGTAAGAAACAGCTGATCCCGCCGCTGATGGAAGCAGCACAGATGTCCGGTGATTATGCATAAAACAAAAGCAAAAGACAGACAGGAGGATTTGTAAATCATGGCAAAACAGACCTGGAAAGCAGGGAATATGCTGTATCCGCTCCCGGCGGTTATGGTGAGCGTTACAGATGGCAAAGGACAGGATGATATTATAACAGTAGCCTGGACAGGTACGATCTGCACAAATCCTCCAATGGTTTATATTTCTGTTCGTCCGAGCCGTTTTTCCCATCATATGCTGATGGAAACGGGAGAATTTGTAATCAATCTGACGACAGAGAAACTTACCAGAGCTACGGATTACTGTGGTGTCCGCTCTGGCAGAGACGTTGATAAATTCAAAGAAACAGGACTTACAAGAGAAAAGGCAGAATTTGTCAAAGCACCTATGATCAAAGAATCTCCGGTATCTATAGAATGCCGTGTTACAGAAGTTAAGAAACTGGGATCTCATGATATGTTTCTTGCGGAAGTACTTGCAGTACATGCGGATGAGGAGTATATGGACGAAAACAACCGCTTTGATCTTAACCGTGCACGTCCGATGGTATATTCTCATGGAGAATATCTTGGTATCGGAAAGAAACTGGGCACATTTGGCTACAGTGTCAAAAAACGGAGAAAAAGTGCGAAAAAATGAGCCTTCCCAAAGAGGGATTGCAGAACAAGGGCATTTATGCTAAAATGGGCGTTAAGCAATTTGTGAGAAATCAAACAGGAGAACGGACATTTTATGAATAATATAACATTGATAGGAATGCCTGGAGTCGGCAAAAGCACAATAGGCGTTGTACTGGCAAAGGTATTAGGCTATCAGTTCCTTGATTCGGATCTTCTGATCCAGAAACAGGAAAGAAGACGTCTGCGTGAGATCATTGAAGAAGAAGGATACATGGGATTCAAGGAAATTGAGAACCGTGTCAATGCGTCTATTGATGTAAACCATACTGTGATCGCGACAGGCGGAAGCGTAGTGTACTGTGAAGAGGCTATGAATCATCTGAGGTCGATTGGAACAGTTGTATATTTGAAATTATCTTTAGATTCCCTTGCAAAGCGCCTTGGCAATCTGCAGTGCAGAGGCGTACTGTTAAAGGACGGTCAGACATTGAAGGATCTGTACGAAGAACGAACTCCATTATATGAGAAATATGCAGATGTTGTTCTGGACGAAGAAGGGAAAGATTTGGAAGAAAGTCTGCACGATCTTTTGGAAATACTAGAAGAGAATTCAAAGTAACTATTGTTGAAAAGACAATGAAGCGGAAGGGGACAGAGTAAATTTTTATTTACAAATGGCAAATCTGTGTTATAATACAGACTTTGAGGATGAGATTTATCTCTGGCATTCGCTTCGACTTGCGGAGTGAAAATAATTATAGAGGTGCTTTATGGAACAGTATGTAATTAAAGGTGGCAATCCGTTAGTAGGAGAAGTTGAGATCGGTGGTGCGAAGAACGCTGCGCTTGCTATTCTTTCTGCTGCGATCATGACGGATGAAACCATTCTTATTGAGAATCTGCCTGACGTAAGAGACATCAATGTTTTGTTGGAAGCAATTGCCGGGATAGGAGCTCAGGTTGAGCGAATTGACAGGTCTACCGTTAAGATTAACGGATCTACAATTAACGATATCAGTGTAGATTATGAATATATTAAGAAAATCCGTGCGTCATATTATCTTCTTGGCGCATTACTTGGCAAATACAAACACGCTGAGGTTCCGCTTCCGGGCGGATGTAACATCGGAAGCAGACCAATCGATCAGCATCTGAAGGGATTTCGTGCATTAGGTGCAGATGTGAACATCCTTCATGGTGCGATCGTTGCAGAGACAGAGAACCTTCATGGAAGCCATATTTTCCTTGATGTTGTATCTGTAGGTGCGACGATCAACATTATGATGGCAGCTTCTATGGCATCTGGCCGTACTACGATCGAGAATGCAGCGAGAGAGCCGCATGTTGTAGACGTTGCGAACTTCCTGAACAGTATGGGAGCCAACATCAAGGGTGCGGGAACTGATGTTATCCGTATCAAGGGTGTTGAGAAACTTCATCGTACAGAGTATTCTATCATTCCGGACCAGATCGAGGCAGGAACTTTTATGTTTGCTGCTGCCGCAACTGGCGGGGATGTTACAGTTAAGAATGTTATCCCGAAACATCTTGAGGCAACAACTGCCAAACTTGAAGAGATCGGATGTGAGGTTGAAGAATTTGATGATGCAGTACGTGTACGTGCAGGCAAGAGACTTCACCGCACTCATGTCAAGACTCTTCCATATCCAGGATATCCGACAGATATGCAGCCGCAGATCGCTGTTACACTTGCCCTTGCAGAAGGAACAAGTATCGTAACAGAGAGTATCTTTGAAAACCGTTTCAAATATGCGGACGAGCTTTCCAGAATGGGAGCGAATATTAAAGTTGAGGGAAATTCTGCTATTATTGATGGTGTCCGCAAGCTTACAGGCGCAAGAGTCAGTGCACCGGATCTCCGTGCAGGAGCGGCTCTGGTAATTGCAGGTCTGGCAGCGGATGGAATCACAGTAGTAGATGATATTGTTTATATCCAGAGAGGATATGAGAATTTCGAAGAGAAACTGAGAAGTCTCGGCGCAGAGATCGAGAGAGTTTCCAGTGAGAAAGAAATTCAGAAATTCCGTCTTCGCGTAGGTTGATAAAATTTGTCATCCGAGATACTTGACAAGTATATAAAATAAGTTTATTGTATGTACTGCGATAACTTCATAAACGGCCTTTTATTCAGAGTGGTGGAGATACAAAGGATCTGTGAAGCCACGGCAACCCCTCCCTTGAGAGGAAGGTGCCAACCTGAGCGAGTGATCGAACAATAAGAGGATTGAAATCAAATTCAAGACAGTCCTATTGTTGGGGCTGTCTTATTTTGTTATGTACGCAGATAACTTATTGATCAATAGACCAGATAAAAAAGAAAGGAACCAATCATGGAGAAAGAAAAGATTTTATTTACATCCGAATCTGTAACTGAAGGTCATCCGGACAAAATGTGCGATGCCATTTCCGATGCCATTCTTGACGCGATCATGGAAAAAGACCCGATGGGCCGTGTAGCATGCGAGACCGCTACAACAACAGGTCTTGTACTTGTTATGGGAGAGATCACAACAAGCGCTTACGTTGATATCCAGAAAATCGTAAGAGATACAGTAAGAGAGATCGGTTATACCCGTGGAAAATATGGATTTGATGCTGATACATGTGCAGTCATCACTGCAATCGATGAGCAGTCAGCAGATATCGCTCTTGGCGTAGACAAAGCTCTGGAAGCTAAGATGGGAGAAGACGAGATCGATGCGATCGGAGCCGGAGACCAGGGAATCCAGTTCGGATATGCTTCCAATGAAACAGAAGAGTACATGCCATATGCGATCAACATGGCACACAAACTGGCTCGCCAGCTTACAAAAGTCCGCAAAGACGGAACTCTGCCATACTTAAGACCAGACGGAAAAACTCAGGTAACTGTTGAATACAGTGAAGAAGGCAAACCGATCCGTATCGATGCAGTTGTATGCTCTACACAGCATGATCCGGAAGTTACACAGGAGCAGATCCACGAAGACATCAAGAAATATGTATTTGATGAGATCATCCCGACAGACATGGTAGATGATGATACCAAGTACTTCATCAACCCGACAGGACGTTTCGTGATCGGTGGACCTCACGGTGACAGTGGACTTACAGGACGTAAGATCATCGTTGATACTTACGGTGGATCCGGACGTCACGGCGGCGGTGCTTTCTCAGGAAAAGACTGCACAAAGGTTGACCGTTCCGCAGCTTATGCAGCACGTTATGTTGCAAAGAACA
>OLSB01001870.1_pt1 | contig 18887 bp, 12 predicted proteins | sample 1672071 | NCBI WGS metagenome assembly OLSB01 (sample SAMEA3136642, study PRJEB25190) | human gut metagenome | biome: human gut; feature: human-associated habitat; material: faeces | place: Austria | collected 2013 | reverse complement strand
TCAAAAAAGAAGTCTGGGAGAAATTTCTCCCAGGCTTCTATTTTTATCATTATCAAAGAATGTTAACGCCTATAAACTCCCGGCTGATCGCCGAAATCACACCACTTAGCTGTGGTAATGAGAACGCTTATAATGCACAATCAGCCCTGCTGCCGCAAGGATCAATATTACTACGATCACCCACACCTGCGGAGTTACATCCTTAATGTTATAGCAGCGGACATTGATCCACATCTGATTGATCCGTTTGCTGGCATCTGCATCGAAGTACTGCATGATCGCACTTCGCTCGATCGCCGCTTCGTCCGGATACTGGGCATAGAGCTGACGTCTTGTCTGCTCCTCCGGAGCTGTTATGATGTAATCAGAATCCGAATTATCACCACTGAAGAAATAACCAAGCGGATATTCTGCTGTATCTTCTTCTCCATCTTCCGCACCATAATTCCAGTTCAGATAATCAAATACTGTATTATCATCTTCGCCTCCTGCAATAACAGAAGTATATCCGATGTAGTACATATTTCTGACTGCATTGTCCGGTCTTGAAAGAAAGTTCACAAAGCTTTCTGCTACCTGTTGTTTTCTGGCATCTTCATCGATACCATCCTTTAACATCACCCAGCCATCAAACCAGAGATTAGTAGATTCCTTCGGCACGGCGAAATCAAGATAAAGATCATCTTCTTCTGCCTGATCCATCGCATAAACCGCATCACCGGACCACTGATAATTTGCAAGTACCTTGCCGGATACCATATCTGCCTTACCACTGTCTGTCTCAAAGGAATATACATTGTCCTTCATATCCTGAAGCAGATCCTGTACTTCCTGTATCGTTTCCGGGCTGACATCATTCATTACCCGAAGCAGATCATCATGATAAGTATCTGCATTTGTGAATTCCTCTGATGTCAGTTCGTCCTGCTTTAAAATACCAAGTGCCGCAAAATAAGAATCACGCACATTATCCTTGATCGTAACCTGACGTGCAAACTTCGGATTATCCAAGATATTCCATGTACCTGCTTCTTCCTCCGTTATCTCCTCCGGATTATATAAGATACCGGTTACACCCCACATATATCCGGCTGCATATTTGCTCCAGCTCTCACCATTGATCTCATTTTCATCAAAGGTCTGTCTGATATATGGAGATACTCCCTTTGCATAATAATTTTCCTCTATACTCGTGTCATAAAACGAATCCGAAAACGGAACTACTTTTTCTTCTGCCATCAGCTTCATGATCATGTAGTCGGATGGACAAACCAGATCGTATTTATCACCAAGAGTAAGCATGTTATAAAGGTCTTCATTTGTTCCAAAACAGGAATATTCCACCTTTACCTTCTGACCATATGTCTCATAGTACCAGTTCTCAAAATCCGTCACCATGGAATTCTCACCGAAGATCTCGGTTCCATCTTCCAGGTCGATTACTTCGTCCTCATCCCATTCTCCAAGGTCGATATATTCTTCCCAGTTGGATACTCGAAGCACGATCGTATCATCCGACTTCTGTACATCGGCAGCATCTGTCTTTGCAGCATCACTTCTTGTATTATCTGATGCGACAGATACTTCTGTCTGATCCTGCACATTGTCATCTGCCTCCGCATGTACCAGATAAGCCGCAGGCGTAAGCATCATAAGTCCGGCACAGAAGCCGGCAAATCCTTTGAATAACTTCTTCTTATTCATATCTGCCACCTGCCTTTCCGGCTCTCGCCTTTGCCTTTGATGTCATATTCATTCCAACAACGATCAATATAACGATCACGAAGATCACTGTTGATAACGCCCATAAAGCAGTCTTAATCTCTGTCTGAGAACCCTTGGTCGCATTTACGACATAAGTACTGATCGTATCAAAAGTCGCCGGCTTTGTATAACTCGCAATGAAATAATCATCTAATGACAAAGTAATTGCCAGTGCAAATCCTGAAATCACACCCGGTAAGATCTGTGGAAGGACTACTTTTACCAGTGCGGTAAATGGTGATGCGCCCAAGTCCATAGCAGCCTCATACAAGCTTCCATCCATCTGCTTTAGCTTCGGTACAACTGACAGATAAACAAACGGGGCAGACAGCACGACATGTCCGACTACCAGTGGCACATAGGATTCCTTACTGACACCAAATACTACGATCAGCAGGATACAGATTGAAAAACCGGTTACAACATCTGCATTTACAACCGGAACCTGATTCATCGCAGATACAATCCCCGATGCAAGTTTCTTGGAATAAAATGCACCGACCGCACCCAGTGTTCCAAGCAATGTCGCAATTAACGCTGAGCCAACCGCAAGAAGAACCGTACCCCAGATCATATCTGCAAGCTCAGGCTTGGTAAATAATGTAATATAATTCTGAACAGAAAATCCGTGTATCGTTCCGATATTTGCCGAATCCGTAAAACTATAAACTGCTAGGATCAGAATCGGCAGATAGAGGATCACCAACATCAATATAATAAAAGCAACCCGAAATCCTTTTTTCATTATAACAATGCACCTCCTCTGTTGTTGTCTTCTCCCTCATATTTATTTGTAAAGAGAGTAAAGATTAGTATGATCAACAGAAGCACCAGTGCGATCATGGATCCATTGTGCCAATCATATGAAGCAAAATAGCTGCCTATCAGGCTACCCATAACATAAGTGCTGTTATACAACATATCCAATACAACATAGTTCGTCATAGACGGAAGGAATACCATCACGATACCACTGATGATACCCGGAACAGATAACGGAAGCGTCACCTTTAAAAATGTCTGAACAGAACTTGCGCCCAGATCATTTGCTGCTTCTAACAGACTGTTATCTAACTTCATCAATGTTGTATAGATCGGCAGGATCATAAACGGAAGAAAGTCATATACCATACCGATCACGGAATTCAAAAACGGATAATATGCCAGATTATGCTCGATCAACGTCAGGACTTCCTTTAAAGCAGTCAGTCTTAACGTAAAATTGATCCACATCGGAAGAACGAAGATCATAACAATGATCGACTTTTTCTTCCATTCACTTCTGGCAAGTATATAGGCGATCGGGTACGCCAGCAACAAAGCTGCTGCCGTCGATACACAGGCGATCGCAAAGCTGTAGGCAAGGGTTCCGATCGTGTTCGGACTGGTGAAGAATCCTGTCAGGTTCTCCAGTGAGAACTGCCCCTCTCCATTTGTAAATGCATAATATATAATGACTATAAGCGGTGCAACCACAAAGCATATCAGGAACAATGCATATGGCACACACAGTTGTTTTCTGGAAAAACGTAATGTACTCATCTCTGTCTCCTTTTGCTTTCGGTTATTTCTTAAGTTCAAAGTGGATCTTATCCTTTGGAATCACAAGGCTGACAAAGTCATCCATATTCCAGAGATATTCATCGTGAACAATGAAGTCTTCCTCATTCTCCGTACGGACTACATAGCTGTAGTGGTCTCCTTTATAGATCAGGTTAATGATATGACCGGATATGATACCTTCCTCCTGATCATCACTCATCGTAATATCATCCGGCTTGATCGTTAAGATCACCTTAAGCCGCTCATAATCGATGACATCCCCGGATGCATCCATCAATACGCCATCCTCATAATGGGATGACGGAACGATCTTACTCAGGTCACATTCAAGCTCACCATCTAAGAATTCCAGCTTATAATATTTGTCAACTCCTGTCTCGATGCGGTTCAGTGCTTTCTCCGCAGGCATAACATGAATACCATCCGGTTCTACATTCAGTCCAACCATGTCGCCTACCTTTGCAGACTTTGTGGACTGTATCACGATCTCATTTTTACCGGACTGTACTGTGATCTCATAATGAACACCTTTAAATACCACAGAGATAACCGTTCCTTTTACTGCTCCCTGCTCCGGTGGCACGATCAGGATATCCTCCGGACGTACTACGACATCCACCTGTGTTCCATGTTCTACATCATCCAGACATTCGAATTCCGCACCGCAGAAACGAACCTTTAATTTGTCTGTCATGATTCCATTAAAAATGTTGCTTTCTCCGATAAAGTCGGCAACAAATGCGTTCTTCGGCTCATTGTAAATATCCTCCGGCGTACCGATCTGCTGGATACGGCCTTCTGACATTACAACGATCTTATCTGACATTGTAAGCGCTTCTTCCTGATCATGGGTTACATAGATAAAGGTGATTCCCAGTCTCTCATGCATTCCCTTTAATTCGAGCTGCATCTCTTTTCTCATCTTCAGATCCAGCGCACCTAGCGGCTCATCAAGCAGCAGGATCTCCGGCTCATTTACCAGTGAACGTGCGATCGCGATTCTCTGCTGCTGTCCACCGGACAATGTCTGAACGCGTCTATCTTCAAATCCCTCAAGATCTACCATCTCAAGGGCCTTTTTTACTTTCTTTTCAATCTCAGCCTTTGGAAGCTTTTTCAGCTTCAGACCAAATGCAATATTGTCATAAATATTTAAATGTGGAAACAATGCATATCTCTGAAATACCGTATTGATCGGGCGCTTATTTGGTGGTAACTTGCTGATGTCCTTACCATTTAATAAGATCTCCCCCTCTGTCGGCATCTCAAAACCGGCTATCATTCGAAGTGTGGTCGTCTTACCACAACCGGACGGCCCTAAAAAGGTTACAAACTCCCCACGCTGTACCTCCAGATTAAAGTCATCCACAGCCGTAAAGTTATCATCAAAATTTTTTGTGATATGCTTTAACTCAATAATGTTTTCCAATTATTTATACACTCTCCTTTTCAAGTTATTTGTAATTTTTATCATTAGACAAAAATCAACTAATTCTAACATATCCGGGAGAAAATTAATATATATTTCGTGTTATTTTTCTTAGGTTTTGTGTAAATTTTACATCTGAAATTTCATCGTCTGAGAACCGACGCATACAACCTGACCAGATCTGTCTTATCGCCGAATTGAAGATGAACCGAACCGTAATCCGTCCCCTGAAGCCGAACATTTTTATTCACTGCCAGATCACTCAGATGCACGCTGGAATTCAGCCGCCCGTACCAGCCATCCGGAGTCTGCGTAAGCCCTGTGACCGGAAGCTCAGCCAGCAATTTTTCTAATAATGTGTCCTTCCCTGACGGCTGCTCGAACAAGTCTGTATCTGATATCTTTTTCATTTCTGCCGGATGTGTCTTCTTCTGCATCACACTCTCTGCTGTCTGCAAAGAAAGATCTGCTTCGACGCTCACTGTCTCATCAATATTCAGATCATTATAAAACGTATGAATCCGGTCAACTGCTTCTATATTGTCCGTATGAAAGATCAGATAACTCTGACCGGTATTAGAATCAACAAGAAAAGTGATCCTCCAGGACTCACTTTCCGCGTTACTTTGAAATGTTGTTATAGAATCATCCTGTCCGGTGATTGTCAGTTCACCGGAAGTTAAGCCAAAATATTCAGCCGTATTTAACAGGAGATTTTTTATTGCTGTCGGCGCCAGACGAGAATGAGACACCTGATACACACCCCATGCACTCACATCCGCATCGATCTGCCTCTGTGCATCTGCCTCCTGCACTTCGGCAAATACTTCTTCAATGTCCATTTTCTCATTTATAAAAAATTGCAATGCTGCTGCGATCCAGACAAGCAGCACCATGTAAATCTTCGCCGATCTTTTCATATACACATCCACCACCCTTTTTCTATATTCTGGACAATATCATATATTTTTATGCTCAGCGAAATATTTTTACCTTACAGGTCATTCTTTTCTTATAAAAGAAAATGCTGTCAGACATATAAATGCCTGACAGCTCATCGACTACAAAAATCTCCAGCTCTCTATTTTATCTTCATCTTCTTTGTAATTCCCTTTTTTAACAGGAACTTCTTATATGCCGTCTTCTTTCCTTTTGGAACCTTGATCGTAGCCTTTGCCTGAATCTTTGTAAATGCCTTCGATCCTACTGAAGATGCTTTTAACTTTGTTGACTTGATCGTAACGGTCTTCAGGCTCTTACAGCCGGAAAATGCATAACTGCCAATCTTTGTTACGTTTGCGCCGATCGTAACCTTTTTTAACTTCGTTCTATTTACACAGGCACGAGATGCGATCGCTGTTACCTGATAGATCTTCTTGCCAAGCTTTACGGTCTTAGGAATCGAAAGTGTCGTAACTGAATTCGTGGTTACTCCACCAAAGGCAACCGTCTTTGAAGAAGTGATCTTATAGATCATCTTATTTTTGATCACGACATCACCTTTCCGGTATCCTGTCTTTACTGTATTATCAAATGATAAAGTATTATCCTTCTTGAAAGTTTTCACGCGCTTGGACTTTGTCTGTACCTTGGATAACTGGTATGGATTGATCTCTACAAATACAGGAGAACCATTATTTGTGACATACCATACAACCATACCGGATTTTGTAACGACCGGTTCACACATGGCAAGTGCAAGTGGTGATGAGCAGATTGCTGATGCTTTATTTCCGGCTTCGTCTAACAGCACCATCTTTGTCGTATATGTATTTTTCTTTGTATTCTTTTCTTCCCATAACAGAAGGAACTGGGAACCACTGATCTTCACAAGCTTTGGATTCATAACTGTGATCTTATCCTTGGCTGTATAGTTTGTGATCCATGTAGCATCATTTTGTAATTTTGTCTTGGAACCTACATTGATGTAGACATTCTTTACTGACGTCTTTTCACTCTTAATACCGGTTCCCGTCAGAATATAATTATTATCTCCAAGCTCCAGGTCATTCAGCGTATAACCAGTATAATTGTTTCCTCCATATCCCGGTATAGAAATAACGGTTCCATACATAGATGGTTCGCCAACCTTTTTACTTACCTTCGTTGCTGTAAGTGCTATTCCTCTCGGATATGCATCACCCAGATCTGCACGGTAAATATAGGTTCCATCCGTAGCGATCTGCTGTGCAAAAGAATGGCTGACATAACCTTCTGACAGATTCATTACACCATAATACGAATCTACCAGCTTCATGCTGTTCTCATTTACTACAAAGGTGCAGTTTGCCTGATGATGATATCCGTCGTCACTGGCAAACATCGTATGACAGGTATGTATATATAATTTACCAGCCGTCTCCGTCATCGAAAGTCCGCCTGCATTAAACGGAGTATAGGTATTGGCTCCCTTAATCTTACAATTACCCAGCCTTTTCCAGTTCTTATCATATTTAACGACACGGATTACTTCCTTCTTCTTGCTCTCTTTTGGATTTGACTGGCCAAATACAAGATAGTTGTATTTCTCACCGCTATAATATCCACCAAATAGCGGGAGTTCGCATTTAATCTTTTTCTGGCTCTTTAACCGATAGGATGAATCATAAACTTCACGAATAACAGAGCCACGGATGTACTCTATACGTTCAAAGGTTCCATCCGCTCTGGCATTCAGATAGGCCGTCTGGACATTTCCATATGTATATCCTGAATTGATACTCTGGTGCATCGTAGCTGATACTGCTCCTACCGCCCCCGTCGATTTATATGCATTTCCGCTCTTTGACAATGTCGAGTCTGTTACTTTGACCGTGATCGTCTTCTTCACATTGATCGGCGATGCACTGATCGTGATCTTAGCAGTTCCTTTTTTCCATGCATTCAGATTTCCTTTCTGATCTACACTTACAACCTTTGGATCCGAACTCTTATAAGTGTAATCCAGAGAAAATCCTCCATTTGTACTGCAGACCACAGTACCTGATGCTCCAACCTTCATATTTGCAGGTGCATTTACATTAAAGCTAGTCGGATATGTCCAGTCAAAGGTTTCGAGATAATAATTACTATCCTTTTTTTCTATCACAACACAGTTGTTATTCTTATCCATAAAAAACGTGTATACAGGATATGTAGTCTGCATACGGATCTTTTCTTTGTTCGTTGCAATATCATATTCTGTCAGTACTTTTTTATCTGTTTTTGCAATCAAAGAGGTTCCGGCACTATTTAATACACATCTTGGTCCGATACTGGAAAGATCAAAATTTTCATCATCGCCATAGTCAGAATCAGCTGTATAAAATGCCATCTTTAAAGCATTTTTATTTGCAATATTGATTGGTGATACTGATACGCTACTGTCGATCAGGCTGATACTGGTCGAACTCTCTGTGACATCATTGATATCATATTGATTGGAATCCACCAGTGCACAGATCTCTCCATTAAATGTAGATAATGTAGCAAGATATCGTCCATTCAGCATCCGTACCGGTGTCTTATGCGTAAACCAGCCAAACTGATACAGATACATCATGTTCGCACCCTTGATCGTGATGGAATTATCACGGTTCACTTTTCCTGCTTTCAGGCTCGCCATGCTGTGATCGAAGCCCCAGTATCTCCAGTTCTCTTGCCCCAGATAGTAAAAGTTTCCATTCGTCTGATCGAAGCCCAGGAATTCATATATATCCTCTGCTCCGCCTTTCTGGCTCAACAGCTTACCATCCGGACTGAACAAATATAATTCATCCTCGTGTGTTGCTATATAATATCTGCCCGCTCCATCTACACCGAGCGCTGATATAAGATTTGCCCAATATCCATTTACATTAAATGTATCAAAATTCTGCTGTTTTTCTGCTCCTGTCTTAAAATTATAACTGTCAATCTCTACCTGACAGGCATAGCTGTATGAATCCGATGAAGCATCTGTATTTCTCTTATAATCTGTGGTCGCAAAATAAACGGCATCTTCATTCATATATGCATCTTCTATATAATATCTGCTGGTATATACTGTTGTATATGTTTCATTTGTCATATCATAAAAGACGATCTCATACTGCTTTGAATTGTCGTATACTTCTTCCCCTATCGTATGCAAAAAAAACATACCATTCTTTTCTGGTACATACACCATGTCATTATACGAAGATGTCTCCCCGATCTTATCCGCATCCAGCTTCACTGCCTTGGTGCCTGCAAATAATTCTGCGGATGATGCCTGTTCATATTCTTCTGCGCTGTTTGCTTTTGCAAATACACCCGTTACCGGGGCAATCGCCAGGCATATACCACATACCATTCCGGCAAGCATCGCGCCTATCCTTGTTCGTTTCTTCATAGTACTCGCTCCCTTTCATTTTGCACAATCTGTCCCAAATCATATCTGCATTTTTTCTATTTTACCATATCAGATTCCAATCGTGCAATCTCAAATATATACTTGAGTTTCCGCAGATTTATCCACAGACACCCTATTATTACCGCTTCCTTATAAACAACTTTCAAAAAATGCCTAAAATACCTACCAAATGAAACGAAAAATTTTAACTTTTACAAATAAAATTTCAAAAGGGCTTTCCAGACATCTTGAAAAAGGAACTCCTGCAAAAGCTGCTGCTTCTTACCTTCAGATGATCAAAACCTTGGTTCCTTCTGAACCTGTGATTCATATAGATAACAGCGATGTTGTAAAACCGAACGGCTATAAATTTGAGTCTCTTGGCATCGTACGTGATGGTTCCGAAAGTACTTCCACAAAAAATGTATATAAAAAAGGATATCATGTCACAGAGGCTTGTGCTCTTACCACCAGCAACCATCCTGTCAGTATATTTTCCAGAATACACTCATTTCAATTCGAAAACTTCCGTGTACGGAAGCTTTGTGCAATCATAAAAACAGCAAATCCTGTGAAGAAAAAAGTTTTCTTCTGCTATTACCGATTGGCGAAAGGCATCTCTGGTATACTTTCATATGCAAAAGAGGGCGCCAGGCTTTGGTTTCGAACAAAACGTCCGACATACCGTCAACTTTGCCTTAAGCTAGTCGCTTAGATAGATAAAAGAATAGTTCTCCTGAAGTCCGGTTCCGGCGGGGCTTATTTAAGTGCCTCTAATCAACAAACTGTCTTTCTCTTTCTTTCAAAAAAAAGACAGATTGGCACTTTGGGTACGTTTAACTATTTGGGAATTACATTTTGCGGAAACTCAAGTTTTTTAACAAGGAAACAGGGTTGTATTGCTACAACCCTGTGCGTGAATAAAATGTACTATTTCTTGTTATTCTATATTATCTCGGCCAGCCGGTTACTTGAACATTATCATCGCAACGCAATACGGTCAATGCCGTATTCTGTCTTACATCCAGTCTGCTTAGCTGATTTTCACTACAATACAACCTTACCAATGCCGTGTTCTTACTTACATCCAGTCTGCTTAGCTGATTTTCCCTACAATCCAAATCTGTCAATGCCGTGTTATTACTTACATCCAGACTGCTTAGCTGATTTTCTCTACAATACAATTCGGTCAATGCCGTGTTATTACTTACATCCAGACTGCTTAGCTGATTTTCACCACAAGACAAATCTGTCAATGCCGTGTTATTACTTACATCCAGACTGCTTAGCTGATTAATAAAGCAATACAAATATGTCAATGCCGTATTCTTGCTTACATCCAGTCTGCTTAGCTCATTACTAGAGCAGTTCAAATATGTCAATGCCGTATTCTTGCTTACATCCAGACTGCTTAGCTGATTACTCCAGCAGTTCAAATATTTCAATGCCGTAGCCCCACTTACATCCAGACTGCTTAGCTGATTACCGCTGCAATCCAATATGGTCAGCGCTGTTAATTCTGACAGATCAAGACTTCCACTCATTGAACAGCCGTCCCAACGTATTCCAATCAATCTCCCGTTTTCGTCCCATTCATATCCAACACCATCGGAATATTCATGGCCATCATAATAATATAATGTAAATTCAGCATTAAGATCAGCCGGAAGCTTTGCACCTTTCGAATTCTGTTCTTTGATTATTTTTTCCAGAGCTGATACATCACCCGGATTTTTTCCTTTGATATCGTCCGGTGTCGTTGGCTGACCCGGATTTGATGGGGTTGTCGGATCACTTGGTGTTGTTGGCTGACCCGGATTCGATGGGGTTGTCGGATCACTTGGTGTTGTTGGATTACTCGGTGTATTCGGTTTCGTAGGTTTTTCCGGTGCCGGAGTTTCCTGCTTTTTCTTATTCTTTACCGTTACCTTGCAGACATATTTCTTACCATTGACCTTTGCAGTAATATTTGCCTTTCCTGCTTTCTTAGCCGTCACAACACCCTTCTTGCTGACTGTTGCAATCTTTTTATTGTTGCTGCTCCATGTAATCTTTTTCTTCTTTGGTGCGTTTTTAAGCTTCAGTGTTACCTTCTTACCTACCTCTAACGTTACTGTCTTCTTGTTTAACTGTACCTTCTTTTTCATTGCTGCCTGTACATTGCCTCCCGGTACTGCAAGCAGTCCTGCTACCATCACTGCCACCAGCAGCAATGACGTGATTCTTCTTAGGTTCTTCATACCTGTACTCCTCCCATTTTAATTTGATTTAATTCACAAGAAAGTTTAAGCATAACCATTACGGCTGAAACAATGCAAAAAAGCCATGCCAATATATCAGAACACTGATATATCAGATTGGCTTCAGTATTCTTTCCGACCGGTCATCCAAACGATACAGTCAACAAATAAAGCACCGTCAGTTAGTGCTTTGCTTTGCGTAATCCTTCCCTCATCATCGGCATTTGTCAAGTTCTTTCTTGTATTATCTACAATATACCACGCCAATATTTTCCAGTCAACGCATTCTTGCCTTGAGTTTCCGCAGATTTATCCACAGACACCCTATTATTACCGCTTCCTTATAAACAACTTTCAAAAAATGCCTAAAATACCTACCAAATGAAACGAAAAATTTTAACTTTTACAAATAAAATTTCAAAAGGGCTTTCCAGACATCTTGAAAAAGGAACTCCTGCAAAAGCTGCTGCTTCTTACCTTCAGATGATCAAAACCTTGGTTCCTTCTGAACCTGTGATTCATATAGATAACAGCGATGTTGTAAAACCGAACGGCTATAAATTTGAGTCTCTTGGCATCGTACGTGATGGTTCCGAAAGTACTTCCACAAAAAATGTATATAAAAAAGGATATCATGTCACAGAGGCTTGTGCTCTTACCACCAGCAACCATCCTGTCAGTATATTTTCCAGAATACACTCATTTCAATTCGAAAACTTCCGTGTACGGAAGCTTTGTGCAATCATAAAAACAGCAAATCCTGTGAAGAAAAAAGTTTTCTTCTGCTATTACCGATTGGCGAAAGGCATCTCTGGTATACTTTCATATGCAAAAGAGGGCGCCAGGCTTTGGTTTCGAACAAAACGTCCGACATACCGTCAACTTTGCCTTAAGCTAGTCGCTTAGATAGATAAAAGAATAGTTCTCCTGAAGTCCGGTTCCGGCGGGGCTTATTTAAGTGCCTCTAATCAACAAACTGTCTTTCTTTCAAAAAAAAGACAGATTGGCACTTTGGGTACGTTTAACTATTTTGGAATTACATTTTGCGGAAACTCAAGCAAATATATAGCAATAACAAAATATTTCTTATGCCTGATATAATAAAATACCATTCTCAAACATCTGCCGGATTATTAAAAAAACAGGCAGTCTCCAACTTTTTAATCGTTGAAACTGCCTGTTTCTATGACTTGTTTATTTAATATCGTTCAGGAAGAACATATTTCTCCTGATAATCGATCATCTCTTTATAGATTCTCTCACAGTTATTATGATCCCTGTAATAGAAGAAGTCGTCTGCACGTTCTACATATTCCGGCTTCATCTTACAGTCATTCTGCATATATTCGATCAGTGTATCAATCAATTCATCATTATCATGACAAATCTCACCAAATGCCATCATGTCATAATGGAAGGTACCTTCCTCGTAATGCTGTGGAATATCCTTATGATGCAGATATACCAATGGCTTTCTCATATAGGCAAAATCGAACTGGATTCCAGAAAAGTCTGTTACCATCAGACTGGATTCACAGAACATGTCCTCATAGCTCATATCTCCAACTGCCGGAACAATATCCACAAAATCATTCTTGTCAAAGTCATCTACCTGTGAGCTTACGATTGGATGCAGAACGTACTTGATGCGGTATCCATATTTCTCTGCAGCATCGATCAGGCGCTTATCATTAATAAGTGCATTAAATACCTTGAAATATTCGGACTCCTTAAACAACGGATTGTAATCACGCTGTTCGCTCTCACTGGTACGAACCGGCATAGCAGCCTGCATTCTCCATGTCGGACTTATCATGATCTGCTTCTTCGCGCGATCCTTCAGTCCGTCATAACGCGGCACACCGGTAAGCTTCAAGGCATCATAGCCAACATAATCATATACCGGCCTTGACAGGTTATCAATCTCATACTTCGACGCACAGAAATATAATCTGGTATTATCACGAAGTCTGTTCTGTGCGATCGCGATCTTCTGAACTGACATACCATGCTGAACACAGCATACATGGAAATGCGTCAAATCTCTGATGTAGGATGAATTTGTAAGTGTATATCCGTTAAATGCGTATACTGTTGAGTTCGATATAACCATCATATCCGCATACAAGAATATAAGTCTGTGCTTTAAAGAGTCACGAACCAGTGGCTTGTATCCCTCTTTTTTCAAACGCTTATAATCCGTACTCTTTTTATCGACCAGATAATAATGCTTGATCTTCTTATTCTGCGCACTTGCATATTTGTACAGATATTCGGAAGAATCTCCACCCTTATAGATTTTATCAATATACATCCAGATCGGCTTTCCGGTCATAAATGGTCTGCAGATAAAATACAGGACTCTAAGTAATGCATATTTTCTGGTGTAGTTATTCTTCATCAGCATGTCTTTTAACAGCTTAAGTTCCTTGATAAACTTCTGACGCTTATTGACTTTACGGATGATGATACCCTTTCGTTCAGCAGTCATCATATATTCTCTGTTATCACCAAATACCCAATGGCTGCTTCCAAAGGCATTGCAGACACGGCTGAAATGCGATGGATAGCGAATATTGATCGGCTCTAACTGGTTTCCGATCGCTGCTTCACAGAATAACTCAGACTCTGATTTATCCTTGACAGGGATTGACAGATGAAACGAATGTCTCTTACAGATTGCCGCACCAAATGCCTTTGTCAAACCATATCTTTCATTGTACTGAATCTTATATTTCTTATTGTTATAACGGAAATACACTTCATCCACCATCGAATACAAGATTGGATGAACCGTACCGTCAATTTCCAACATGCCGTCTCTGTAATTTATAAACAATATATTTGTGGAAAGACTCATCAAAGAATTAAATAATGTATCTCCGATTCCATAGTAAATCTTTCCGGCAAGGAAGAAGCGTTCAAACTTATAATCTTTTCCGTTTCGAAGGATTCCGTATACCCATTTCATCGTATCACCGGTGATACAATCTACAACCTTATTTCGGTTCAGCATGATATTTTCTTCGATCAGACGAAGCGCCTGTCCGATCAGTTCCAGATATTCTTCACCATGGCCTTCTTCGATCACATGCTTGTTCTTGTTATCCATATTTCCATTAAATCTCGCCATAACGGAATACATGAAATTATACTGGATAAATACCGGAATACTTCCGTATGTCACCTTCATTTCCTGTAAAAACGGCATCCAGAAATCAGTAACTGATTCAAAATACCACTCTCTCATATACAGTCCGCGATAGAAAGTATTATCGTGTTCTTCATACTCATACGCTGTTAATGTCGCATATGGCAGAAAACATGTCTTCATCGTCTTCGCCATCAATCGAAGCATAAAATCCCGTTCTGCCTCCAGTCCAAGAGCCGGATCAACCGACTGCTTTTTGAATGCTTCTGCACGGATGATCACGCCACCAAAGCCAAATGGAAAACAGTCATACTTACTTTTCAGATCAATAATGTAAAAGGATTTGATATCCTCTCCATCCGTAACTTTTTTATAATTACGGAACGCTCCAAATGTCTCATCATGAAACGCCTTTGTTATCATATATGTGTCCATGTCATAGCACTGAACATTTCCTTTTACAAATACCTCTGCCAGATTCGATGAAATATCATCACCTGCATGTATGATCATAATATAATCACCGGAAGCCTTCTCTGCCATCTTCTGGTGTGCGTCCTGCTCGGATGCATACGTTTCTTTATCTACTTTACTTGTAAATGCATGATTCCCGATTCTGGTAATAATATTTTCATACCATGAACGATCGTCCTGTACACGATCTGTATTTAAAACAACCTCCACCTCATAGGAAGCTGTTACCGAATCTTTTTTACCATTATTATATTTCTTATCAACATGCTTTCCTGCGACTGTAACATGATTGTCATGCTCCAGACTATAGGATGCCATTTTCTCAAGTGCTTCCACTGTTGTCTGATTTAATTTCTTATCATCCGACAAATAGCAAATAATCGATAATTTCATTTTCATTTCTCCTGCACTTTTCTATTACTTCATACGCATTTAGACTTATGTCAACTTACAAATAGACATACATTAGTATTGTACATAAATTTTACATATAACGCAAGTACAAGATATTGGCTGTATTCAGCGTTTTAATCTTATATTCATTATTCTCTTGATTTCATTTATGATCTGTGCTATAAAGTAAACAGTGTTTACCATTTGAACAAAAAGGAGTGAGAACAATCCGAGAAAGTACAAAAGCAACAAGAGAAGCCATCCTTACAAGTGCCAGAGAAATCTTTTTGGAATATGGTTATCAGGATGCTTCAATGCGAAAAATTGCAGCACGGGCAGGTATAACCCCGGGAGCGATCTATAAGCACTTCTCCGGTAAGGAGGATATGTTTGAAGAGATTTTTGCTGAAAGTGGCAATAAACTTATGCAGCTCACAGAATCCATGTTAAATATAGATTTTTCTGCCATGTCTGATGACCAGCTGATTCAGATCTTATATTCACGAATATCGGTCCGCACCTTCGAACTGTTAGAAGGTGACATGCAGTTATTTCATATGCTGCTGAAAAATGATTCAGGTACATATCTGAACCGTTTTCGTAAAATCTATATCGACCGCTGCGTCCCATTCAGCCTGCAGTATTATTCAGAATTATACAGACGCGGGCTGGCATCAAATATGTTATCGGAGAAAACGATATACATGCTCTCATCTTCCGAATTCTCTATGGTCTGCGATTTAATCGCAGATGATGACTGTAAGAACGGAATCACATCTGAGAGCAAACAGGCATTTTTAGAGGCAATGAATATTCTGCTTCACGGACTGGAAGCGGAACTTGGAATAAGAAAACAGGAGGACCCAGAACATGGAAAAAATTAAGATTGAAAAAGGAACCGTACAGGAAACACTGTTGATTCCTCTGTATGGAAGAAAATATGCTATGGATCTCTATCCGGATCTCTTCATGGATCATGACTGCCAGGCGCTTCTCGATAGAATTGATTTTACAGTTCCGGACAATATGAAAGGTATGCTGGGAAATATCGGCTGCATTATGGGTGCGACCAGACAATATGATATGGCAAGCGCCTGTCGTGCTTATCTGAAAGCACACCCAAATGCCTGTGTTGTAAACCTCGGCTGTGGCCTTGACACCACATTCCACCAGGTCGATAACGGAAAGGCCAAAGGCTACAATCTGGATTTTCCGGATACCATTGCGATCCGGAACGAGCTGCTCGGCAACCATGAACGGGAGTTCAACATTGCCTGTGATCTGAACGATATATCCTGGTTCGATCAGATTGATTTCCACCCTGAAGATGGCATCGTATTCTTTGCATCCGGCGTATTCTACTACTTTAAAAAGACCGATGTGGAAAAGCTGTTTACCGCCATGGCAGAACATTTCACCGGTGGAAAACTGGTCTTTGATGCAACGAAGAAAAAAGGACTGAAAAGTATGCTGAAGACCTGGTTAAAGGGCTTTGAAATGAAAGATATCAATGTGTATTTCAGCGTAGACGATGTACATACTTTAAAGGAATGGAGCGGTCATATCTCATCTGCAGTGAGCAACCCATATCTGACAGGTTACCGTCCGCTGGACAAGCGCTATGGTTTTATTACAAATATAGTTTTCCGTTATCTGGATCGATCAAAAATGTGCCAGATCATCGAATTGGAATTTGATTAATATGGAGGCAGCTTAAAATGGAATATGGATTTACGCAGAAATTATTTGGACATTTCTATCACAGCTCCTGTATGAAACAGGCAGCAAAACAAAAACTGGATATTAATAAAAAAGCGATCAAGCAGGAATATGTATCTATTATGAAAAATGCAAAGGGCATCGGCAAATCCAGACTCATGAGTTCCTATTGCATGGGGGCATATTTTATCGCCTTGAATCGTAAGACATCCCTGTCACCGGAAGCCTGCTATGAACTGTACAAGGATGGCTTATCTTCCAATCGGCTGTTCCATATGGTTCTTGGAAACGTTGACAGCTATCTCGATAAAAAGGAGCTGCCAGACAGACTGAAATGGTCAGCAGATTCTCATTTGCGCCGATATGAAAATGACTGGGTCGTTGATATCATTGAGGGAACTCCACAGGATGATTTTGAACTTGGTTATGATTATCATACCTGCGGCATCTGTAATCTGTGCCGGGATGAAGGCTGTTTTGAACTGGCTAAATTTCTCTGCCGCATGGACTATGTTCTCGCGGATATGATGCAAATGAAGCTCACCCGGACGAAGACGATCGCCGAGGGCGCAGATCTCTGCGATTTCAGATACAGTAGAAAATAAATCGAAAAACGATATGTACAAATTAGCATAATCTGTCAAAAAATACAGTCGGTCATCCGTGCAAAAAGGATGCAGAATTGATTCATTTCTTATGCTTTTTTGAGTGCCTTTCTATGCAGTGCAGTTATAGACTTAACAGCAGTTACAAAGGAGGACACATTATGTTACATATATTCGGAAGTACGGTAAAGAAAAGAACTGTCATATCACTTGCCGTCCTTTACATAGTATTATTAATGATTGTAATCATCGCAGGAAAGATCAAAAAAATGAAGTTATCATCAGAAAATATATCTGTTTCCACTACCGGCAACGATGAAGCCACCGAACTGTCAGCACAGGCAGTACAAACTTCAACCCGGAGATCAGATAATAATTCAGAATCATCCGATCTTGATACTCAGGCAGTTCTTCAAACACTTGCTTCTGCTACAGAGGCGGAAAATAATGGGCTCTTAACTCTGGTCAACATGTCTCACACATTACCATCTGACTGGAGCGTAGATCTGGTACAACTCCGAAATGGTCAATCCATTGACCGCCGTGCATATGATGGCTTACAGGCTATGATGGATGATGCCAGAGCCGAAGGTCTTGATCCTCTTATCTGTTCGTCTTACCGGACACAGGAAAAGCAGGAGCAGCTCTACACGAATAAATACAATTCTTATATCGAACAGGGCTATAGCAGTGATGATGCAAAAGCCTATGCCGCTGTCTGGGTCGCCTATCCCGGAACCAGCGAACACCAGCTCGGACTTACCGTTGATATCTGTTCTGTCAGCAACCAGAATCTGGATGATTCACAGGGAGACACCGCTACCCAGCAATGGCTCATGGCAAACTGCTACAAATATGGTTTCATTCTCCGCTATCCTTCTGATAAATCCGATATTACAGGAATCTCTTATGAGCCATGGCACTACCGCTATGTTGGTAAAAATGTGGCACAGGAAATCCACGATAAAGGAATTTGCCTGGAGGAATATCTGGAAATACAGCAATAAATATAAAAAACTGTTCCTTGGTTTTACATTTATATTAGAAAATCCAGATACGGCATTTCTGCCATATCTGGATTTTCTACTAAAATATACATGTTACCTGTTCTGCCTATGTCTTTATTCTATGATTGCCTTAATCTCAGCTTCACTCATTTCGGTTACATCCATGATCTGCTCTAAGGAATAGCCTTTCT
>OLSB01001869.1_pt1 | contig 18896 bp, 14 predicted proteins | sample 1672071 | NCBI WGS metagenome assembly OLSB01 (sample SAMEA3136642, study PRJEB25190) | human gut metagenome | biome: human gut; feature: human-associated habitat; material: faeces | place: Austria | collected 2013 | reverse complement strand
CGGCCTCGCCGCCCGTGACGCGCCCGATGGCGAGAAACTCGCCGCTTTCGGAATAAAAACGCGTATCGCCGTCCGGCGCGCCCGTCCGAAACGGATTGCCGCAGCGGCAGCGTTTTTCCTGCGCGGAGGTGAGCGTCAGCGCCGCGGCGGCGGAAAAGAGCGTATCCACCGGGAGAAGAGTGTCACGGTCTGCGCGCGTGAGCTCGGCGATGCGCCGGGCATTCTCCACAGAGAAGCTGCCCGAACGGGTGCGCCGCAGCGCCGCCATGCACCCGCCGCAGCCGAGATACTCCCCGAGATCGTGGCAGAGCGTGCGGATGTAGGTGCCCTTCGAGCAGCGGATGCGGAGCAGATAATCGCCTCGCTCCTGCCCGAGAAAGTCGATGGAATGGATGGTTATGCGCCTCGCCGTCCGCTCTACGTTACCGCCTCGGCGAGCGACATCGCAGAGCTTCTGACCGTTGATCTTAATGGCGCTGTACATCGGCGGGATCTGCTCGATCTCCCCGGTGAAGCGCGGCAGCGCTTTTCGCACGTCCTCTTCCGTTGGTAAGACGTCCGACGAGCGCAGAACGTTGCCTGTAATATCCTGGGTGTCGGTCACGATGCCGGGGCGGAACGCCGCGGCATATTCCTTCGTTTCCGCCTCGGCAAACGCCGCCGCGCGCGTGGCGCGGCCGACGAGCACAACAAGAAGCCCCGTTGCGAGAGGGTCGAGCGTGCCGGCATGACCGATGCGCCGCTCACCCAGAATGCCCCGGAGCTTGGAAACGCAGTCCTGGCTTGTCCAACCCTCGTCCTTATCGAGAAGCAGAATGCCGTTTACGCCCATACTTCCTCCACAGCGCGGCGCATCGCGTCCGCCGCTTCGTCCGGCGGGAGATCCAGCTCACACCCGGAGGCCATCTTGTGCCCGCCGCCGCCGAACCGGGCGCAGACCTGCGAGGCGTCCACGCCGCCGTCCGTGCGCAGGGATACCTTGCTGCGCGGCGGATCGGCGGAAAGCTCGCGTACCGTTACCGATACGCGGTTGCCCCGAACCTGTCCGGCGAGAGAGGCAAGATCGCTGCAATCGTCCTCGGTAACGCCGGCGCGGCGCAGCATATCGAGCGTGATGACGGCGATATTGATCGCGTGATCGCGGTAGGAACGAAGGGAGGAGCACACCATGCCCTCCAGCGCGAGCCGCGCCGGGGACTTGGTGCGGAAAAAGATCTTGTTAAGCAGCGGCAGATCCGCTCCGGCGTCGCAAAGGCGCGCTGCGGCGCGGAAGGTGGCACTGTTCGTGTTTGCGTAGCAGAAACAGCCCGTGTCGGTGGAGACGGCGATATAGAGAAGATCGGCCTCCGTTTTATCCGGTGCGCCGAGCATCTCCTCGATGAGCGCGAGGACAAGCTCGCCGCAGGCGGCGCGGTGCGTCCATACGACGGCGTGCTCCGGCTGCTCGCCGCGGGGCACATGATGGTCGAGCTTGAGGGATATTTTGCCTTCAAACCCGCGGGCAAGGAGCTTTTCCTCGGCCACGTCCACGCTCACGCATATTTCGGGGACGAATTCCTCCGGCGCGAAGTACGGCGAAACAAAGGGGACGAACGACTCCGTGATCTCACCGTTTTTATAAAGATACGCCGTTTTTCCCAAACGGCGCAGTGCATGGCACAGCGCAGAGGCGCTTCCGAGGGTATCCCCGTCCGGCCTCTGATGTGTCACCAGAAGATAATTGTCGTGCGCGCGAAGATACGCAGCGCATTCCAGAAGTTCCATGCTTACCCGTTTCCCCCGGCTCCGGGCGAAGCGCCGTCCAGATGCCGGATGATGTCGTTGATGTGGGCGCCGTGCTCGATGGAGCGGTCCAGCTCAAAGATCAGCTCCGGCGTATACCGCAGCGAGAGCGAGGCGCCCAGCTCATGCCGCAGCCAGCCGCCGCACGATCTGAGACCCTTTTTGAGCTCCTTTTCGTTCACATCGCCGAGCACGCTCAGATACACGGTGCAGTAGCGCAGATCGCCCGTCGTCTCGGTGCGGACGATGCTCAGCAGATCGCCCTGCTGCACGCGCGGATCCTTCACCTCGCGCAGGAGCGAGGCAAGCGTACGCTGGATATCGTCATTGATGCGCTGGATATGATTGGACGGCATAGCTTACCCTTCCTCTCTTTACAGCTGCTCGGTGACGAAGCATTCGATGATGTCGCCTTCCTTGATGTCGTTGAACTTTTCCACCTGCATACCGCATTCGTAACCGGCGGCGACTTCCTTCACGTCGTCCTTGAAGCGGCGCAGGGAAGCAAGCTCGCCCTCGAAAATGACGATGTTGTCGCGGTTGACGCGCACACTGCAGTTGCGCTGGATCCTGCCGTCCTGCACATAGCAGCCGCACACGGTGCCGACCTTGGACACACGGAACGTCTGGCGGACCTCGGCGTGACCGATGATGACCTCGCGGAACTTCGGCGCGAGCATGCCCTTCATGGCGGCCTCAACATCGTTGATGCAGTCGTAAATGACGCGGTACATACGCAGCTCGACCTTGGACCTCTCGGCGCTGTCGCGCGCGGCGTTGTCCGGGCGGACGTTGAAGCCGACGATGACAGCGTTGCTCGTGGAGGCGAGCATGACGTCCGACTCGTTGATCGCGCCGACGCCGGAATGGATGACGCGCACACGGACTTCCTCGTTGGAGAGCTTTTCGAGAGAAGTCTTGACGGCCTCGGCGCTGCCCTGCACATCCGCCTTGACGATGATGTTGAAGTCCTTGAGATCGCCCTCCTGAATGCGGGCGAACAGATCCTCGAGCGAGACCTTCTTGCCGGAGCCCGCGGCAGCGGCGCTGCGCTGTGCGGTAAGGCGCTCTTCGGCGAGAGCGCGCGCCATGCGCTCGTCGGCAACGGCGTTGAATACATCGCCCGCGGACGGCACCTCGGACATACCGGCGATCTCCACCGGGACGGAGGGACCGGCCTCGGCGATACGCTCGCCGCGGTCGTTCGTCATCACACGCACGCGGCCGACGGCGGTACCGGCAATGATGATGTCGCCGGTGCGGAGCGTGCCGTTCTGCACAAGAACGGTCATGATCGGGCCGCGGCCCTTGTCGAGACGCGCTTCCACGACCGTGCCGCGCGCCGGCCGGTTCGGGTTGGCCTTGAGCTCCATGATCTCGGCCTGCAGCACGAGATTTTCGAGCAGCTCCGTGACGCCTGCGCCGGTCTTTGCGGAGATCGGACAGACGATCGTGTCGCCGCCCCACTCTTCGGGGACGAGGTCGTATTTGGTGAGATCCTGCTTGACGCGGTCGGGGTTCGCGCCGGGGAGGTCCATTTTGTTGATCGCCACGACGATCGGCGTCCCGGCGGCCTTGGCATGGTTGATGGACTCAATCGTCTGCGGCATGATGCCGTCATCGGCCGCGACGACGAGAATGGCGATATCGGTCACCATCGCGCCGCGGGCGCGCATGGAGGTAAAGGCCTCGTGGCCCGGCGTATCGAGGAAGGTGACGGGGTTGCCGTTGACCATCACGCGGTACGCGCCGATGTGCTGCGTGATGCCGCCCGCCTCGCCGGCGACGACATTCGCGCTGCGGATGCGGTCGAGCAGGGAGGTCTTGCCGTGGTCAACGTGGCCCATGACGACAACGACCGGCGCGCGCGGGACGAGTTCGTCCTCGGTATCGACGTGATCGTCGATCAGACGGTCCTCGACCGTTACAACGACCTCATGCTCCACCTTGCAGCCAAGCTCCATGGCGACGAGCGCGGCGGTATCGTAATCGATCACGTCGGACACGGACGCCATCACGCCGAGCTTGATGAGCTGCTTGATGACCTCGACCGCCGTTTTCTTCATGCGGGAGGCGAGCTCGCCGACGTTGATCTCGTCGGGGATGCTGACCTTGAGCTGCTGCTTCTTTGCAACCTCAAACTGCAGGCGCTGCATCTTGTCGCGCTCTTCCTGGCGGCGCTTGGCGCTTGCGACCTGCTGCTGGCGCTGCTTATTCCTGTTCTGGATCTTCTCCTTGCCGCCGCGGCGGATGTCCTTGTCCTTTCCGGCGTTGCCGGCGTTTCCGGCGATCTTGTCGAAGCGCTCGTCATACTTTGAAAGATTTGCTCCGGCGGAGCCGCGGGTATCGACGACGCGCTTTTCCACGACCGGCTTCGGCTGGGCGGGCTTCTCCTGCTTCGGCTTCTGCGGCTGCTGCACAGGGGCGGCAGTGGCCGCCGCGGGAGCCGCCGCAGGGGCGGCCGCCTTTTCCTGCGCGGGGGCGGCGGGCTTTTTCTCTTCCGGTGCCTTGACGGGGGCCTTCTTCTCCTCCGGGTCGGGGGCGAAGATCTCGGCAATGCTGCCGACCTGATGATGCTGCGTCAGATACTCGAAAATAATGTCCAGCTCGGCGTCCTCGAGAACCTGCATATGGTTCTTCGGCGCCGCGGCGTAATCGGTGAGGATCTGGGAAATATCCTTGGAGGCCATGCCAAAATCCTTGGCAACCTCGTGAATGCGGTATTTAAAATCAAGCGCCATACTTATTTCCTCCTTTTTCCGCTCTCGGTGTGCTTACGGGGCGCGGCCTTCCGCCGCTTGAGCTTATCCTCGCGCTGGGCGAGCAGTTCGGCTGTTTCCTTCCAGCCGGGAAGCTCCTCGGCAAGCGCGGCGGCGAACCGCGCCGCAAGGGGCAGATCGGTGAAGCAGAGCATGCTGCATCCTCGCCTGCCCATCATGGCGGAGAGCTCCGCCTTCGTCCATGGCAGCGTCTGCAGCGGCGCGCGGTGACCGTACAAAAAACCCGCGGCGCGTTTCTGCGCGTTGGGGGAGGCGTCGGCGGCGAGCATCAAAAGCCGCGCCTTTCCGGCGGCGACCGCCGCACCGCTCCCCTCCTCGCCGACGGCGAGCATCCCGCCCTTGCGGGCGAGACCGAGATACTGCGCTGCCTTATCCATCGCCGGCCTCCAGCTCCGCCGTGAGCCGCGCCCACACGTCCTCCGGCACGGGGACGGACAGGGCGCGCTCGAGCGCGCGCGACTTGACGCGCGCTTTAAGCACTCGCTGCTGCGGCAGAGATAGGCTCCGCGGCCCGGCGCCTTGCCGCGCAGATCGATGGAGAGCGCGCCTTCCGGCGAGCGCACGACGCGGATCAGTTCGTTTTTCGGTTTTTGTTCACGGCAGCCGATGCACTGCCGGAGCGGTACGGTTTTCGGCAAAAGCGCTCCTCCTGAAAAAACTACATTACATATTGAACCGTGGGATATTGTCTGACAAAGGTTATTCGCCGGCTGCGCTCTCGGACTTAATGTCAATCTTGTAGCCGGTGAGACGCGCGGCAAGACGGGCGTTCTGGCCCTCCTTGCCGATGGCGAGAGAGAGCTGGCTGTCCGGAACGATCACGCGGCAGCTGCGCCCCTCCTCAAGCACCTCGACGGAAACGACCTCCGCCGGGGAGAGCGCCGAGGCGATATACTGCTCGGGGTCCTCGCTGTACTTGATGATATCGATCTTTTCGCCGCCGAGCTCGTTGACGATGCTCGCCACACGTCCGCCGCGGGGGCCGACGCACGCGCCGATCGGATCGATCTCGGGATCGGCGGAGTAGACGGCCATCTTTGTGCGGCTGCCGGCTTCGCGGGCGATGGAGCGGATCTCCACCGTGCCGTCAAAAATTTCGGGCACTTCCAGCTCAAAGAGACGCTTGACGAGACCGGGGTGCGTGCGGGAGATAAGCACCTGCGGGCCGCGGGTGGACTTGCGCACCTCGACGACGTAGACCTTGATGCGGTCGCCCTCGGCAAGCTCCTCGCCCTTGATGCGCTCGGTGGGGGAGAGCATGGCCTCGGTGAACTCGCTGTTGGAGCTGATTTTGATGGACACGGCGCCGGTGCGCGGCTCGATGCGTGTGACGACGCCGGTGAGAATCTCGTGCTCCTTGGAGGTGAACTCGTCATAGATGATGCCGCGTTCCGCCTCGCGGATACCCTGAATGATGACCTGCTTTGCCGCCTGCGCCGCGATGCGGCCGAACTTCTTTGTTTCGACCGGGATGCGGACAACGTCGCCGATGTGCGCCTTTTTGTCGTAGTGCTGCGCCTCGTCGAGTAGGATCTGCGTGGCGTCGTTTACGTACTCGCCCTCTTCTACAACGGTCTTGAGAACAAACATGGCGATGGATTTCTTTCCCTCGTCCATGATGACTTCCACGTTATCCTCGCAGTCGGGATTGTCCCGCTTGAAGGCGGTCAGAAGAGCCTGCTGGATCTTCTCCTGCATGTACCCGCGGGGAATGCCCTTTTCCTTTTCGATCTGTTCGATGGCGTCAAAAAATTCGGCGTTCATTGCACTCATCTATTTTCGCTCCTTACGTTATATCACGTTGTATTGTTTTACAGCACGCGCAGCCGTACCTGCGCGATCCGGGCCTTTTCAAAGGTGAGTTCTTTTCCGGCGCATGTCAGCGTAACGTCACCGTCGCTGTATCCGGAAAGCGTTCCGACGAAGGACTTGCTGCCGTTGAGCGGCTTATAGAGCCGCACCTCCGCGCCGCTGCCCATGAAGCGCTCGAAATCGCCGGGGCGCTTGAGCTCACGCTCGGCGCCGGCGGAGCTGACTTCAAAAACATAGCTGTCCGGAATGGGATCGGCCTCGTCGAGCACGGGGTCGAGCGCGCGGGAGAGCGCCTCGCAGTCGTTGATGGAAACGCCGCCGTCCTTGTCGATGTACACGCGCAGGAACCACTGACCGGCCTCGCGGACGTATTCCACATCCCAAAGCTCCAGCCCCAGCTCCGCGGCGACGGGCGCGGCCAGCGCGGTCACGGTCTCGGTGACTTTACTCATAAAAACCTCTCAATTTCCAAATCCTGACATTTTCTTTTATATCAACAAAAAGAGTGGGTTTTGCCCACTCTTCCTGTCTCTTACGATCGTACAAAAGGATTATACCACCCTCTGCGCACGATTGCAAGTGATTTCATGAAAAATTATATGGAGTCTGCGGGGATTTTCCCTTGTTTACCCGTTCATCGCGGAAAGAACGTTGCCGTAATCGACCTGGTAGTTGGCGCCCTCGTAGGTGCCGTTGAGCATGGACATGGCGCGGCTCCAGGCGTCGCCGCCCTCGGTGTAGGGCTGGGGCTGGTAATTGTTCAGCGTATTCGGTCCGAGCACGGTGGAATCGGGGCCGACGGTGCTGCTCAGCGAGCAGGGAATAAAATTATAGCTGTCAAGCGTTACCTCGCCGCCGACGCGCTTGAGCGTGAGCTGCGCGATGCCGGTGTCGTAAGCGCCGGGATCGGTGCCGTTGCCGGGGTTGGTATGGCCGCCGAAGATGAAGTTGCCGAGACCGTAGAAAATGACGCCGCCGTTATAGCTTTCTGCCGGCTGGAGCCGGTGGGTATGCGTGCAGTACACGGCGTTGAACCCGGCGTCCACGGTGTAGCGGCAAAGCTCGGTCTGCACGTCGGTCGGCTCGTAGTATCCCTCGCGGCCCATGTGCAGGCACGCGATCGTGAAGTCCGCGCCCGCCTCCTCGAGCGATTGGAGCCCCGCGGCGATCTTCTGCCGGGAGGCTGCCACGAGCTGCTCCTGCGCCTGTGCGGAGAGAATGCTCATGGCGTTGTAGGTGAGCTGGTTATAAAGGCAGTAAATGCCGACCTTCACGCCGCCGTCCTTTTCATAGATATAGGTCTCGTCCTCTCCGGCGTAGGCGACGCCCACGGCGTCGAGCGCGGCGGTCGTGTCGTTATAGGCGTTCTGGCCGAAGTCCATCGTGTGATTGTTCGCAAGCGTCACGAACTCGATGCTGCCCGCGGTGAGGATGTTCGCGTAGTCCGCCGGGGCGAGAAACACGAACTGCTCGATGGAGTCGTAGTATTTGTCCGAGAGGTTGCACTCGAGATTGGCGATCGAGAGATAGTCTTTTTCAAAATACGGCACGGTCCTGGCAAAGGGATAGTCGTAGTTTTTCCCGACGACGGTCTGCAATGCCGTGCCCCAGCCGCGGCGGGTCTTGGCTTCGGCAAGCGTACAGTCGCCCACCATGGAAACGGTGAAGTATTCGGGGCTCGGCTCCGGCGTGGGTTCCGGTGTCGCGGTCGGCGCCGCGGTCGGCCCGGCCGTCGGTTCGGGCGTGAGCTCCGGGCCGGAGGTCGGCGGTACGGGCGATTGGCTCACCGCCGGAGCGAGCGTCTCGGCGCTTTCGGCATGGCGCACCGAAACGGCGCGGACGGCAACGAGCACGACAAGCGCGAGCGCGAGCAGACAGAAAACGATCAGCGCCGGAACGGAAACCCGGCGGGAAGGACGGTGTTGCATAGTGTTTCTCCCGTGTTATTCGGTAAAGTGGATGTGGTTATTGATGTGATCCTGACAGAAGCAGTGATACCCCGCGCAGCGCGAGCAGTAACGGAACTCCAGCTCCGGATGGTCTGCGTCGGTGCGGCCGCACACGGCGCATTTGTAGCGGTACGGGGCGCTCTGCTGCTCGCGGCGGATGCGCTGCGTCTCGCGCTTGAAGTTCACGGTCTTGCGGATCTGCCCGGGCCGCCGGAAATGCACGGAGCTCAAGAGCATATCCCCGCAGAAGAGCAGATAGTTGAGCGTCGCCACGATCGGCAGAAGGCTGAGCGGGAAGGGAAGCGCAAAAATCTCGTAGACGAAGTACGCGGCGTTTGCTACGGCGAGCCACTTGATCTTGATCGGTATGATGTACATGAACAGCACCCGCTGCTCCGGATAGTACGTTGCAAACGAGAAGAACATCGAAAGATAGATGAACTCCGCGCCGATGCTCATCGTGATGCCGCCGATAAAATAGACGATAAAGGCGTAGAGGATCGTGAACGCCATGCCGGTGAGGAAGTACATGCTGAACTTGGCCTGCCCCCACTCGCGCTCCATCGAGGTGCCGATGAAGTAATAGAAATAGAGGAACAGCAGCCCCAAAATGCCGACGGTGTCCGGGATGAACACGAACGTCACCAGCCGCCAGATCTGCCCGCGCAGTATCATCTGCGGATTGAGAGCGAGGAAATAGCGCACCGTGCCGGTGCGGTCCATCAGCGTCAGCAGCCATACGGCGGCGTTGCCGATGATGAGATAGCGCATAAGATTTTCCACGCCGAAACGCGGATGGCGGACGCAGTAGCGCTCGACCCAACGCATGAATGCTTTCAAATCAAAACTCCTTTCCAGAGGAAAAACTGCGGGAGAATCAGCGGAATACTTAATTATAACACATTTGGACGAAATTTCAATCCGGGAGTTGGCGTCTTATACTTTCCTCCGAAAGCGGCAGGCGGAGGGTATCGCCGCTGCGAAAGCCCGCGGCGTCAAATTCGGCCGCCCGCCGATCCCGCTGCCGGAGAATTTCCGCACGGCGCATGCGGCGTGGCGAGCAAAAAAGCTGACGCTCCGACAGGCGGCGGACGCCTGTCATATGAAGGTAGGAACGTTCTATGACAAGGCGGTCAAACTGGAAAAAGCCCCATGACTGGCGCTGCCGCGGATTTGGAAAAGCGTACTTTTGCAAAAACGCCAATTGCGCAGAAATATCTCTCGAATACAGTTGAGATTCGATTTTTTTTGCGGTATAGTAAGTTCAGATATGGATTTCTGATACAATCCGAAAAAGTACACAATTGCAAATCTGAACAGGAGGGACTGTTCCATGGGACAGATCGCGGAGATTATCAAATACGAAGGCGACAACAGCACCTTCATCTGGAAGCACCCGAGCGAAGACTTCAATAACCTGACGCAGCTCATCGTTCACGAATCGCAGGAGGCGATCTTTTTTCTGAACGGACAGGCGCTCGACCTGTTCGGGCCGGGACGGTACACGCTCGAAGCGCAGAACATCCCGAAGATCGGGAAATTTCTCAACCGCGCCACGGGCGGCGAAACGCCGTTCCATTGCGAGGTATATTTCATCAACAAAACCGTGCAGATGGCGCTCAAATGGGGCACCGATTCCAAGGTGCGGTACATAGACCCAGAATCCGGCCTGCCTCTGGAGCTTGGCGCGAGCGGCAGCATGAATCTCATGGTGGACGATTCGCGAAAGCTCCTCGTAAAGCTCGTTGGCACCATGCAGGGTATCGCGTGGGACGCCGACACCCTCGGCTTTACCAAATCGCTGCAAAGCTGTTTCCGCCCGCTCATCTCGATGGCGGTAAAGTCTAACCTGACTGCTGCGATCAAGGCGCGGAGCTTTGATATCTTCGAAATCGACGAGCACCTTTCCGAGCTTTCGGATGTGCTGCATGAGAAGATCCGTCCCGGCTTTGAGGAATACGGCCTTACGATCCCGCAGTTTTATCTCACGACCGTCGTTTTGCCGGAGGATGATCCAAACTTCCGCCGTCTGCGCGATCTGCACACAATCTCGCTCCAGAGCCGGACGATCCGCGCCGAAGCGCAGATCCGCGCGGAAAAGGCAAAAGCGGAGGCGGACGTAACAGCGGCACAGCGCCAAATCGAGCTGGAACGGCAGACAACACAGACAGAAGTGACCAAACGCGCGGCGGAGCGCCGTCTCATCGAAGCGCAGGCGGAGGCGATGGCGGCGAAGGCTGCGGGTATCGCGGAAGCGGAGGTCATGCAGGCTAAGGGGTATAACCAGAAGGACGTATTGCAGGCGGACGTGCAGAAGGCATTCGCGCAGGGGCTGGGACAGATGGGCGCAAACGCCGGCGGAGGCGGCTCCGCCATGAGCGATATCCTCGGTCTCGGCATCGGTCTGCAGGCGGCGGGGGCGATGGGCAGCCAGCTCAACGGCCTCTTCGCCGGACTCACCGGACAGAATCCGCAGCCCGCGCCAGCGCCGGCAGCCCAGCCTGCTCCGACGGACGATATGGCAGCCTTCAAAGCGAAGATCGATAAGCTCACCATGATGAAGCAGGCGGGGCTTATTTCCGAAGAGGAATTTGCCTCCATGAAAACGGAACTGCTGAAAAGGATCTTATAAAAGGAGAGAAACACAATGAAAAAAGGCTTTAAATCTTACCTGATCTGCTGGGCGATCCTGCTCGCCCTCTTCAACCTCATCTGCTTTGTAACGCCTGCGGAAGTGGATGGCTTCAACAAGTTCGGCGGCTCGTTCTGGGCTGGATATGCTGTCATCACGCTTGCATTCCTTGGCCAGCTCGCCTGTGCATATAAGGCGTTCCGGGCGGAAAATGCGAAAAAGTTTTTCTATAACCTGCCGCTCATCACCGTGAGCTATACGGGGCTCATTTTGACGCTCATTCTCGGCGGGCTCTGTATGGCGATCCCCAATGTCCCGAACTGGCTCGGCGCGATCGTCGGAGCGGTCGTTCTGGCATTCACCGCCCTCGCCGTTATTAAGGCGAGCGCCGCAGCGGACATCGTGGAGAGCGTGGATAAAAAGGTCGCAGAGAAAACGGCGTTTCTCCGCATGGCCACGGCAGATGCCGAGGTCATCCTCGCTTCGGCCAAAAGCGCAGAAGTAAAGGCCGTGTGCAAGAAGGCCTATGAAGCCCTCCGGTATTCCGACCCGATGAGCAATGAAGCGCTCTCCGTTACGGAAGCGAAGATCACTGTGAAGCTCGACGAGCTGAAAGCTGCCGCTGCCGCGGACGACGCTGAAAAGACCAAAACCGCCGCCGAAGAGCTCATGCTGCTCATAAAAGAGAGAAACGCCAAATGCAAGGCGCTGAAATAAAAATGCCGGGCGGAGCAGAGCCCCGCCCCTACAGAAAATCCAAACAGCGCCCGTAGGGGCGGGGCTTGCTCCGCCCGGGGTAAAACCGTCGGCTGAGTGGTTTACACCCCGGCTGTGGCTGACACCGCGCGGCGAAAACGCCCAAAGAAAGAATTAAGGAGAGAAAATCATGGCAGTCATTCTGAAATGCAAAATGTGCGGCGGGGACTTGAATCCCGCACCGGGCGAGAGCGTCACAGAGTGCGAATTCTGCGGCACAAAACAGACCGTGCCCAATCAGGACAACGAGAAAAAGCTGACACTCTTTTCTCGAGCCAACCGCCTGCGGTTTGGCTGTGAGTTCGATAAGGCCGCCGGTATCTACGAGAGCATCATCTCGGAGTTCCCGGAGGAAGCAGAGGCGTATTGGGGGCTCGTGCTGTGCAAATACGGCATTGAGTACGTGGACGACCCCGCGACCGGGAAAAAGATCCCCACCTGCCACCGCAGCTCCTTTGATTCCGTGCTGGATGACCCGAATCTTGAACAGGCGCTCGAAAACGCGGACGCCATGGCACGCCGCGTTTACCGCGACGAGGCCAAAGCTATCGAAGAGCTGCGCAAGAACATCATCGAGGTTTCCGGCAAGGAAGAGCCCTACGATATTTTCATCTGCTACAAGGAGACTGCACCGGACGGAAACCGCACCATAGACAGCGTGCTCGCGCAGGACGTGTACGATGCGCTCACAGAAAAGGGGTACCGGGTGTTTTTCTCCCGGGTCACGCTTGAAGATAAGCTCGGACAGGAGTACGAGCCGTACATCTTCGCCGCGCTCAACAGCGCCAAGCTCATGCTGGCCTTCGGCACGGATTACGAGTATTACAACGCTGTGTGGGTGAAAAACGAGTGGAGCCGCTTTCTCAAGCTGATGGCGAAGGACAAGGGAAAATACCTGATCCCGTGCTATAAAAATCTCGACCCTTACGACATGCCGAAGGAGTTTACCAAGTTGCAGGCGCAGGACATGGGCAAGGTTGGCGCCATGCAGGATCTTCTCCGCGGCATCGAAAAGATCCTCGGCGGGAAAAAGACCGAAGCCGCGCCGCAGACTGTAGCGGCCCCGGCTGCGGCGGCTGCCAGTACGGCACCGCTTCTCAAGCGCACATTTATGTTCCTCGAGGACGGAGAATTTACCCGCGCGGACGAGCTCTGCGAGCAGGTGCTCAATCAAAACCCCGAGTGCGCGGAAGCCTATCTCGGCAAGCTCATGGCGGAGTTAAATGTGCGCCAGCGGGAAGAACTGAAAGATTGCGAAAAGCCCTTCACCGACAGCAAGAATTATCAGAAAGCAATGCGCTTTGGCGATGCTGCGCTGCAGGAAGAGCTGAACGGATACATATATTTTATTAACGAGCGCAACACGGCGAAACGCCTGGCTGATGTTTATGATTGTGCTGCCAGAACCATGGGTTTTTCCAATTCGGAAAAAGCGTATTTAGATGCTGCGCGTAAATTTGAGTCTGTCCGCGGCTTCAGAGACGCGGATGAATTAGCGAAACATTGTAGGGAAAAAGCCGAGAAGTGCCGCAAGAATGAACTTTATGCTTCTGCGCAAAAACAAATGAATGCCAGAAATTATAGTTCAGCCATAGCGCTTTTTCGGGCGATTTCCGGTTGGAAAGACGCGGATGAAATGGTCGCTATCTGCCAGGAAAAGAGGAAAGAGTATGAAGCACAACGGGCAGCGGAATACGTTGAAGCGGAAAAGAGGACTCTCAGACTTTCAGACCTAAAAAAACAGTATAATGAAAAATACAGAGAAGCACTGCGCCTGAATAAGTCCTTTATAAAGAACAAGCTCGACACCTTAGAGAATGAAAAAAAAGAGAAAGATGAACCATCGTTGGTTTTCTTTAAATTTCTGGTGCTCCTCATTGGCATAAGTGGTGCGGGCGGCGGATTGTATGCGCTCATATATAATATAGTTCATGATGACCCAATCGGTTTTTCGCTCGTACTACTAATATTCGTAGGCGGATTGGTGCTTATCCCGTTTATAAAAAAACTTATACGGTGTGATAAACGGAATAAAGAAATAGATTCTCTACGAAAGCAGCTTGCAATCATTGATAATACTCCGACCTTTGAAACGTTTGTTAGAAACATAGAAAGAGAAGAAAAGGCGAGAGAACAGGCAAAAGTTTCCCGTTGAGAGGATAGACGCGCAGCGCAAAAAACGCCCAGAGAAATTAAGGAGATGTGACTATGGCAGTATTCAAATGCAAAATGTGCGGCGGGACGGTGGAATTTGAGCCGGGGGCGACCGTCGGCGTGTGCGACAGCTGCGGCACGAAACAGACGCTCCCGCGGCTGGACGATGACCGCCGCGCCAATCTTTACGACCGTGCCAACCATTTCCGCCGCAATAACGATTTCGACAAGGCGGCGGGACTGTACGAGCAGATCCTGAACGAGGACAGCGCCGACGCCGAGGCGTACTGGTCGCTCGTCCTCTGCCGGTACGGCATCGAATACGTGGAAGACCCCGCGACGCACCGGCGCGTCCCGACGGTCAACCGCGCGCAGTTCACCTCCGTGTTCGACGACGACAACTATAAATCCGCCATCCAGTATGCCGATCTCGCGCAGCGCCAGCTCTACGAGGAAGAAGCCCGCACGATCAACGAAATTCAGAAGGGCATCCTCTCCATCTCGCAGAAGGAAGAGCCGTTTGACGTGTTCATCTGCTACAAGGAGACGGACGCGGGCGGACGCCGCACGCCGGACAGCGTTCTTGCCAACGACCTCTACCACCAGCTCACGCAGGAGGGCTTCAAGGTCTTTTTCGCTCGCATCACGCTCGAGGATAAGCTCGGCACAGCGTATGAGCCGTACATCTTCGCGGCGCTCAACAGCGCCAAGGTCATGGTCGTCCTCGGCACGAGACCGGAGTATTTCAACGCCGTCTGGGTGAAAAACGAGTGGAGCCGGTATCTGGCTCTTGTCAAAACCAGCGGCGGAAAGAAAGTCCTCATCCCGGCCTACAAGGACATGGATCCCTACGACCTGCCGGAGGAGTTTTCGCATTTGCAGGCGCAGGACATGTCCAAGCTCGGCTTCATGCAGGACCTCATCCGCGGCATCAAGAAGATCGCGCAGAAGGAAACGCCCGCCCCGGCAGCGTCCGCGGCAGCTTCGGCTCCTGCACCCAGCGCCAATACCGCGCCGCTTCTCAAGCGCGCGTTCATGTTCCTCGAAGACGGCAACTGGCAGGAGGCGGACGCCTATTGCGAAAAGGTGCTGGACATCGACCCGGAGAACGCGCAGGCGTACCTTGGCAAGCTCATGGCGGAGCTGAAAGTGCGGCGGCAGGAGAATCTGAAAAACTGCACCGATCCGTTCACCTACAGCGGCAACTACCGGAAAGCCGTCCGCTTCGGCGGCGCGGCGATGAAAGAGCAGCTGGACGGGTACATAACGTTCATCAATAAGCGCAACGAGAATGACCGGAAAATGGGCATTTATAACGATGCCGTAAAGGTCATGACCTCTGCCCACACCGAAGCGGTGTTCAAAGGCGCGGCGGAAAAATTCCGTACCATCTCCGGATTCAAAGATGCCGATGTGCTTGCAGAGGAGTGTCTGGAAAAGGCCGAAATCAGCCGCAAGGACGCAATTTATGATTCCGCCAGGCAGGAGATGGCAGCGGACAAGATCGCCGGTTACGAGTCTGCCATTGTGTCTTTCCGAACGATTTCCGGCTGGCGGGATGCGGAGGAGCAGATCGCCCTTTGCCAAAAGAGAATTGAGGAAATCAAGGCAAAGGAAGAAGCCGACCGTCTGGAAATGCAGCGGCAGGCAGAGAAAAAGCGCATTGCCGACGAAATAGCCGCAAAGAAACGCAAAAAGGTTATAACGATCGCCACCTCGATCGTCTGTGTCTGCATCGCGTTCGTGATCTTTTTGACGCAGGTGATTATCCCCCGGCAGAAATACAATAAAGCCATGAGAATGATCGATGCCGGGGAATATGAAACAGCATTGGCACTTCTGGACGGGTTGGAGTATAAAGATAGTGAAACTCAATGCATAAATGCTGCATACCAATACTATAAACCAGCTTTAGACAGTGTGGTTGTGGGCGACACAATCATTTTCGGCAAGTACGAGCAGGATAACGATATATCCAATGGTGAAGAAAATATAGAGTGGCTCGTACTTGCAAAAAAGGATAACAGGCTCTTTGTAATCAGCCAATATGCGCTGGACTGCCACGGGTACAACACGAGCTATACAAATACATGGGAGAGTTGTACGCTGCGCCAATGGTTGAATGAAGACTTCTTTAATATGGCATTCTCAGACGGGGAAAAAGCCATGATCCCCACGGTGACGGTATCCGCGGACAAGAATCCCGATTACAGCACAAATCCTGGCAATGCCACGCAGGACAAGATATTTCTTCTCAGTATCCCAGAGGCAGAACGGTATTTCAAAACCGACGAAGAAAGAATGTGCGTACCGACAGCCTATGCAAAAGCAGCCTATGCAAAAGCTAACGGCGCATATACGAGCGATTCTTATACAAAAGGCGGCGCAGCCACCTGCTGGTGGTGGCTGCGGTCGCCCGGCGTTAATCAGTACATTGTCGCCTCTGTCGACTACGACGGCGCCTGCAGCTCCGGCAACCGTGACCTCTACGATTACGGCTGCGTTCGCCCCGCCTTGTGGATCGATCTCGGTGCCTAAAGACTCTTACGGACAAAGCGGAGGCGGTGCATATAGTTTAAGAAAATGTGGGAAAGAAAGCGTGACCGGATGGTAGCAAACTTGAACGCCGATGGGGTGGATGATACCACTTACAACGACAGAAAGTAATAAAAAGGTGATGTATATGATAGAAAAATCGCAAAATTTTGCTGTTTGCATAGAAAATATAATGCGTGGTGCTTTTGAATGTGAACGACTTGAAGAAATCGATCTGGTTGACAGCGACTATATAAGGTCTCATCCTTTTTTGGCCGTAATGTGTACACTAACATTCTTGTGTAAACAGGATGAAACCGACGATATCCGAATCGTCTCGGACTTCTTTAATAAGTTCCGGGACTATGGTAAATTAAGCATTGATGAACTGTTGAGTTTAAAAGATAATACTGGCGTAATAAACGGACGTAAATACGAGTTAGAATATGCTAATGGTGAAGAAGCTCTTCAGGCGATAATAACTGAGTTTAGAAAGGCTTGCGCAGATTTGAAGAAATAATCTCAGGTTGAATCCTAATATCCGCGTTTGACAATTGGGGATGCGCAAACAACTCAGTCAAAATGTGTCAACGGGGACGGTTCTCGTTGACACATTTTTTAGGGAATTTCCCTGCACGATTCAAACGGAAAAATTCCCTATAATCCATTTAATAACCGCCTACTCGGGGGACGGTTTTCCTATACCCAGACGAGGACGGCAATTCAAAAGGAAACGCAGCAGCTCTTCGGAGCCGCTGCGTTTTTCCTATATCAGTCCCTAATCTATTGGCAGGGGAACTCTCTTTTTGAGCTCCAGCTGCCCGTAGCAGACGAGCTCCGCCGCTTTGTCCGGCGGGATCATGCGATCCTCCTCCGCATGCGCGCGGTTAACGGCGAAAAGATACACCGCGCCGCGGCTGTCGGCGCAGAACTGGCGGAAAACGAGCCCTCCGTCCGTTTCAAAAAGGCCGATGTCGCCGTCCGAGAGCTCGGTGCGCCGCCGGAGGTACGCCGTGCCGCCCTTTTTGACCCACGGCGCGAGCGAATCGTCCGTTACTTTGACGGCAAAATCGGCGTCCGTGCCCTTGGGCGCGGGAATAGAATCCCAGAGCATCATGTGTGCACCCGCCTTTCGTTTGATCTTATTCCCAGCATAGCGGCTCTGGACGGAAAGGTCAAGAAACCGGAAAAGAAAAAATGTAAAAATGCCGCTTTCCGTTGCAGATACCGGGATCGTGTGGTAAAATATATTATCTATACGTATGCAAAGAATTATGGAAGAACGAAATATAAAGAAGGAAATTAACGATATGGAAAACCGTGAACAGGAAGTCCGTCAGGATCGCGAGGATCTGATCGAGGGGCGCAACGCCGTGGCCGAGGCGATCCGCGCCGGGCGGACGATTGATAAAATTTTTGTTGCCCGCGGCGACACCGACCGCACCCTTGCGCGCATTCTTGCCAAGGCGCGGGAAAACGGCATTGTCGTCACCGAGTGCGACCGGCGCAAGCTCGATTCTCTCAGCGCCACGGGCGCGCATCAGGGCGTCATCGCGCAGGCGGCGATGCGCGAGTACGCCTCCATCGAGGATATTCTGGAGCGTGCCGCCGGGCGGGGCGAGGACCCGTTCATCGTCGTGTGCGACGAGATCGCCGATCCGCACAATCTCGGCGCGATTTTGCGCACTGCCGAGTGCGCGGGCGTCCACGGCGTCATCATCCCCAAGCGGCGCGCCGCCGGGCTCACCGCCGTGGTGGACAAGGCGAGCGCGGGCGCGGCGGAGCATATGCTCGTAGCGCGTGTGACGAACATCCCCTCGACGCTCGGTGAGCTGAAGAAAAAGGGCCTCTGGGTCTACGGCACGGCGGCGGACGCTCCCGCCGATCTGTGGCAGACGAAAATGACCGGGCCCGCTGCGCTCGTCATCGGGTCGGAGGGCTTCGGCATGGGGCGGCTCGTTTCGGAGCAGTGCGACTTCACCGTGAGCATCCCCCTGCTCGGCAAGATCACATCGCTCAACGCCTCTGCGGCGGCGGCGATCCTCATGTATGAGGTCGTCCGTCAGCGCAGAGAATCCTGAAGCGGAGGAAGCTATGGCAAAACGCGATACAGGAGGCATACCCCGGAACTTCGGCGCGCCGGGCTTCTCGCTCGAGAGCATTCTCGAGGAGTGCCGGGACAGGACGCCGGAAGAGACCGCCGCGCCCGCGGCGGCGGAAACGGAATATCTGCCGGAGACGGAGGGCTGCTTCTCCGAGCAGGCGGAGTACCCGGCGGAGACCGGATACGAGGCCGAATACCCGGACGAAGAAGCGGAATATTCCGAATACGAAGAATTTGATGCCGATGCACCGGAATATGAGCCGGAGCCGGACGCCGAGCCGGACGAGCCGGAAGCGGAGGAGTCCGAAGAGCCGGACGGGCGGTACTATGAGGACGCGCCGGAGCCGGAAGAGGCCGCCGAGGGCGAAATATACGACGAAGGCTTTGAGGAC
>OLSB01001866.1_pt1 | contig 18915 bp, 16 predicted proteins | sample 1672071 | NCBI WGS metagenome assembly OLSB01 (sample SAMEA3136642, study PRJEB25190) | human gut metagenome | biome: human gut; feature: human-associated habitat; material: faeces | place: Austria | collected 2013 | reverse complement strand
GCCGTGGTGGGCCGCCAGGTTGCGGCGACCGCCTTCGACGCCGCCCTCGCCGGGCGCTGGTCGGCCCTGGCGCCGAGCGGCCAGAGTTCCACGGTGCAAGCGGTGTCTCTGGTGGAATCGCTGCTCGACCGCTACGGGGTTGTGACGCGCGACATCGCGCTGGCGGCAGGTGTGCCCGGCGGGCTTACGACGCTGTACCCGGTGCTCAAGGCCATGGAGGACGCGGGCGATCTGGCGCGCGGCATGTTCGTGGAGGACATGGGGCCGGCCCAGTTTGCCCAGCGCGAGACCGTGGAGACCCTGCGCGCCTTCGCCCAGCCTGCGGATGCGTCAACGCCCGTCTCCCTCGTCGCGCTTCCCGCCGACGACCCCGCGTGCCTCTTCGGCGCCGGCATTTCCTGGCCCGACGTGGCGTGGGGTGCGGCGGGCGACGTCCCTGCGGTCGATTCCGCCGTCGTGGCCGCGCGGCCGTCCCGCCGCGAGGGGGCGATGGTGGTCATCGCCGACGGCGTGCCGGTGCTCTGGGCCGCGCCGCGTCTGAAATCGCTGCTGGCGTTTTCAGGCGACGAAAAACTGCTGGAGGCGGCCGTCGCCGCCCTGGTCGCCTCGGTGCGCGCCGCCCTCAAGCGCGAGGGCGCCTCTGCCGCGCGACGCAAGATCGTCGTCGAGCACTTCAACGGCCGCGATGTTCTGGCCACTCCGGCCGCTTCGTGGCTCCAGGATGCCGGTCTCGTGCGCCTCCCCGACGGCCTGCGCCTCTATACGAGCCCGTTCTAGAGCGGCCTCGCCGAAAAAAGAAGGGCCGCTGCGCCTCTCTCCGACGCGGCGGCCCTGCGATTCCGGCCGCGGTCCCCCCTGATGATACGCGGCCGCTCCGAGTTAGCACAAGGTAAAGAAAGCGGGCGGCGGCCAGAAAGGAGAACCGCCGCCCCTCGAGTTCCCGGCGCGCTGCGCCAGGTTCCCGCATAGCCCTTGGTGAAGGCGGAGCGGCCTGGCCTCAATGGCCCCAGAAGACCAAGCCGTGGGAGTCCGCCTCCAAGAGGAACGACGTCCACTATAGGGAGCGCGGCCGTCGGGCGCCATCGCCGCTTATGGGTAAGGGCATCGCACTTTTTGAGTATTGTGGAAAACGCAGTCGGAAACAGATGCGTCCGGCTGCATTATCACAGGTCGGCCACGAGTTCCCGGATCGACGGGCGCTATCCCGCGGCGATGCTAGAATCGGCGTTTGGAAGGGAGCGCGCCGGCTCGGTGCGCTGTGTCGCGCGATCGCCCGGCGATGTGCGGACATCTCGTCTAGGTACCGGAGCGAAGAAAGGAGGCGGAAAGGCCATGGAGGGTTTCGCGTTGCGCGATGCCGGCGACGATGGACGCGCCCCGCTCGCCCTGCGCCCTATTCATCTCGTCCTCGTTGCTTTTGTGGCCACGCTGCCCGCCCATGCACCGACTATCGGGGCGTTCGCCGAGGCCCCTCAGTTCGAGGCAATCGCCGACACGTTTCTGTTCGCGCTGCTTCTCGCCGCCGTCACCTCGTCGGTCGTGGTGCTCCTGCGCGGCTTGCAGCGCCCGCGCAAAGTGTTCGCACGCGCCCGGGTCACTGCCATCGCGGCCGCAGCCTACCTGCTCGGCACGATGGGCGCCGTGGGCCTTCTGTTCGCCCCGATGCCGCTGCCGGCGGCGGCCGTAGGCGCGGGGCTTTTGGCGGGGGCGGCGCTGCCCCTGCTGGTGGCGGAATGGGCCCGAGCCGTGGCCGTCCCCATCGACCAGGCCCTCGTCCTGTGCGCTTTCGTCGTGCTGACGGCCTCCTTTGTCGGCTGGATTCTCGCGCTGCTGCCGCCCTCGGCGCTCGTCCCCGTGTTCTGCCTGCTGCTCGTGGCGGGAGTCGTCGTGCCGCCGGTGGCCGCCCGCATGGGCGACCCTGCGCTTCCTCTCGCCCGTCCCGCCGACACGATGCGCCGCCTCGTGTCGGTGACCTGGCTGCCCCTTCTGGGGTTCGCCGTGTACGCGTTCATGACCGACGTGATGGCCCATAGCGCTTTCGGCGTCGTGCAGGCGTCGTTTCTCGGGGGAGCGGTTGCGGCGCTCGTGATGTTCGGCGTCTGCTTTTTGTGGGGGCGCACGCCCCTGCTGCCCTGGTCCTACCGCATCCTCGTGCCCCTTATGGCGGCGGCGTTCGTAGTGCTGGGCGCGTTTCCCGCAGGCACGTTCCCGCGGGATGCCTCGGTGGTGGCCCTCTACGTGTTCTACATCGTCCTCGCCCTGCTGGGGTGCGCGGTGCTGCTCGCCGTGGTGCGCAACCGCGAATTGCCGGCGAACGTGGCGTCGGGCTTCGCCTGCGGCGTGGCCGCGGCTGCGGCGCTTTTGGGGCAGATCCTCTCCCAGGTGCTTACGGTGACCGACGACTTCGCCCCGTGGCTCGCGGTGCTCACCGGCGCGTTCGTGGCGGTGCTCCTGGTGTTTCTCGGCCGCACGTCGTGGAACGAGCTGGTGGCGCCCCGCGAGTCGGCGGCCGCGGAGGAGCCGGCCCTGGCCGCAAGATCGGGCACCGGCGACGCCCCTGGCGGGGGTGCCGTCGGTGCGGCGCACGGAGAAGAGTTCGAAGGCGCAGGCGCCCCCGACGGTTCCGAGCCCCCCGTCCGTCCGAACGCGTCCGGCGATGTTTTCGAGCTGGCCGAGCCGAGCATGCAGAACACCCTGGAGGCCCGCTGCGCCGAGGTGGCCGCGGCCCGCGGCCTCTCTCCCCGCGAGGCCGAGGTGCTCGTGTTTCTGGCCCGCGGCTTCACGCCGGCCTATATCGCGAAGTCCCTGGTGCTCTCCATCTCAACGGTGCGCACCCACGTCCGCAACATCTACCGCAAGCTCGGCGTGAACAAGCGCGAGGAGCTCATCCACCTCATCGACGAGCGGTAGCCGTTGTGTTCCCTAGTCTTCTTCCACGATCTCGGCGTACTTGGCGTAGAGGTCGGGGAAGGTGCGGCGCAGACTCACGGGCTTGAAGGTGTCGCGCTCGACGACGCACACGGTGACGAGCGCGTCCACGAGCGGGGTCGCGCCCTCGCGCAGGTGGGGCTCGTGGCAGGAAGCTGCCGCAGTGCCCTCCGTGCCCGGATCGCCCTCGATCCCGTCAGCCGCCTCGCCTTCCGAAGCATCTTCCGCCCGGTACACCTGCTGGCGGTAGACCGTGCGCATGGGCAGGTTCTTCGCGACCGACGTGCGCACGACGCCCGCCTCGCCGTAGCGCAGCGGCGCCTTGTAGTGGATCTCGATGTCGTGGATGGGGCTCATGTAGCCGGCCCCCTCGATGCGCTCCGCATAGGAGAAGCCCAGCGCGTCCAGGAAGTCGATGCGGGCGTCCTCGAAGTACAGCAGGTAGTTCGCATGGTACACCACCCCCATCATGTCCGTCTCGCCGTACCTCACTTTGATGGGGGTGTGCCTGTGCATCTCTTCGCTCGCTCTCTCGTCAAATGCGCTCGTGGGTTTCACTAGATTATAGCGAAAGCGCATCGCCTCCTTTTGTTTACCAAAATACATTCAATTTTTTGTAAAAATCCAGGTCAAAGCCTATAAGTAAAAAACTTGTTTCCTAGAATTTCGCGCCCTTCGCTCCTATACTTTTGCGCGGTTCCAAAACCTGTTTGAAAGCGAGAGCAAGGAGGAGAGATGACCGAGTCTTCAAGCACGCGCGGACGGCTGACGCGTCGCGGTTTCCTGAAGACCGCCGGCGCTGCGGCCGGCGTTGCGGGGCTCGCCGGCGTGGCGAGCATGGCGACTGCCGACGGTTGGCTGGTGCCCGCTTCGGCCGAGGCCGCGCCCGAGGAGCATGTGGCGCGCACCTACCATCAGAGCCATTGCGGGGGCATGTGCTCGCTGGCGTGCACGGTGCGCGACGGGCGCATGGTGAAGGTCCAGCCCAACGGCGTGGGCAACCCCGACTTCCAGACCATCTGCCTGAAGGGCATCTCGGAGGTCGCGCACATCTACGGAAAGGGCCGCGTGCAGACGCCGCTCAAGCGCGTCGGCGAGCGCGGAAGCGGACAGTTCGAGCCGATCAGCTGGGATGAGGCGCTCGACGAGGTCGCCGAGCTCATCAAGACCACGCAGGACGCCTACGGCCGCGACTCCATCATGGTGCTGGCCACCGCCGAGGCCGACTTCGGTTTCCTTGCCCCCATGCTGGGCGCGCAGACCGGCGGTTTCGACGGCATCGATGTTGGCACCGGCAACGGGCTCGACCCGGCCATGGGCTTCGGCGCGGGATACGCGATGTGCGCCCCCGAGGCGCGCGACTGGCAGCGCTCGAAGCTCGTGCTCACCGTGGGGTCGAACTACTGCGAGTCGAGCCTGCCCAACGTGTTCACGTTCTTCGACGCCAAGGAAGCCGGCGCGCACATGGTGACGGTCGATCCGCACTACTCCACGACGGCCTCGAAGTCCGACGAGTGGATTCCCATCGAGCCCGGCACCGATGCGGCGCTGTTTTTGGGCATGATCTCGCACATCATCGACAACGATCTTGCCGACGAGGACTTCATGGCGCAGCACTCGACGATGCCGTTCCTCGTCGATGCCGAGACGGGTCTGCTCATCCGCGATCACGAGGAGATCGCGCCGGTCGATGAGGCGGCGGAAGCTGAGCCGGAGACGCCCGAGCAGAACCCCTACTTCGTCATCGATCCGGTCACCGGCAACCCCGTCCACCACACCCAGTGCGACACGCCGGCGATCTCCGGCACGACTCAGGTGCGCGGTCGCAACGCGGTCACGGTGTGGGATGTGCTCGTGGAGGGCCAGAAGCCCTACACGGTCGATTGGGCGGCCGAGATCACGGGCATTCCCGCCGAGCGCATCGCCAGCTTGGCCGAGGAGTACGCCGAGGGCCCCTCGTCGCTGGCGCTTGGGTGGGGCGGCAACGACAAGATGACCAACGCCGATATCGCCGGGCATGCCGCCGCCGTGCTCGTGGCCATTACGGGCAACGTGGGCAAGCCGGGCGCGGGCGTGGGCGTCTACGTGGGCCAGTCCTACAACAGCTACGCTCCGGCGCTCGGCGCGTGGGCGCTGCCGGAGGACTGGGCCGCCGCGGCGTCCGAGGTGAGCATCTACGACATGCCCTACCGGGAGAACAACTGCCATGCGGCCATCTTCTGCGGCGACATCGTGGCGCAGCATCTGGCCAACATGAATGTGACGTGCGACTGGGCCGATACGCTCGACTTCATCGTGACCATGGACCCCTACTTCACCGAGGGCGCGAAATGGTCCGACTACATCTTGCCGTGCACGTCGCGCTTCGAGTACGACGAGCCGTTCGGCAATGTGAAGGCGGGCTACAGCCAGATCGTCATCCAGGAGAAGATCATCGACCCGCTCTTCGAGGCGCGCACCGACCTGTGGATCCAGCGCGAGTTGGCGAGCCGCCTCGGTCTTAAGGCCGGCATCCCCGAAAGCTCGGTCGATCGCTGCAACGCGATTCTGTCCACCTCGACTGAGCCGTGGGTGTCGGAGCTTACGGTGGAGAAGATCTCGGAGAACGGCGCCGTGTGGCCCGTGCCCGATCGCGAGGTCATCCGCGAGGTTGTGCCCGATCAGGTGTTCCCGACGCCGACGGGCCGCATGGAGCTGTACTACGACGGCATGGTCCCCTTCGATCAGCAGCTGCCCCAGTGGGAGCCCTGCACCGAGATCGCCGACGAGTCTTTGCGCGCGCAGTTCCCGCTACAGCTCACCAACACGCGCACGCGCTTCCGCATCCACAACCAGTTCTACGATTCAGACTGGCTCCAGCTGATGTATGAGCCCCTCGTCATGCTGAACCCGGCCGATATGGCCAGCCGCGGCCTTGAGACGGGCGATGTGGTGCGCGTGTTCAACGATCGCGGCGAATTTAAGGTGCACGCGGCCGCGAACAACGCCATTCGTCCCGGCTCGGTGCGCATCTACGAGGCGGCCACGGCCGATTACACCGTCGCGGGCAACCTGCAGAATGTTACGAACAACACGATGATCGAGCGCGGCTACGACCTCATGTGCGGTCCGGTGATCCCGTTCTCCGACACGCTCGTCGAGATCGAGAAAGCGTAGGAGGGACATCATGACCAGACTAGCCATTGCTATCAATCTCGACCGCTGCGTCGGTTGCCACACCTGCGCCCTGTCGTGCAAGATGCAGAACAACGTGCCCGAGGGGATGCTCTGGAACCGCGTGCTCACCGAGGACTGTGACGTTGTGGACGGCGCGCTCGGCACCTATCCCAATGTGACGCGCACGTTTCTGCCCGTGGCCTGCCAGCACTGCCAGAACGCGGCGTGCCAGCGCGTGTGCCCCACCGGCGCCACCTACAAGGACGACAAGGGCCGCGTGGAGATCGACTATGACAAGTGCATCGGTTGCCGCATGTGCATGGCCGCCTGCCCCTACAACGCGCGCAACTTCAACTGGCAGACGCCGGTGCGCGTGACGGGCGCCAACTACGGTGATGCCGAAGTGCCGGTGCGGCCCAAGGGCGTGGCCGAGAAGTGCACGCTGTGCCGTGAGCGCACCGATCGCGGCGAGGAGCCCATGTGCGTCGTGTGCTGCCCGGCCCATGCGCGCATCTTCGGCGATTTGGACGATCCGGACAGCGAGATCTCCCAGACCATCCTGAACCGCAAGGCATGGACGCTTCTGGAGAACCAGGGCACCCGTCCGTCCGTTCACTACTTCGAATAGGAGGCTCTCATGGAACTGATCAAGCGATACAAAGTCCTGGCGGCCATCCTGGCCGTCGTGGTGGCCGTGGGCGTGGGGTGCTGGGTGTACCAGCTCATCTTCGGCCTGACGGTGACGGGTATGAACAACGGTACCTCGTGGGGCCTCTACATCACCAACTTCATGTTCTTCGTGGGGCTTTCCGCCGGCGGCCTTATCGTGGCCTCCTCGGCGAGCGTGTTCCATATCACGAAGTTCAAGGCGGTGGCGCTTCCCGCCATCATCCTCTCCACGGTGTGCATCTGCGCGGCGGGCATGTTCGTGCTCATCGATTTGGGCGGCATTCAGCGCGTGTGGCGCATCCTGACCGGCCCCAATCCGACCTCCCCGCTTCTGTGGGACGTGTGCGTCATCACCTGCTACCTCATCATCAACGTGTTCTACCTCGTGTTCATGACGCGCGGCAACCAGCACGCCGTGTCCATCGTGTCGCGCTTCGCGCTTCCCTGCGCCATCCTGGTGCACTCGGTAACGGCGTGGATCTTCGGCCTCGAGGCTGCCAAGGAGGGCTGGTATACGGCCATCATGGCCCCCATCTTCGTGGCAAGCGCCATGGACTCGGGTCTTGCGCTTCTGCTCGTCGTGCTCGGCGTTCTGAAGAAGGCCGGCATCTACGACACCTCTCGCGAGCTTATGGCCATGCTCGCCGGCCTTCTGTGCACGTGCGTGGCGGTGGACGCGTTCTTCATCTTCTGCGAAGTGCTCACTATGGCCTATCCCGGAGCGGCTGGAGCGGAGACCTTGGCGCTTTTGACGACCGGGCCCACCGCTCCCTTCTTCTGGTTCGAGATCATCTGCGGTCTGGTGATTCCGTTCTGCATCCTCGTGTTCGCGAAGAACCGCCAGAGCGCCGTGCTGATCAACGTGGCCTGCGTGCTCATCGTGGTGGGTGTGTTCTGCAAGCGCGTGTGGCTCTTGTTCACTGCCTTCATCGTTCCCAACGTGATGGGAGCGCCGGGCATCATCTCCGGCTCGAGCGAGGCGGCGCACGCGACGGGCACGGCGTCGTTCGCGGTGCTGAGCTCGTATGCCCCCACGCCGATCGAGATCCTCGTGGTCGCCGGCGTGATCTCGCTGGTGATCCTGGCGTTCATGGTGCTCGCGAGCAAGCTGATCGTGGAGCGTCGCGAGAAGTAGGATCGAGGAGAAGGAAGGGAATGCGTCATGGAGTGCACTTTGGAGCGTGAAAAGGCCGCGCAACATGCGGAGGCCGCCGCCGATGAGCTGGCACGTGCCCTGGCCTTTGTGGGAAATTCGTTTCTCGCCCCGATGAGCCAGACGTCCGATGCGGCGCTCGACCGGGCCTTCTGGGCGGCCTTCCCCGATTTCGGGAGCGAGGAGGCGGCGTGTGCCCTCGATGGGCTGTTCGCCTGGGCGGCCGAGGGCGAGAACGTGCCGCGCGCCGAGCGCGTGCGCGCTGTCTCGGTGGAGTACGCGCGCCTGTTCATCGGGCCGCCGGAGCCGGCGGTGGCGCCGTGGGAGTCCTTCTACGTGCAGGAGGGCGTGACGAACGGGTTCGGCGAGCCGACGTTTCGCATGCGGGAGCGCCTTCGCCAGGCGGCCCTCGAGGTGTCGAACGAGAACAACCAGTACGCCGATCATATCGGTATCGAGCTTCTCTACTGCAGCGAGCTTGCTCGGCGGGCGGCCTCGGGCGGCCCTGCGGGGACGGAAGAGGCGGCTTTGCTGGAATCGTTCGTGGAGGTCGACCTGCTCCCCTGGCTCGGGCGGTTTACGACGGCACTCTATGAGGAGGGGGCGACCTACTACGGTCTGCTGGCCGATCTCGCCGAGGGTCTGCTTGGCGTTGTGCGGGCCTTCTCGCCGAGCGCATCAACCTGTGCAGCCTAAAGAAGAGCGCTTTCTCGCCGAGCGCCTGTGCCTGCGTGCGCTATAATGCCGCAGACGCAGGCGCTTTCTTTGCGCCGATCGGACACGAAGGCGGAAGGGGGCGGCACGGGTGGACTACGCGAAGGCCCATAGCGTCACCTTGTGGTGCGCCGTGCTCGCCAAGGCGAACCGGGGCGTGGCCAAACTCCTTCCCAAGCAGATGACCCAACTTCAATTTCGCCTTCTGGAGCAGCTGACGCTGCCCGAGTCCGGGCATGTGCGCCCGGTGCGCGTCGCGCGGCTCTTGGTACTGAAGCCTTCTGATGTTGATGAGGCAGTGGCCGTTCTTGCCGATCAGGGGCTCGTCAGGCCCTGCGAGGACGGCTGCATCGAATTGACGCGGGCCGGCCGTGAGAGAACGATGGAACTGACCAAGCGCTTGAATGTGTTCTTCGCGCTGTGCGTGGGCGGACTGGCCGATGAGGAGCGCGCCGTTTTGGCTGACTTGCTCCGGAGGGCGTTCTCCCTCCCGGGGAGTTACTACGCGAGCGGTTCTCGTGCGGGCGAGTCCGTCGGGGTGTTCGACGCCCGGCGCGGGCTGGCGGCGACGGCCATGCTCCACGGCGCCGTGCTGGTCGCGATCAAGAAGGCGACGTCGCTGTCGTTCACCGATTTCCGTTTCCTGTTGGAGCTCTACCCGAAGCGCCGCACGGCGACGAGGATGCTGCGCGCCCGCGATGTGGTGGCCTTCCTGCGGACGGGCCGGGCCTATGTGACCACCGCCTCGGTTCGCCTGGAGGAGCAGGGCTACCTCGTGCGCGTTCCCGACGACCGCGATGCGCGCGGCATCCTGTTCAAGCTCACGCCGCAGGGGATGCTCTGCGTGCAGGATGTGGCCGACGACTTGTACGCCGTGCTCGTGTCGATGTTCGGCGAGGCAGTGGAAGAGCGGGCGGTGCAGCGTGCCCTCAAGCACCTGCTCGAGCTGGAGGACGCGGCCCTCGACGAGCTGGGGGAGCTTTCATGGTGAGGCGCGAGGGTTGGTCGTCTGGGCGGGACGGGTCGCGCGAGGTGTGGCAGACCTGCGCGGTGAACTGCGGATCCCGCTGCGCGCTGCGCCTTCGGGCGCGCGAGGGCGAGATCCTCTGGACGGAAACCGACTGCGGCGACGAGGAGCCCGGCAATCTGCAGATGCGCGCGTGCCTGCGTGGTCGGGCCCTGCGCTATTGGCTGGGCAGCCCCGATCGCCTGAATGAGCCGCTGCGCCGGGTGGGGCCGAGAGGGTCGGGCCAGTTCGAGCCTATCAGTTGGGATGAGGCCCTCGATGAGATTGCGGAGCGCATCCGCGACACGGTGGCGCAGTGGGGCAACGAGGCGGTGCTCCTTCCCTATGCGACGGCGATATGGTCGGGCTCCGGCTCGCCGTTCGAACGGCTGATGAACTGTTACGGCGGACACTTGGGCATCTATGGCGACTACAGCTGCATGCAGCTGCAGACGGCGTGCATGTCGCTGTACGGCGATGACGGCTACTACACCGGCTCGCTGCTTTCCGAAGCGTCCCATGCCGATCTGGTGGTGTTTTTCGGCGCCAACCCGGCGCTCACGCGCATGGGCGGGGCGAGCGGAGCGCATCGTCTCGCGCAGGGTAATCGCGATCGATCCGTGCCAGAGCGATGCGGCGACAGGCGAGAGCGATGCGTGGATCCCCGTCCGCCCCGGCACCGATGCGGCCTTCGTGGCCGGCGTGGCCTGGGTGCTCATCACCGAGGGCCTTGCCGATGAGGAATTCCTTCATCGGTACTGTATCGGCTACGACGGCGCGACGATGCCCGCGGGCGCACCCGCCTCGGAGAGCTACCGCGCTTACGTGCTGGGGGAGGGCCCGGACGGAGTGGCGAAAACGCCGCAGTGGGCCGCGCGCATCACCGGGTGCCCCTCGGCGCGCATCGCCTCTTTCGCGCGCGAGCTGGCCGGCGCAAGGCGGGCGTTCATCATGCAGGGATGGGGCCCGCAGCGCACGGCCCTCGGCGAGCAATCGGCCCGAGCGATCTGCCTGCTTTCCCTGCTTACGGGCAACTTCGGTCTTCCCGGCACGAACAGCGGCGCCCGCGAGCGGCTTTTCCGGCCTGTCCTTCCCGATGATCCAGTGGGGGAGAACCCGGTTGATGTGGCCATCCCCGCGTTTCTCTGGTCGCGCGCGGTCGAGCGGGGGCGCGCTCTTACGGCTTCCGACGGCGTGCGTGGCGCCGCGCGTCTGCCCTCGCCGGTGAAGTTGATCATCAACCATGCGGGAAACGCGCTCACCAACCAGCACGCCGACGTCAATCGGACTCACGAGATCCTCGCCGACGAGAGCCTGTGCGAGTTCATCGTGGGCATCGACGTGATGATGACCGATTCCATGAGATATGCCGACATCGTACTGCCCGATGTGGCTCAGGCCGAGCGCGACGTGCTCGTGTCGTCGGGGAACTCCGACGGCGTGCGCGGCGTCATCGTGGCCGCATCATGGGGCGGCAATGCGTTCGATCGCCGGTGCGCGTGGGACGTGGCTCGCGATCTTGCGCGGCGGCTTGGGGTGGAAGAGGCCTTTTGCGAAGGTGCCTCCACGTTGGGCGAGATGGATGGGCTGCGGTTGCGCGAGAGCCGCTTCGCCCATGATGACGAGGCATTGCGCGAGCTGGCCGAACGGGGAATCGTGCGGCGTCCCTACGAGGGCGAGACGGTGGCCTATGCCGCTTTCCGACGCGATCCGGAGGGGTGCCCCTTGCCCACGCCCTCGGGGAAGATCGAGATATACGACCAAAAGATCGCGGAGCTCTTGGCGGCCGACCCGGGTCTTCCCGTAAGCTCGATTCCGGCGTATATCGCCGCGCCCGAGGGCGCCGAGGCGGCGCTTGTCGGCCCCTATCCCTTCCAGATGATCAGCTGCCACGGGCGCCAGAGCGCACACTCGTCGTTCGCCAACGTACCTGAGCTTGCGGTCGTGGCGCCCCGGCGCCTGTCGGTGAATCCCGTCGATGCCGAACGACTTCAGCTTGTCTCGGGCGGCTTGGTGGTCGTCGAAAACGATCGGGGCGCCCTCGTATGCCGAGTGCGGGTGACGCCGCGCATCATGCCGGGCGTGGTAGCGCTGCCGGAGGGCGCGTGGCACGATGCGGACATGTGGGGGGATCGTCTCGACTGGGGCGGCTGCGCCAACACGGTCTCCTCCGACGAGCCGACGGCGTGGTCGCACGGCAACCCCCACAACTCGTGCTTGGTCCGTCTGCGCCCCTTGACCGATGCCGAGCGGGCGGAAGCGGCGCGGCGTGAGGCAGCGGGACGAGGGGAGGTGGCGCGATGACGCGCGCGAAGATGCCGATCGTATCTGGCGCGGGTTCCTCGGGCGACCCGCATCATCAGTTCGGCTTCTCGTTCGACCAGCGGCGCTGCACGGGCTGCAAGACCTGCGAGATGGCCTGCCGGGACTACCATGATCTGGGCACAGGTCCGGCTTTCCGCACTGTGCACGAGTATGCGGGGGGAACCTGGATCCAAAACGACGAGGGCGCGTGGGAACACGACGTGTTCGCCTTCTACGTCTCCATGTCCTGCAACCATTGCACGAATCCCGTCTGCCTGCGCTTTTGCGCCTCCGATGCCATTGCCAAGGACGATTTCGGGTTCGTGAGGGTCGATGCCGCGCGTTGCACGGGATGTCAGGTGTGCGCCCTGTCGTGCCCCTATCACGCCCCGCGTTTCAGCGAGGCGAGTGCGCACATCGAGAAGTGCGACGGGTGCTTCGATCGCGTCGCCGCCGGCCTCGGGCCGATTTGCGTGGAGGCGTGCCCCCAGCGGGCCTTGGGCTTCGGCATCTACGACGACATCGCCGATCATCCGCTCATGGTCGAGCGTGTGGCCACGATGCCCGATCCGGTCATAACGCAGCCGAACTACGCGATCGAGCCGTGTGAGGCGGCGTTGCGCGCTGCAGATGCGGCTGCTTTGCAGAATTTGGGAGAAATCTAGGCGGTTGGATGGCCCGGGCGGAGCGCCTGCTCGCACATGCGCTCTCTGCGCCTAGTCCAAATGGAACAGCACGGGCAGGTCGACGGAGACCGGCGAGTTGTCCTCGTTGGTCTCCATGATGTCGGCCATGAAGTCCCACCACTTCCGGTTGATGGCCGTATCGGCGCCGGCGGCCCACCGCTCGGGGTCGTCGATCTCGATGTAGCCGAACAGCGTCAGCGTGTCCGGGTCCAGCGCGATGGTGTAGTTGCGGCCGCCGTGGGCGTGGATCATGTCGATCATCTCGGGCCACAGCTCGTTGTGCCGCCGCTCGTACTCCTCTTCCATGCTGGGGTACAGCTTCATCTTGAACGTCTTGATCATCGGGTGCTCCTTGGGCGAAGGGGGTTGGGCCCGCATGCAGCGGGCGCTTTCTGGGGGCTATGCTAGCGCGTTGCTCCGGGAAAACCGAGGGCGAGCGTGCCTTGCGATGAAACTGACAAAGTGGATATGGCCAATATGGCAAAAATGCAAAGTTGAAAAGAGACGAAATGGCAAAAATGCAAAGTTCTGAAGCTGCAATGGGCGCAGCACCTAGGTCGCCTTCCGTCAGGGAAGCTCCACGACGAAGGAATCGGGAAGGGCGTCGGGTTTGAGGAAAGCGAGCATATACCAGGGCATGTAGGCGATGGCGCATTGGATGTCGCGCCCCTCGGGAATTTCCGCTTCCACCGTCGTGTTCTCACGGCAGAAGACGTAGGCGAAATCGAGCCCCCACTCCTTGACACGCAGGACGTTGTCGAGGGCGACGTGGGCGCGGAATATCCGGCCGGATTTCGCCTCGATGGGCACCACCTTACCGCTCTTCTGCACGACGAAATCGATCTCTCCGTGCTTGGCCTTCTCGTAGTAGAGCGCGTCGAATCCGTTGGCTGTGAGCATTTGGGCGAAGGCGTTCTCCAATATGGCGCCCCAGTTGATGTCAAGCTCTCCCTGGAGTACCTTGAACGGCACGCCGTCGCCGAGCATGGCGACGAGGAGTCCCGTGTCGCACAAAAACAGCTTGAAGACGCTGTGCTGGCGGTTGAGGCGCAGCGGTGCCACGAGCTCGGTCACGTTGTAACAGGGGATCGCCACGCCGGCGTCGGCCAGCCAGATGAAGTCGCTCTCGTAGCGCTCGCTGCGTGCCGACTTTGCGAGGTCGGAGAGCTTGAAGCGCTTGTTCTTCTTGCTGAGCTCAGCAGGGATAGCGTCGAAGATAGCGCCGACGTGGGCCTTGTTGCGGGCGTACTTCACGATGTCGGCCCGGTACAGCTTTAAGATGTCCTTCTGGACGCTCTGCACTTGGGCGATGTCGCGGGTCTGGGCGAATCGGGCCACGGCGGCCGGCATGCCGCCCACTATCAAGTAGTACTTGAACAGCTCCATGAGCTTCTGGTGGATGACGGCGGGCACGGCGGCTTCTTCCTTGAAACACGCGCGCGCCATCTCGAGGGCTGTCTCGTTTTCTCCGAGGGCCCAGCAGAATTCCTCGAAGGAAAGGGGATAAAGCGTCAGCTCGCTCTCGTAGCCGACGGGGAGGGAGGGTACGTTTTCGTAGGTGACGCCGAGGAGAGAGCCGGACTCGATGTAATCGAAACGGCCGTCCTCCACGAGGAACTTGATGGCCGTGCGCGCCCGCGGGCACTCCTGGATCTCGTCGAGGAAAATGAGCGTGTCTCCCGGCGTGAGGGCGGTGCCGCTGAATGCGGAGAGCTGGGGGATGAGGGTATCGGCATCGAGGTTCCCCGCGAAGATGGCTTTCGCTTCGGGGGACTCAACGAAGTTGATCTCAATGGTGGTGCCGTAGTGCCTCTGGGCGAAGGCGCGGACGAGGTAGGTCTTTCCCACCTGTCGCGCGCCGTCCACAAGCAGAGCGCGGTGGTGGGGATCTTTCTTCCAACTTACAAGTCGCTCGTAGGCAGCTCGCTTCAGCATGATGCCTCCTTCGCCGCTGATTATAGCTTATCGTTAGTATGCGACGAAAATGAGAAAGTGTCCAGGGTACTTTGCGACGAAAATGAAAAAGTGACAGTTTGAGGTTGATAAAGAGAAAGGGCCAGCGCTAACTGGCCCTTCTAATTCAACTGCACCTGCGCCGCCCGTGCTACCTGAGTTTTGGATGACGAAGGAAGCGGGCTTTGCTGGCACGCCTCTATTATAGTTGCACGGCTAGTCTTTTGGAACTACCTACCGAGAAATAGTCGGCAACGAAATCACGCACCCCGGTTAGGCGATTTTCCGTTCTCGATTCGTGGTGCATTTTGACGCGAGGGAAGCGCAGATCATGGTTTTCGAGCCGCTAGTTCTTCAGCGAGTTGATGGGGGCGGGCATGCGGCCGCCGCGGTGGGCGAAGACGGTGCCGGCGTAGGGGTTCACGGGCATGACCGGGGCGTAGCCGAGCAGCCCCCCGAAGTCCAGTTGGTCGCCCACCTGGCAACCGATGGCGGGGATGAGGCGCACGGCGGTGGTCTTGCTGTTGATCATGCCGATGGCGCACTCGTCGGCGATGATGCCAAAGATGGCCTCCTGGGTGGTGTCGCCCGGCACGGCGATCATGTCGAGGCCCACGGAGCACACGCAGGTCATGGCCTCCAGCTTCTCGATGGAAAGCGCCCCGTCCTCAGCGGCGCGGATCATGCCGGCGTCCTCAGACACGGGGATGAAGGCGCCGGACAGGCCGCCCACCGAAGACGACGCCATGACGCCGCCCTTCTTCACGGCGTCGTTCAGCATGGCGAGCGCCGCCGTGGTGCCGGGGCCTCCGCACTGACCCACGCCGATGGCCTCCAGAATCTCGGCCACGGAGTCCCCCTCGGCCGGGGTGGGGGCGAGCGACAGATCCAGGATGCCCTGCTGCACACCGAGGCGGCGCGAGGCCTCGCGGGCCATGAGCTCGCCGGCGCGGGTGATCTTGAAGGCCGTGGCCTTAATGGCCTCGGCCACAGTGGTGAGGTCCGCTTCCTTCGGCAGGTCGGCGAGCACCGCGCGCACGACGCCGGGGCCGGACACGCCTACGTTCACCACTTCGTCGGCCTCGCCGGAACCGTGGAAAGCGCCGGCCATGAAGGGGTTGTCCTCCACGGCGTTGCAGAACACGACGAGCTTGCCGGCGCCGATGCACTGGCGGTCGGCGGTGAGCTCGGCAGCGCGCTTGACGATACCGGCCATCTTGAAGGCGGCGTCCATGTTGATGCCGGCCCGCGTGCTGCCCACGTTCACGGAGGCGCAGACGCGGTCGGTAGCGGCGAGCGCGGTGGGGATGGAGTCCATGAGCTTGTGGTCGGCCCGGGTGGCGCCCTTGTGCACGAGCGCCGAGAAGCCGCCGACGAAATCGACGCCCACCTCCTTGCCGGCGCGGTCCATGGCCATGGCCACGGGCGTGAGGTCGTCGGCGGTCACCGCGGCGCAGATCTCCGCGATGGGGGTGACCGAGATGCGCTTATTCACGATGGGGATGCCGAACTCGCGCTCGAGCTGCTCGGCGGTGGGCACGAGCTTCTCGGCGGTCGAGGTCATGCGGTCGTAGACCTTCGAGGCCAGCTTGTCCACATCGGCGTCCACGCAGCCACGCAGGTTGATGCCCAACGTGATGGTGCGGATGTCCAAGTTCTGCTTGGACACCATGGCTAGGGTCTCGGCAACTTCGGCAGGGGTGATCTGCATGGCGGCTCCTCGCTCGCGACGGTCGGCAGGGCGCGGGTTCGCGCTCCGGTAATTGTTCCGGCTCAGTCTACCAAATCGCACTCGCTCTCGCTGCCGTACAGGCGCGGACGGCCCTAATCGCTGCTTGCTGAGGAAAGGGATGCCGGTGTTTTTAGGATGAGCTAGAGATGATTATCTCGATCGCGATAATCAGATGGAAAACCCGACAAATTATCGCGTTCGCAATAATCGCGAGAGATAGTCGTGGTATTATCGCGATCGAGATAATACAAAGAGCAAGGACGGCTATGGCTATTCGGAACGCGAAGGACTTTGGAACAGCGATTCACGAGCGACGCAAGCGGCTCGGATACACCCAGGGAGAGCTTGCCGAGATGTGCGACGTGGGCGTGATGTTCGTCTCCCAGCTGGAGAACGGAAAGCCGACGGCCCAGCTGGACAAGGCGATTCGCGTAGCGAACATGGTCGGACTCAATATCGTTTTGCAAGAGAGGAGGTAGGCCATGCGCATGAAGGTGTGGGGCGAGATATCTGGCGAGCGCCACCTCGTCGGAACCTTGGAGACGATTCCCGGACGGGAAGAGCAGTTCTCTTACGCCGAGTCCTATCTTGAAAGCGAGGTCGCCCAGCCTCTCTCTGTCCTGCTTCCCCTTCGGGAAGGACCCTTTCCTGCTCGTCAAACGAGAGTGTTCTTCCGGAATCTCCTTCCGGAAGGGGGCGCGCTTGCCGCCGTGGCGAAAACGCTGGAGATGAAGAGCTCGTCGTACCTCAGAGTGCTGGACGCCCTCGGCAGCGAGTGTATTGGCGCCCTTATTTTGGAAAATAACAACGATTCTGATGACGCCCTCTATGGCTACGATCCGCTTTCGCGGGAGGAGCTGGGCCGCGCGTTCGAGGCGGGTGCGGAGGGTATTGCCAAGCTGCAAGAGGAAGCTAAGCTCTCGCTGGCGGGTGCGCAATCGAAAATGGGCCTGTACGTGGACCGGTCATCAGGGTCGCTGCCACAGTATTTTCTACCGCAGGGAACCGCTGCCTCGACGCATATCGTGAAGGCGGCGAATCGGCGGTTCGAGAAGTTGAGCGAGAACGAATACTACTGTCTTCGTCTGGCCGAGGCGGCGGGACTTTCCGTGCCCGAGTGCTACCTCGACACCATTGGAGTCCAACCGGTCTTCGTCATTGAACGCTTCGACCGCATGGTGCTTTCCGAGGATGATCGGCGAGCTGGTGGCGGAGTACGGCGGGTTCAGCGGCTTCACCAGGAGGATTTTTGCCAGGTGCTCGGCCTTCTGCCGGAGCGCAAGTACGAGAAGGGGGGCGTGCGCTATGCGAAGAAGGTGCGGGATACGCTTTACGAGCGCTCTTCGGATCCGGTGCGCGATATCGAGGCGTTCGTGCGCCTGCTGGTGGTGAATGCCGTTCTCGGAAATTGCGACGGACACCTCAAGAACCTCACCGTGCTTCGGGGCGCCGACTGGTCGTCGTTTGCATTGGCGCCTGCGTACGACATAGCCTCGACGGTGGTGTACGAGGGTCTTGACCGCCATATGGCCATGCGTATCGGGTCGACCAACAAGATCGACGAGGTCGGCCGAGATGATTTCCTGGCGTTGGCGAAGGAACTGGATGTTTCGCCGCGCATGGTGAGGCGGCTCATCGAGGAAGTTTGCGAAGGTGTCGGCGGGGCGGCGTCCGACGTGCTGCGCGATACGGAAGACGCTCTGGGAGCGCCCCTTTCGAAGCTGCGAGATATCGAGGTGTTCGCGCGGGCGCAGATTGATCGGCTGGGCATAAAGGGCGCGTAACTAGGGCGAATCTCTCAAGACTCCTTTTCACTCTGTTCCTCCTTCGCTTGCTCAGCTTCTGCGGCTTCGATGGCCTCTTCTTGGGCGGCGAGCTTTTCCAGCTCGGCGAGGAACTGGTCGGCCTCGGGGGCATAACTCAAATGCTCGGGGCGGGGAAGCGACCCGGCGGCGAAATCGCCCAGAGGGCCGCCGAAGCAGTCGTCCCAGTAGGCCTCGCCGAGCAGGTCGGCGGGAACGTCGGGCTCCAGCTCGATGAACGAGCACACCCAGCCCGGCACCGGCGTGAGGTTGAGCAGCAGCACAAGCGCCACGAGGGCGGCGAAGGTGGCGAGGATCTGCAGGTTCTGGCGACGGTGCACCAGGGTGGCCAGAGAGGCGGCGGAGCTTATGTCGGCAGTGTCGGTTGAAGGCGTATCGGTGCTCATGGGGCGCTCCTAGCGGCGGAAGAGGGAGAAGATGAAGTAGAGGACAATGATGAAGATGCCGATGGTGCCTGCGAACAGGACGAGGAAGGGGATGACGCAGGCGATGGTCAGAAGCGTCAGCGTGACCATGGTGGGATGCTCGCGCCGCGCGACGGCGATGACGGCGAAGGAGAGGGCGGCCAGGCCGCAGTAGGCGATACCCCAGATGAGCTGGTCCTGCAGGAAGTACCAACCGGTCTCGCTGGCCAGGTCGGCCCAGGCGTCATAGCCCAGTCCCGAGGCGGTGACGATGGTGACGCCGGCCGCCGCGATGAGCGCCCCGCCCCAGAAAAGCCCTTTGGAAAGGGCCGTGGCGGTGGCTTCGGGATGCCGGCGCGCCCGAGTCTTCGCGATGAAGGCGCTTGT
>OLSB01001863.1_pt1 | contig 18942 bp, 19 predicted proteins | sample 1672071 | NCBI WGS metagenome assembly OLSB01 (sample SAMEA3136642, study PRJEB25190) | human gut metagenome | biome: human gut; feature: human-associated habitat; material: faeces | place: Austria | collected 2013 | reverse complement strand
ACAGCAAATGTATCCTGGTCCTCAATAGCTCCCGTCTCTTTCATTTTCTTTGAATATGCAAGAAACGGTACATATTCTCTGGTGTGATCCGTTCCTGTATAGGTGGGATCATTTCCGTGATCTGCAGTCAGGATCAAAAGATCATCCTCCCGCATTTCATTCATCAATAACTGGGATTTATTACTGATCGTAAACTGATAATCGTTACGGATCAGTCTCTCCAATCCCTCAATGCACCATAGAACTATGCCTTCCACTTCTTCCATCATCTTGTCTGCCAAATAGGGATCATTGATTCTATCCGGCGGTACATCTTTTGTTTCCAGAATAATCTGACGTCTGTAAAAACCTTGACTCCTGTCAAAAAGCGACTTTAATGTGCCGTTTCCAAATGCCAGTATTCTGCAAACAAGAAGTCCCTGATAGCTTTGTTTGTTTTTTTTCTCTAAATCCATTTCGTCCTCAGCTGTGACAATTGCTTTAATCACATTCGTTGATGGTAATGCTTCTGTTTTCATATCATCATCCAGATACAACAGCTTGCCTTCCTGATCGGCTCTGGCAAATTTGTCAGTTTCCAGTTTCTGAAGGCTTCCCGAATTCATGTTATGACCAAATATTCTTTTTAAGATTCTGCCAATACGGCTTTTTCCTTCACCGCCTTTTCCGATAATCAACAGCATCTTCTGACCTCTATTGCTGGGAATGAGACAATATCCCATAAACTCCTGCAGGCAGACAATATCATCCGCTTCGAGCAGTCCGTCCAGGAATGCCAGCCATTTTTCAGGTTTAGGTGCATCCTTGTTATAATTGACCGTCAATCGGTTTTGCGTCCATTCTTTCTGGTTGATAAACTTCTGATTTACAAAATAGGTTCCATTCTTAAAATGAACCCTATCCTCTTTTATGGAAAGCGGATCTGAACGGGTATACATCTTAAATCCACTTAAAATAGCCGTTACTTTAGCTGAAATTCCGCTTGTCCAATAGTGCTCAATAATGTTCAGAATCTTTTTCTCCATCTCATCGTTTGGGATTGAACGATCTATATCATACAATATTCCATTGATACACTTGATTTCATGTTGCTGCAGAATTGTCTGATACAGAAGGATTTCATTGATCTGCTTGCCATCGAACCAAATCGGCAGTTCCATTTTCGGCAAATTCTTTTCCACCTGTGTCTCTTCGGTTACTTCTTCAACTTTCTGTAACGCTTCCAGACGTGCAACCACATCGCCCGGAAGATTCTTCCTTAATTCGTTGCTCAATGTTCTTTACCTCCTCCTGACAGTCCAGAATCAATCTTGCACGATCTTCCAGCGAACCACTGAGAAGCACATCCATCTTGTATTCAATAAGCGTATATTTTTCCATCGCTTCAACAAATAACGGATGCCAATCATCATCTTCAATTCTGGGAGCATACTCAACTTTCCATTTCTTTAAAAGATGGAAGTAGTCACTGTATACTCGAAAAAAACGAATCTGTTGCTCGTGAAAGAATTGATCCAGTGTCTGTTTCTTTTGTTTTGGTTTTTGATAATCTTTCGTCTTGTTATAACTCTGGTATTTTTCATAAGGTACAGAAAAATCCTCTGCCAGTTTTTCAGCTGACTCTTTTACAGAAAGATTGAAATATTTAGCGACAAAATCAATCACATCTCCATCTGCCTGACAGGCAAAACAATGATATCTTTTATCAAGCTTCATGCTTGGATTCTTGTCCGGATGGAACGGGCAGACAGCCATTCCGTTTCGTCCAACTTTGATTCCATAATATTCTGCAGCACTTCTTGCAGTAACAGCTTCCTTAACAGCTTCAAATAATTTCATACCTGCTCCTTTCCGAGAAAACAAAAAGCACTCGCATTGATTCAATAACGAATACAATGGAATGCTCTTATCTGTCATCTCTATTCCATGATTTTTTCAAATCATTCTTTTTATTTGCTTCTCTTTCTGCCAGCTCTTTTTTCTTTTCTGCTAGACGGCTCATGATCGACGGTCTGGCTTTTTCTTTGATTTCATTTACAACCTTAACTTTTGTTTTTGGCTGCAGTAACGAATCTTTTACTGTTTGAACTGCCGTCATAGCTTTCATGATTTTTTTTATTACGCCATCCAAACGATTTTTTGCATAATTCTTTTCTTTCTCCGAAGCTTTGCGTTGTGGCTGGTCGATCCAATTCTTTGTGCCTTCAATAAGTTGAATATCATCTTGCCGGGTTTTAATCATCACTTCGTTTGTAACTTCTTCCACAGCTTTCTCATAAGCAACATCTGAAACATCCTGCAATAAAGATTCAATATCATCAATCTCAAGAGTAAGCTTCTCTAACTGGTTTTTCTGTTCTTCTATTAGATCTCCCTGTTTGAAAATACGGTCTGAATTATTTGCAAATTCTGTATCCTGCTGTTTTATTTTTTCTTCCTGTGACTGAATAATTTCTTCATTTGCACGCACATACCTTGACTGTTTTGCAAGCTCCAGACGATTTTCGTTTACCTTATCAATCTGCATAAGAATTGTTTCCTGTTGATCCGCAATTTCTTCTTTCTGCTTCATACGGATATAATCTTGTTTTTCCAAATACTTTCTTCCACCATACGATGGTTCTTCATCAAGTTCCAGTCCGTGACGTTTACAGATATCTAAAAACATTGTCCGGCAGGCAGAATCAAAAGCAACCTTGCGGTTATTTGTCTTTGATCTCTTCTTTTCTGGATCTGGAAGTTCAAATCCAAGTTCTTCCAATGCTGTTTCCTGTTTCGGCTCAATTTCTCCATATCGGTTTGTAGCATCAAAAACATGACGCTCATGAATATGAGGTGTTGCTTCGTCCATGTGCAGCGACCAATCAATGATATGTACGTTAGAGCCAAAACGCTCATCGAACTCTTTCTTAAATTCGTCAAATACTAAAATCAGGGTTTCCACAGAAGCATGTTCATCTATTGTTCCAAGCTGATAGATACTTTCTTCCGGACAGGTCTTTTTGTTTTTCCAAACATCTTCCACTTCTTTGCATCTGTCTGGGTGTCTGGCTTTCACATGTCTCTCATTTTGCTTCATAACATAATTTCCATAATGCTCTTCATAGAATGCCAGCTCAATTTGTTCAAAAGAAAAATTATTCTCTTTTCCCTTATCTTCCATTGTGGTATATCCCTGATAGCAGTCCCAATAAATATTTTGCCGGACTCTTTCATTGTCGATATGCTCACTGTGTTCCGGATTAAATCTGCGATCATTATGAAGCGGATTGTAAACTCCATTTTTTCCAGATCTGCCGTTATGCCTTGTTCCTTTCATTTCACTTTTCTCCTTTCTTTCAAGTTGTTTCCCCGAAGGGATTGCAGCGAAGCTGCTTAAAGGCTCTGTCACCGTTACAGATAGTACCCAGTACCATATGGCGAAACGCCATATCACTGGGCAATGGCTGCCGCCCTTAACCTGCTAAGGGCTTTGCCCCTTAACCCTAGCAAGGTGTTGCCACCCTTTGCATTCCAGGCACAAAGGACTTCCAGCCCTCTGTACTCCCGGCAGACAAAACGAAACTCCTGCCACTGTCCCTTCGGCATGTTTTCCGTTCTTCCTGTTTTTCAAAAATCCTCTATTTCGGATTTTGTGAAAATAAAAAAGCCGACGCAATTTCAACTTATACAAAAGTCCAAATACATCGGCTCAATCCTTTGACCTGATCGGTCATTATTCATTTTTTCCGACTGACTCATACAGTCTATTTTTAATAATGAGCAAAACAAAAGGCATTAACTTTTTTACGGTTAATGCCCTTTGGGTTGATCATTATTGAAATAAACTTTTTTTCACAGTTTCACTTACAACATCTATCAAAAGTTGTCTCATCGAATTTTTTAATATATCCCCTGCACACTTTATGCCCTTCTTATATTTTGCAATAGCTATTGGTGTCGCCGGAGTTTCGGTGATAAGATCTGGAATAGCAGTTTTTATTAACTCTTTCATCGACTCATCCAATTCATCTTCTAACGAAACTAACATTACTGCATTATCTAAAATAATTTTTGTCCAAGGATATGGCGCTCCGCAATTATAGCAATAGTCCGGTCTGTTGTAACTCCCTGACAAATCAACAATCCCATCTACTTCGTATTTTCCATGAATCGGAGAATTACACTCAGGACATTTCGAATATGTTTCTTTTCCACATTTGGAACAAAATTTTTGATAATTTGCTTGATATTTACTAACAACATGACCATTTAAACAAATCGTAGCATTATTATAGTGTCCCATTTTTATTCCTCCACTTCAACAAAATCTTCTTCCATTTTCAAATCAAAAATAGTTTCTTCTATAACTTGTACACACTCATCAGTATTCTTCAAAATGTCTTTTCCCCAAAATCTTATAACAGTCCAACCTTCAAACAATAACTGTTTTTCAATTTCTATATCCCGTTCTTTGTTTCTTGATATTTTCTTTATCCAATAGTCACTGTTTTTTGCTTTTTGCAATCTCGGTTTGAGTACTTCCCAATCTTTTCCATGAAAAAATTCGCTGTCACAGAATATTACAATTTTATACTTAGTTAAAACGATATCTGGCTTTCCCGGTAGCTTTTGATAATTTTTTCTATATCTGTAGCCTTTACTCCATAATGCTTTTCTCAACGCAAGTTCTATTTTTGTATCCTTGCTTTTTATGTTCTGCATATTTTTCTTTCTTTGTTCAGCTGTCAGATTATCTGCCATTCTATCAACCCTCTGTATTTTTACTTAATTGCTTCTAAAATACTTTCAGCAATTCGATTTATGACTGGCACGCAAACTGAATTACCTGCCTGCTTGTATAGACGAGCGTCACTTTGTTTTTTCGGAAGTTTATAATCTTTTGGAAATCCCTGCGTATTAAAGCATTCTCTCGGTGTCATTTTTCGTAATCCATATTTGGTTTTCACAATACATACATTATGACCACCTTCCCCTTGATTAGCAGTGAGCGTAGGGACTACTCCACTTTTATTCTGTCGTACATATTTTCTTCTCCACTGATAAATAGCTGGGTGATTTATGTCTTCATCCTTTGTCGCTTCAACCAACAATTTATAAATATCCCCTTTATATTTTCCTTCTGTATAATAATATTTGTCATCTACTTTTCCGTCAAAGTCAATAATATCTTTAACAGTTGTTGTTAATGGAATTGACAGCGGCCAATGAAATTTATTAAGATCTTCTTCATCTTTAAAGGCAACAATATAAATACGTTCCCTGTTCTGAGCCATATTTCCATAATTCATCGCATTCAACACTTGATAGGTATAATGATATCCCAATAAATCCAGCTGTTCACATATTACCCTAAACGTGTTTCCATTATCATGTCCAACTAAGTTTTTAACATTTTCAAATAATGCAACTCTTGGTTTGTTTGCTTCGACCATACGCATAAGCTCAAAGAAAAGTTCTCCTCTTCCCTTCTTATCCTCAAATCCTTGTCTATATCCTGCAATGGAAAATGCCTGACAAGGAAAACCACCAATAATAACATCTGTTTTGGGAACGTCTTCAACAGGAACTAAGTGAATATCTCTTTGATCGACTTTAACAGTCGGATAATTCATTTCAAATGTTTCACTGGCATATGAATCAAACTCATTTGCATATACGGTCTTAAATTCTCCTGTTTCTTCAAATCCTAAATCTATTCCACCTACACCTGCAAAAAATGAAGCTACACTAAACATTATCTTTCTCCTTGCTCTTTCGTAATGTGTACATATTATCATATATTGCGGCGCGCCGCAATATTCTATTTTGAAAAGGCAGAGATAAAACACTCTGCCTTTCATATTATTTACCGATTAATCTTTGGTAGTATTCTGATAGTCTGTCATAAGCCTTACATCTTCGAATATCAAAAATAATGTCTGGCTCTAAATTGTTTGCATCCACAAATAATGTTTTAAGACTTACATGTGGTCGTCTTCCCTGATTTTTTTGTTCTTGTATTGTCTGAGTTTTATTTGCTGGATATTTTCCAAATTCTTCCGAATTTATATTCAAGTCATAAATGTATAGCAAATTATCATCTAGCTTAAATCTCAGAAACACCAAATCATCAAATACACATTTTGGTCCAAATGAAGACAAATCTCCTTCAAATCGGGAAGTTGCTTTAAATTCAATTTTTCTTCCTGTATTTGGATCAGTAGCGTCGCCTACTTCATCACCGCGATTCCACAAATATCCCATACAATAACAACCCATTGGTTCGCTTATTGCATCAGGCATGTTTATACCTCTATGACTGTTATTAGAAATATATGTGTTCAAATCTTTCCATTTAAAATAGGCATTGCAAGTTTCATCAATTCTGGCATCATCTATTGTGATATAGCCAAATTCATTATATATTGCCATATTACCTGTGTTAGAGTGTTCTATCTCTGCACATAAGAATTATAGCATATATAAATCATTTTTTCCTTAATTACTTGATTACGATAATGACTGCCACTGTCTTTACTCCCGCTATTGAATCATTCCGTTCACACTTATCACACCGTCAATGCATCCAGCATGACTTGAATTACTTCTTTCAACATCAATCCATCTCTTAATCCCATACGGTAATAGAATTCATTCAGATCACTGCATTTATTTGATGTTTCAGTCATGTAATCAAATAAAATTGTTCTCTGTTTGTCTGAAAGTTTCTGAAATATCTTTTGCAATTTCATTTCCAATTTTTCATTAAATGGATCATATTGCTGTCCGTCTTTTTCTTGATAGACCTGCTCCATTCTTTCTCCGATAAGATCATTCATAAATTCTTCCATTTTTCCTGTTAATTCCATCTTTTTAATCTCCCATCAATATGATTTTGATTGTTTCCAGCCACACAACAAACCAACTTGCAATGATAGGTAGCACATACAGTAAGAACCCCACCGCAAGCATCCTAATCATCTCTGTGCCTGTTTCCTGCCCGAATCCATATCCCAATATAGCTGTGATACAGATAATCCCAGACAGGATATGAAATACAGTTGCGGACAGCCATGTAATGAACATGACCACCAGCTGTACGATTGTCAGGCTTATACGCACTGGCAATAACAGAATCCTTATAATGAGTTTTACAACTACCATGACTGTCCACCCCTTTCACTGTTTCAGATAACTGCGATAGCTGTCTATCACAGAATCTGTAACACCATTTTTGTACACTTTACGGATATCAACAACTTTTTCATCTTTCAATGTTTTCAGCCAATCCAACAAATCTTTTCTGCTGCTTGCAAAACTACAGCATCTCCCGTCTGCATATTCAATCCGGTATCTCATAAGCCCCTCCTACACATAAACCAATTCACTTAAAATGATTTCATCTACCCGGCTTCTCACATTGTTTGCCTGGCGAACCCATTCCATTTGATCTCTGCTTTTCAATTCCTCTGTAATGCCTTCCTGTTCCATGATCTGATTCATAAGAAAATCTCTGCGTTCTACACACTGTTCATTTAAGTCTGCGAGGTAAGTCCAGAGCTTTCCGGTCAATGTCAGATAGGAATATAAGCCACTTTTGTAGTCTTTCAGATAGTTTCTGTGAAGGCTTCCATAAAAGCCAATATCACGCTTTTCTTCCGGTACAGCGATCAGTGGCAGATAAATTTCCCCGACAAGGATATAATCCAGACCATTGCTGTCATCGTGAACAATTCTTTCTAATTTACTCATGCTGATGCAACTCCTTTCTTCGGTTCTGCAGGCGGAAGCAGTGATACCGGAATGAACACACCCTTTGCAATATCTTCCTGACGGATTTCCTCTTTTTTTGCATCCATCTCAGCTTTCTTTTTTGCCTTTGTCCGTTCATAGTATTCTTGTTGCTTACCATTTGCTTTTCTTTTCAAGTAATTCTGATGAAGCCTGTCTTTTCTGGCTTCCCGCTTCTTCATTTCTTCAATTTCTTCCGGTGTCATTTCCACCTCACCGAAATGTGGCGGTAAATATTTTCCAATGAAATTAAAATAGATTTCCACTTCCTGAGTTGTCTCAATGCTTCCTTTTCGGTCACGCTCATGAACCACAATCTTTTCAACAAATTCGTTCAGCATGTAAGTGGTCAATTCATCAAAATTTTGGTATTTATCAACCAGAGCAATAAACTTCTCCGCTGATCTGCGACCTTCTTCATAGCCTGATAATTCAGCTTCCATATCTGCAATTTCTGCCGACAAATCTTTCTGTTCTTTAGAATACTGTCCGTCAAGAATCGTATATCGTTCATCTGGCAGCTTGCCAAGAATATTGTCCTCATAGATTCTGCAGATCAGTTTTTCCAGTTCCTGCACACGCTTTTTTGCTTCTGCTAATCTGCTTTTCAATCTTGTGATCTCACTGGACTGCTGTGAAGTCTGTGCCTTTTTTACTGTCTCCAAAAATTCTTCACGATTCAACTGTGAATACTCCGCAACAGCCTTTAAAAGTTCCTTAATCAGCTCCATAACCACATCAGCATTAATTCTGTGCTGTGTCTGGCAGAGTGTTCCAACCGGAACTTTAGAATATGCAGAACAGGTATATTGTGGTACTCGCTTGCCATTATTTACTCGATGTACATACATTTTGGAACCACAGTCTGCACAATACATCAGACCTGTCAGCGGGTGGGCTTCTCCCCATCCATCTGGATATCTTCTCACATTGCTTCGGATTCTCTGCACATTGTCAAAAGTTTCCTGATCTATGATTGCTTCCTGAGTGTTCTCAAACACCGTCCAGTTATCCTCAGATACATAATGGCTTTTCTTATCCTTGAAATGCTTTCTGGTCTTGAAGTTCACTGTGTGACCAAGATATTCTCTTTTCTTCAGAATACCTGCAACAGTAGAAGAGCCCCAGCCATAAGGATCTTTGATTTCTTCTACTCTGCCTTTCCATAATCCGGCATCTTTCTTTGCCATATGAACCGCTGGTATCTCAACCTTATCCTCTTTCAGTGCCTTGGCAATCTGATATGGTCCGTACCCGTCCATTGTCATGTGAAAGATTCTCCGTACAACTACAGCTGCTTCTTCATCAACAATCCATACATTCGGATCATCCTTGTCTTTCAGATACCCATACGGTGTTGTACTTGCCACATGCTTGCCTGATTTTCCTTTCGCCTTGAAAGTGGATTTTATCTTTTTACTGGTATCCCTTGCATACCATTCATTCATGATATTTCGGAATGGAGTAAAATCATCGTCCTCCCGGAAGCTGTCTACATTCTCGTTGACTGCAATCAGACGAACATTATTCTGTCGTAGCAACTCCATATATTGTCCGACTTTCAGATAATCTCTTCCCATTCGGCTCATATCTTTAATCAGGATCGTTCCGACTTTCCCTGACTCAACTTCTTTCATCATGGCAAGAAAGCCTGGACGATCAAATCTTGTACCGGAGATACCATCATCAGTAAAATGAACAAGATTGGTAAATCCATGTTCTTTTGCATATTGTTCCAGCAGTTTCTTCTGGTTCGAAATACTGTTGGATTCTCCGTTTAATTCATCATCACGACTAAGACGTTCATACAACGCTGTCATGAATCCTTGTTTCTCTGTCATAGTCAGATGTTCTCCTTCCTTCGTTTATTAAATTCCTGTTCTCATCCCATATCCGTTCCTGTACCGGGTGCTGATGTTTCCGGGACGTATTAACCAGAAAAGACACGCTGAATGCCTATTCAGTTCTGGTATCACTACGGGCAGGCTGTTTCGTTTTCAAGGTTCGTGTAAGAAGTAAAAAAAAGATTCTTACACTAAACGAAATGCTCAGAGGGCTTTTTACAGCCCCCTTACTGCATCTTTTTTGATTTCGTGTCATCTTTTTAAAGTTCCTTACACAATCTCTGTACTGACGAAACAAAATACGGACATGTTTTGAAATTGTTTTTTACAAAATACAATTTTGTTCTTTAAGGTAAAAAAATAAGCCTCAAGAGACTTTTTAATCATTTTGGAGCTCCAACTCTTTAAAATTGATTGATTAAGAAGTCTCTTCAAACTTACTACACCGGCAGCAAGCTTGTACTTGCGATATTGCCTTACTGCAAAGTGTTCCGGATTTTCTGCTTCCAGTTCTTCAAACAATTCATCCACTGCATTTTTAAATTCTTCATCATCCTCCCTGGTCTCACTGGCATTGATAAATTCCAACAGAGTAGAAAAGTTCTGTTCTTCCTCTGGTGCCTCATACCAGATGTATCCGATCAGTGCAGAATACAATAGACGTTCGGCCTTGACCCAGAAATCTTCCGTTGATTTTTCGCCCTCACCCTTGGTATTTGCGATAATGGTATTGACCAGCTTCAAGATATCTTTTTCACTCCGGATATAATGGAACGGATTGTAATGCATGGACTTTTTAAAGTTGATCGTATTTAATACCTTGATCCGGTATCCTCCATTTACCAGCATCTTCCCGCATTCAACGATGATCGTTCCTTTCGGATCGGTGACCACATAGGATACGTGGTCCGTCATCTGCATAAGATTGGGCTTCACATAGAATCTTGTCTTTCCGGATCCGGAACCACCGATAACAATCACATTCTTATTTCTGGCATACTTCGGAGCTTTTGGTCGGCTGTTCATGGTCAGACGTTCTGTTTCTGTGAGGATGACATTGTTTTCAAAAACCGGATCCATGAAGGGTTCGATGTCTTTTCTGTTTCCCCATCTTGCAGATCCATACTCCACACCCTGCCGGAACTTCTTTGCGTTTTTAGAACGATAGTAGACCACCAGTTTTAATGCACCTGCAACCAGAACACCTACTGTAAGATCCTGCAAAGCGATACTTGGCAGCCAGCTTAAAAATGCCAGTCGGAAATTGACTAACATCACGCCAAGTCTCTGGACCATGCTTTCTCCCAGGCAATGCCGGTACAGCCAGGATCCTTTATCTGCTACATAGAAGATAAAGAAATATGGGAGATTTAAGATCACCAGTCGTTTGACCTGGATCTTCTGTAATTTTTCCCGGATCATCGTTCCTGACCTCTGGATTTTTGTCTCTGCTTCACACGCTGGCGGTGCTTTGCTTTTCTTTCTACAGATTTCTGCAGTTTCTTTCTGACGGATGGTTTCTTCGCCTGTTTCTTTTTCAGTTCTACTCCGGCATATTCCCGGAAAGCCGCTGTCATCACATCCACATCTTTAGCCTTAAAGAAGACCAGATATTTTGGTGGATCAGCACCGACTTCTTTTTTCAGGCTGTAATCAATCCCGTACTTTCTTGCCACACGGTCAAAGGATTTGATATTTTCATCTGTGATCTTTATGTTGGAAAGCTGTACTCCCTGTGCATTCAGTTGCTTGATGGTCTGCTTTCCATGTGGCTTTTTCTTTTCAATCTTTTTTCGGGCTTTTTCCCTTCCTTTCTCCTGAGCCCGTCCGGTCTTTTCAGCCATTTTCACCTGCGTTGCTTTCTGTTTCCTCCGGTTGTCCATTTCCAGGAACTTCCGAAGGGCTGCTTTTAGCACACTGGCAGTGATCTTGACTCCCTGGATGCTCAGGCTGATCACTTTCTGATTTACTTCTTCCTGCAATTACCCACGTCCTTTCTTTCCTTTCATTTCAGAATGAAGACGGGCAATACAATATCCGATGCATGGAACATGTTTTCCATACGGACAGCCACCACATGGTGTTGTTTTTACTGCTTTTTTCTTTTCCGGAAGCAGATAGTGGCACTGTTTCAAGCTACAGCCTTTCTTTTTGCCTCCCCACCAGTAACAGTACTTGCAGGACCATGGCTTTTCTTCGCTGTACTTTCTTCCCTCAATAGCTGCATTTGGTTCTATGATCAGATCTTTATTAGTCTTCATTCTGTTCTTCCTCTTTTCTCATGATTTCTGTCAGTTTTTTCTCTGCCTGACTTCCGGCAGCAATGAGACAATACAAAACTGTAAATATTGCCGCTGCTCCCAGAAGAGCAACAAAAATAATGATATTTCTCATGGTTTCTCCCATCTAAAAAAGCGTCCACAGATTCCTTTCGGTTTCCATGAACGCTCATTCTTATTTAATTAGTGTTTCTTTTTTCTCATAAATGCAAGGGCTCCTGTACCAGTCGCACCAATGCCGAGAAGCATAAACCACAGCCACAGATTGGTGTTATCCCCAGTCTTTGGTGAATCACTGACAGGTTTTCCACCTTCCGGTGTCTTTTCTGCCGGTTTTTTCTCATCCACCATAGTTACATGCTGTACTTCACAGGTATCCTTTACTTCGAATTCCACATCTTTTGCAACCAGATAGCCATCCGGTGCCGTTTCTTCACGGAGAGTGTATTTTCCGATCGGAAGCATTTCGATGTAATGTGCTTTCTCTGTACTGGTCCAGCTTTCCACAACTTTTCCATCCTGATCAAGGATTGTGAGTTTCGCTCCCGGAAGTTCTTTTCCGGCGATATCCTGTTTGGAGATTTTCACCTTCGTTACATCATCCTTCATCTCAACTTTCTGCACATCGGCAGTATCTTTGATCGTGAACTTTACGCTTTCAGCTGTCACGTAACCATCAGCAGGTTTTGTTTCAACCAGTGTGTATTCTTTTCCGACAGTCAGCTCACGGATCACATGTGCTTCTTTACCGGAAGTCCATTCATCCACGATATTTCCATCAGCATCTACCACTTTCAGCTTACATCCTGGAAGTTCTTTTCCGGTTGTCAGACTGGATTTGGTAAATTCAACGACGGTTGGCTGATTATCAAAGGTAAAATCATAAGTGACTGTCGGCTGATCTTCACCTGCATACTCAAAGGTAAATTCCTTTACTTCATCGTTGGTTACGAATCCGTCCGGTGCATAGAGCTCTTTTACATAGTAAGTTGCTCCTATTGGAAGATCTGCAACAAATGTGATCTTTCCTTCTTCATCCGTAGATTTCAGCTCAATGATCTCATCGGCTTCGATCAGGACTTTACCTGTTGTCTCAGACTTAATGTCTTCTTTGGCAAATAATCCAAAGATAGCGCCTTCCAATGTACGGTCAGAATCTTTTTCTTTCTTAAGTACATTGACTTCTACTCTCTGGCGGTTGTTCTGCCAGTCTTTGTCATAGACTACAACTGGTGTATTCTGATCCACGTAAGTCAGATCTACATGACGGATCTCACCATCCAGTACATGACCGTAAGCAGTTCCTGTTTCTTTCACATAGTATTTACCAAGTGGAAGATTTTCCAGTTTTGCAATACCGGTTTCATCTGTCTTGATCGTTGCGATCAGTTCATCCTTTTTATAGTAATCGTCACTGACGCCATCGGCAGCCTTAATGTCTTCCTCAGCATAGACTTCAAACGTAACATCTGTCAGCTTTCCGGTTACATAGTTGAAAATGTGTTCCACCACACCTTTGACCTTATCGGCCAGTGTAACAGAATCCAGGAATTCTCCCTTCTTGTTGATTATGAGTTCACCAACCGGTACCTCGTCCTTCATTTCCACTTTTTGAACCTCTCCGGTATCTTTGACTGTGAATGTCACATCATTGGCTACCAGATAACCATGCGGTGCAAACTCTTCATGTAGGGTATAAGTCTCACCCACTTTCAGATATTTGATCACATGCGGTGCATCTTTGGAAGATGTCCAGCTGTCTACTACATTTCCATCTTTATCCGTTACTTTCAGATAAGCTCCATCCAGTTCTACACCGGTTGTTGCATCTGATTTTGTGATCTCAACAGTTGTCGGCTGGTTCTTCTTTACGGATTTTAATGTTACTGTCTGTACATCCTGCCCCTGATAAGAAGCATCAAATCTCAGTACTTCATCCGAAGATACGAATCCATCTGGTGCTTTCAGTTCTTTTACATAATAGCTTCCAAGTGGAAGATCCAGTGTACATGCTGCCTGACCTTTTTCATCAGAAGTCATTTCCTGTAAAAGAGTATCTGCTTTGACGATCACTTTTCCATCTTTCGTCTGAATGTCTTTTGCATTGTAAATACCGAACACTGCTCCGGCTACTGTATTGCCTGTCTCAGCATCCTGTTTTTCGACAGTAATCGACACTTTCTGTCGTTCATCTGTGACAGAGATTTCTTTCTCGATCACTGCAGTATCCTGATCCGCATAAGCAAATTCGACATTTTCCGGCACCGTATTTAACACATAAGTGTCCGGTGCATTCTTCTCTTTGACATAGTATCTGCCAAGTGGAAGATTCTTTACAGTTGCATAACCATCTGTATCCGTTGTAACGGTTGCCACCAGTGCATCCTTTGCAAAGTACAAAGTTCTCTGTCCATCTGCATCTACCTGATGATCGGCAGTATAGATATCCTCTGCCGCATAGACTTCAAATTCAGCACCTGCAAGTCCAGCCATTTCATACTGGAAGTCCTTATCAAATCCCTTTAACACTTCACCCTGTTTATAGATCTTTAACTGACCTTTGACCGGGGCATTGGTATATTCCACATCAATGACTGCATCTCCTGTGACAGGATCGGTCAGATAAGCAGTATCTGTATCAACTGCAACTGTCACATAGTTTTTGGATATTGTGTACCCATCGGGTGCCGTCACTTCCTCAATCCGGTAGTTGCCAGGTTTCAGATTCTTTGGCAGTACCAGGTATCCTTCCTCATTTGTGAAATAGGATTTGTGTACCGTTGGCTTCGGATAGGATGTTGTCTGTTCCACATATTTCTGATTATCCAGGTCGTATACCTTGAACTCAGTATTAGCCAGGAGTACAGATTTCTGTGTTTCTGCATCCTTTTTGATGATCTTTAATTTTGCTTTGAATTCTTTATCCAGCAGCACTCGCCATGTCTGCGGTGTATCCGGATGATTCTCTGTGATCTTCACTACAAAATCATCAACCGGTGCATAGTTGTGTTTGCTTGTGGTTTCTCTTACCACATAAGTTCCATATGGAAGCGGAATCGATCTTGCATATCCTTTTTCATCGGTAAACATTTCTGTCTGACCATCTGCAGTCAGTACAACTGGTCTGGCTGAGTCAAAATCATAACTTCCATCTGCTTTTACTTTCAGATCACTGACAAGCCATGCCGAAAAACCAACTCCCTGCAGAAGGTCTGCATCGGTCTTCCCGTTGTTTGCTGCCTTGATAATCTGGAACGGCTGCTTGATGACGGTTTCTTTACATACAGAAGTTCTTTCTACTGTCGGAACAGTAGCACCTTCGTAAGTACAGTCCACATCATGTTCTGTCGGATCCAGTACGTACCCCACCGGAGCACTAAGCTCTTTCAGATAATACTTTCCAAGATAGAGATCTGATACAGAAGCTTCGCCATTCTTATCCGTTGTCAGGGATGTGATCAGGGTGTCTTTCTTATAGATTGTTCCGGTTTTTCCATCCGGATGAACAATGTCTTCTCTTGCATAAAGACCATATACCGCACCTTCCAGTGTTGCGTCTCCCTGGGCTTCATTGCCTGTCTCAGCATCCTGTTTTGCAATGTTGAGCTTTGCATTTGTTCGCTTATCCGTTGCATTTTTGGTCGTTGTCTTTCCGATAGCAAGAGTCACATTATAAGACTTTGTATCAATCTGATACCCTGTTGGAACAGAGATTTCTTTCAGATAAACAACTTCCTGTGTCTTTTCCATTGTGAGCTGTGAAGCACCATTCTGATCAGTTGCAGGCATCTCTGCGATCAGCTTTGTACATGCAGCATCGGAATAGATCCCGTACACTGCACCAGCCAGTGCATTGCCTGTATCCTGGTCTTTCTTTACAATGGATACCTTACATTCTTTTGTCCAGGTTACTTTAAAATCCACATATTTCTCATTTCCGACACCTTCACCGAAAACAAGAGCCAGATCCTGTGTTCCGGATCCTGTTACAATCTTGTAAGCAGAGTATTCTTTATCAATGCTTCCCTTCATCTGAGAAGAAAATGTAGCACTGACGCTCTCTGCCTGATCAAGTGGTGCTGTCAGATAAAACTGTGTACCTCCACTGATTTCTACACTTGCTCCTGCAGCACTTGTTTTACCGGTTGACACATTTACAAGCTTTACACCACTTGGCAACTTAAATGTAATCGTCTGCAGTTTATCTGCTTTGAATGTGATCACACTTGTTCGCTGGCTGTTTCCTTCCACATAAGCCTTTACATTAGATTCGGAAAAGCTCATATCTACAGACGGAATGTCCGGCATATTTACACAATAGTTATAAAGTTCCATTGCCAGGTTCTTTCCTGTCGCATTGGTTCCGGATGCCCAGTCACTGGATCCATTTGCATAAGCCGCTGCAAGATGGGTAATGATGAATCTCTTTCCTGCCGGAAAATCCGGATGTTTCTCATCGAAGAAACCATTCTCATCACTTGCTTTTGTTCCGTAATAGCAGACCTTTGCAAGTGTCTTTCCATCGGCAAGTTTCTGGATCGTATAAGTTCCATTTCCCGGTCCTTTTTTCGATGGTTCAACACAGTATGCTGTCGCATTGATGCTTCCCCATTTCACATAATATGGACAAGTCAGATAAGAACCTAATCCATAGTCTGCGTAATAGTACCAGGAGCCGGCTGTAACTGTGACTGATTTTGTTCCTGTTTCACCGGAAGCAAGCATCATTGGCATATCAAAAGTAATACTTTCGCCTGCTTCAAGATCTGCAAGAGCAACTTCCTGGTCAACAGCTTCCTGCATAACCTCTGAGAGTGTGATCCCTGTTTCCGGATCAACGGTCTCCTGATCCTCCGTTGCTTCGATCTCTGCATCAAATTCTTTTTCTGTCAGTTCTGTTTTGCTCTCCGTGTCAGCAGCATCAGTTTCCTCTGTAGACGAGTCAGCCTCAGAATCCTCTGTTTCTGTCTTATCGGAAGAACCAGCATCCTGATCAGAAGAACTTTCTGACTGCGAATCTTTCTGTTGATCCGCTTCTTTTACCACGATCTTTCGATTGATCTGGTAGGTTGGGTGATCCGTTGTCTGTGGTTCTACATAATAGACTGCCTTATAGGAATTGGCATAATCGGTAGAAAAGTCATTTCCATCCGTATCTTTTGCTTCCTGAAATGTAACTTTTACTTTGCTGTCATCCTGGATCGTAAGACCGGTATAATCACTCTTTACATCGAAATTGTCTCCAACCTTGATCTCATAATCCTTTGCAGTTACCACTTCATCTTCATCCAACTGATCCTTGATCTCCTCATAATACGGAATCTTTTTTACAGATCCGGCATCATCAGAAGCATAGGCAACAGCGGGAGAGAGTACCGTCGATAGAACCGTTACTGCAGTCAGTAAACCGGACATCACCCTGCGTGCTTTCTTTTTCACGTTCATTCTCTTAAATCCTTCCTTTCTGATTTTTTTGTGTATGGTTATCTGTTCGTGTCTGCGTATTATCTTTTATACGAAGATGATCGCCTCCTTTCCTGAAATTTGCGCTATTTGGGACAGTCAGCACAAGCTGAGATAACAGCACAAATATATGGCGGTACCTGTTTGTCACAAATACCGCCACATGATTTCTACTGTCATCCTCTTTTCAGATTCAGACATTTTATTTTGATTTAAGATTTAAGCGTTTTCCTGTTTTCTTTCCCGGATCCGTTCCTATATCAGTTTCCATCTCTGATACGTTTTCTTCTGGCAGACACGCAGCTTTTCGCTCTATGCATGTTCAAACCGAATATCACTCCGGGCAGGCTATTCATTTTTCAAGGTACATGAAGGTGTTCTATGCAAACCCTTCATATAACGAAACGCTCAGAGCCTGTTTTACAGTGGTCTAATTCAATTTTTTTAAAATTCTTCGTTTTCCGCCTTTTTTTTCATCGTTTTTAATGCCCTGTTCAGGAGGTCATTTACACTCTGCTGTTTGATTCCCAGATAATCTGCAACATCCTGCTGACGCATTTCCTCGAAATAAACCAGATTGAGTACCGTCTTTTGTCTCTCTGTTAACTCTTTGATCAAAGCGTTCAGAATTTCTCTGTCGATAACATCGTCAACAAAATCTTTTGAAGATCCTCTCATAATCTCCGCATCATCTGTAACATCGCTGTTAGAAAACACACCATGATTGGTGCTGATTTTGCTCTGGCTGTATGCCATACGGTCTTCAGCCTCCATCAGCAGACGGATATACCAGTTTTCATTATCAAAGAACTCTTTATTGAATTCCTTGTTATCGCCAGTTACACTCACATATTCATAGTCATCACAACTATGAAGTGGAAATACGGTTGATTGATTTCCTGCTGTATAAAGTACATATCCGTGATCATAAACAGAGATTGTTGTATCTGCATTGATCATTTCCTTTACTACAACTTTGTGTTCCTTCAAGGATTTCACGCTTGGGATTCTCTTCTCCACATCAGCAACTTTCACGATTTTTTTCAGTTCTTTTAATGTCAACATAAAGACCACCTTTCTGCCTTTCGGCTCCGGGTGGTCCATTCCATCTTTTATAAAATTCCTGCACAGACATAAAGAACTGCAGCACAAGAGGTCACGAACTCACCCGTTTTTTTTGAACGGGAGTCCGCGACTCCTTTGTAACGCATGTATCTGCGTTTAGATTAAGTTTGCCAGATTGCCTGGCTTATTCAGTTGATATGTGCATCTTCTGATTCATTCTCTGTTTGCTCTTTGCGAAACATGGAATAATCGCCCATAGCATCGTAAGGACAATGCCTTACAAATTCCTGGTATTCGATTTCAGTCATCTTTGTTTCCTCCTTTGTGTCATATTATCAAAATCTCTATTTACAATTATTTTTGCAAAAAAGAATTCAACCTCTATATAACGAAACGCTGAGAGCCTGTTTTACAGTGGGGTACGACAAAAAATTTAAAAATTTTTCGAAATACGTCAAAAAAGCCCGACAAAACAAATACTTCAACAATCTCCAAAACCAGAAAATACTTCTGATCTT
>OLSB01001857.1_pt1 | contig 18972 bp, 18 predicted proteins | sample 1672071 | NCBI WGS metagenome assembly OLSB01 (sample SAMEA3136642, study PRJEB25190) | human gut metagenome | biome: human gut; feature: human-associated habitat; material: faeces | place: Austria | collected 2013 | reverse complement strand
TTACTTTGCTTTGGTGCGGCGGCGCTCATCGGACCGGATACCGTGACCGCCGAGGGCGGCATGACCGGCACGTATGTGCGCACCGTTGGGGAGAGCGGCGAAGCGATTCTCCGCATTTCCGCCGACGGCTTGCCGGAGGAAGAGGTGCGTTTTTCGATCCAAGCACAAAACGTCGGACAGGAGTGAAGAATATGGAACTTCTATGGCGCGTGGAACTGGAAAACGGCGGGACGGTTACCGGCAGCACATTGATGCAGCCGGGAGAGAACCGTATCGTCTGTGATCTGCCGGACGATACGCTCAAAAGCGTGACCGGCGCGATGCTCTGGGATATGGAGCCGGACGAGCGCATTTTCATCAACGGCTTTCAGAGCTGGACATACTCGCCGGAGTGCGGCGTAAAGGACCGCACGCCCGCCTTTGCCAGCCCGCTGGCGCGCTTCAGGCCGCTGGGGCTTGAGCGCTACGGCGATTATTATTTTACCGATTATCCGGAAACGCCGGGCGTAACACACGGCGAATCCTATGCCTACTGGCGGCGCGGCGAACGCTTCCGGCTGCTTGGCTCGCTCGATGAATCGAGCGGCTATACCATGATCCGATACAACGCCGACGCCGGGAAGCTCACGCTCTCGCGCGACTGCTGCGGTGTGCGCTGCAACGGCACATTTCACGTCTTTGATCTTTTTTATGCCGAAGGCACGGAGGAGACGGTTTTCAATGGCTGGTTTGCCGCCATGGGTCTGCCGAAAAAGCCCGTAGAGCGCATCGCCGGATACTCAAGCTGGTACAACCGCTATCAGAATATCGACGAGAAATGCATCCTCTCCGATCTCTCCGGCTGCGCCGGGGTGCTCTCCGAGGGGGACGTATTTCAGATCGACGACGGCTGGGAACCCGCCGTGGGCGACTGGCTGACGGCAGATGCGAAGAAATTTCCGAAGGGGCTGCGCGGCACGGCGGACAGGATCCACGAAAAAGGCTTTCGCGCCGGACTTTGGCTCGCGCCGTTTGTCTGCCAGAAAAAATCGGACATCTTCCGGCGTCATAAGGATTGGCTGCTGCGCGTAGACGGAAAGCCGTGGTACTGCGGCATGAACTGGGGCGGCTTCTACGCGATCGACTTTGACCATCCGCAGGCCGCGCAATACCTGCGCGACGTGTTCCGCCGCGTGTTCACCGACTGGGGCTTTGACCTTGTGAAGCTCGATTTTCTCTATGCGGCCGCGCCGGTCAATCTCCCGACGGAGAGCCGCGCGAAACGTATGCGCCGCGCGGTGAGATTCCTGCGCGAGCTCTGCGGCGAGCATCCGATCATCGGCTGCGGCGTGCCGCTCATGCCCGCGTTCGGGCTGGTCGACTACTGCCGCATCGGGTGTGACGTAGGGCTTGACTGGGACGGTTCCCTTATCATGAAAATGGCGCACCGTGAGCGCATTTCCACAAAGCAGTCGCTGGAAAACACGCTCTTCCGCCGCGGTTTGAACGGACGTGCCTTTGGGAATGATCCGGATGTGTTCTTCCTCCGCAGCGACAATCTCCGACTCTCCGGAGGACAGAAAACGATGCTCGCGCGCGCCGACGCGCTGCTTGGGAGCGTATTCTTTACCTCGGACGATATGAACGCCTACGATGAGGAAAAGCGCGAGAGCTACCGCGAGCTGCGCCGTCTGCTGGACGCGGAAAATGTGCGCGTGCATATGGACGGCATGCCGCGCATCGAATATACGCTCAGCGGAGAGGAGCAGCGCCTTGCGCTGCCGTTTCTGCGCGCCGACTGACGCCGCCAAACAAGACACACGGCAGCCTGTAAAGGAGAGTTTTTATGGAAGAAAAACGGGAGCAGAATCCCCGCGTAAGATTTCTCATCAATATTGCATACTGGGCGGTGATCGTTGCGATCATCTTTCTGGTGTTCAAGTATCTCATCAACATAATGATGCCGATCTTTCTCGCGTTTGTTTTCGCGGCGGTCGTGCGTCCGATCTCCCGCGCGCTGAGCCGGGAAACACGCTATGTCCGCGGCAAGGACGGGAACAAGGTCCTTGTGAAGCGAAAATTCCATATGAACCGCAACGTGGCCGGCATCATCAGCGTGCTCGTGCTGTTCATTGTCGTCGGCGGACTGCTGACGCTTATCATTATCCGCCTGACCGATACGATCGTGGATTTCGTATCGTTTGCGCCGACGTTCTATGAGCAGAGCGTGCTCCCCGGCATCACGAAACTCTACAACTGGGTGCTGCAGATCGGCGAGAGGTTTGATGCATCCATTGTGGACGCCATTGAGCAGGCGCTGCCCGGCATGATCTCCAATCTCGGCAGTGCGGTCACCAACCTCTCCGGAAAGATCGTCAGCGGCATCACCGGCATTGCGAGCCGCCTGCCGAGCATATTGCTCAACAGCATCATCTGCCTGATCGCGACGGTCTTTATCTCTGTAGACTTTGACCGCATCAAGCTCTTCATCCGCAAAAACCTGCCGGAGAAGCCGCTGCGCGTGGCAGTGAACGTCAAAAACTCGTTCCTCGAAATGATTTGGCAGTTCATCAAGTCCTATGCCATTATCTTCTGCATCACCGTTTCGGAGATCACCGTCGGCATGCTGATTGTCGACGCAAAAAGCCCGCTGCTTATCGGCATTCTCATCGGCATTTTTGACGCGCTGCCCATTGTCGGCAGCGGTATGATCCTCCTTCCGTGGTCGATTATCACGCTCCTTACCGGCAGCACGGTGCGTGGTCTCGGCATTTTCATCATCTATGTTGTTGTCGTTGTCGTCCGCCAGATCATAGAGCCGAAGATTGTCGGCAAACACGTCGGTCTGCGCCCGATCGTAACGCTCACATGTATGTACGCCGGATCCAAGCTCTTCGGCGGTATTGTCGGCCTGTTCGGTCTGCCGATCGCCGCCGCCATCATCATGGATCTCAACTCCAGCGGCGTTTTTCATATCTTTAACTCCGTGGGGGATGATCTGAACGGAGAAACGGAAAAGACCGGGGAGCAGAATGCATGACAATCAATATTTTAGCCATCGGCGATGTCGTCGGACCGACCGGCCTTGCCTTTCTCAAGGAGCATTTAAAGCCGCTCCAGAAGCTCAAGGGCGTTTCCTTCACGGTGGTGAACGGTGAAAACGCCAATGTTGTCGGCATTACGCCCACACAGGCGGACGCCATCCTTGCTGCCGGAGCGGATGTTGTGACGCTTGGCAACCACACGTGGACGCGCTGGGAACTGCAGCCATATCTTGACGAGAAAGCGCGCATCCTGCGCCCGGCAAACTATGCTCCCCAGTGCCCCGGCCGGGGCGACGCGACGTATACAACGCCGTTTGGCCCCATCCGTGTCATTAACCTGCTCGGCCGGTTTTCTCTCGATGCGAATACCGATAACCCGTTCCCGACGGTGGACGCTTTGCTCTCGGAAAATCAGACGCGCATGGTCCTCGTCGATATGCACGCCGAGGCGACGAGCGAGAAGCTCGCCATGGGCTGGTTTCTCGATGGACGCGTCTCTGCCGTGTGGGGCACGCATACGCATGTCCAGACCTCGGACGCGCGGGTTTTACCGCGCGGCACGGGATACATTTCCGATCTCGGCATGACGGGGCCGAGCGAATCGGTGCTCGGCATCGCGCCGGAGCAGTCCATCCGCAAATTCCTCGGCGATCCCCCGCGCCGGTACGAGCAGGCGAAGGGCCCCGGAAAGCTCGAGGGCGCGGTTTTCACCGTCGATACCGAAACCGGCGCATGCACTGCGGTCGAAGCGATCCGCATAACGCCATGATCCGTATCATCCATGCCGCCGATCTGCATCTGGACTCTCCTTTTGAATCGCTCGGAGCGGAAAAGGCGTCCGTCCGCCGGAGCGAACAGAGAGCGCTTTTGGAGCGCATTACGGCGGAAGTAAACAAACGAAATGCCGATCTCCTTCTTCTCGCCGGAGACCTGCTCGACAGCGACAGCGCCTATGCCGAAACGGGAGAGGCGCTTCTTGCCTCGCTCCAAAAGGTGCGCGTGCCCGTATTCATCGCGCCGGGAAACCACGACTGGTACTCCCGGCGCTCGCCGTATGCCCGCCTGCCCTTCCCGGATAACGTCCATATCTTCCGTACACCCCGGCTGGAGAGCGTTTTCCTGCCGGCGCTCGGTGTGCGCGTCTGGGGCGCGGGATATACGTCGCCCTCGTGCGATGGCGTTCTGCGCGGCTTTCATGCGCCGGCGGAGAGCGGCGTGACACAGCTTCTCGTACTCCACGCCGAGCTTGGCCGCGCCGACTCGCCATACTGTCCGGTGACGGAGGAAGAGCTTGCGCAAAGCGGCGTCCGTTATGCCGCGCTCGGCCACATTCATCTGGGGAGCGGCCTGCGCCGCGCCGGAAGCTGTTTTTACGCCTGGCCGGGCTGCCCGGAGGGGCGCGGCTTTGATGAGTGCGGCGAAAAGGGCGTTTTGCAGATCGATATGGATGGCGATACCGTGAAAGCCGGTTTCATCCCGACGGCCGCGCGCCGGTATGAGAAGCTGCGCGTGGAGCCGGGGGCGGATGCGCTCGCCGCGATCCGCGCCGCGCTGCCCAAAGATACGGCAGACGACATTTACAAGATCATCCTGACCGGCGAGACCGCCGCCGCGCCGGATCTTGCGTATCTCCGGCAGTCACTCGAGCGGGATTTCTTCGCACTCACGGTAACGGATGAGACCGTTCCGCCGCACGATCTCTGGCAGCGGGTCGGGGAGGACAGCCTCGCCGGGCGGTTTCTGCGCCGCATGCAGCGGCGCATCGAGAGCGCGCGGACCGAAGAGGAAAAGAAAATGCTCCTGCGCGCCGTGCGCTGCGGCATTGCGGCGCTCGAAGGTTGGGAGGTGCGGCCGTGATCGTGCGGAAAATGACGGCGAGCTTCGGCGTGCTGCAAAACCGCACGCTTGCGTTCACGCCGGGGCTGAACATCATCGAAGCGCCGAACGAATACGGAAAAACAACGTGGTGTGCGTTTTTGCGCGCCATGCTCTACGGCATCGACACCGCCCAGCGCAGCCGCGGTGGGAAAAAGCCGGACAAGGTGCTGTATGCCCCGTGGAACGGAGCCCCGATGGCGGGGACGATGGATCTTTCGTTCCGCGGGAAGGAAATCACCCTCTCACGCACGACACGCGCTCCCTCGGCGCCCATGCGCGGATTTTCCGCCGTATACTCGCGCTCCGGTCAGCCGGTTCCCGGCCTTACCGGGGAGAACGCCGGAGAAGCGCTTACCGGCGCTTCACTGCCGGTATTTGAGCGCACGGCGTTCATCGGGCCGGCCGGCATAGGCGTCCGGCAGGGTGCGGAGCTCGAAAAAAAGATCGCCTCGCTCGTCACCGCGGGCGAGGAGAACGGCTCGTTTTCGGAGGCGGAAGCGCGGCTGCGCGCCTTGCAGCGTAAGTGCCGTTACCGCAGCAGCGGCCGTCTCCCGGAGCTGGAAGCGGAAATGGCGGCGGCGAAGGAAAATCTTTCCGCCATGGAAAAGACCGCGGCAGAGCTTGCCCAGGCGGAGGAAATGGCGGAGAATGCCCGCCTCCACGCGATGAGCGCCCGGAAAAACCTTGCCGGTGCGCAGGAAAAGCGGCGCGAGGACACAGAACGACGGTTAAAGCTCTGCCGGGCCGAACGGGAAAAGGCGGAAAATGAGACCGTGCGCCGCGAAAAGACGTCCGCCGCGGCAAAAGTGGCGCTTCGCGCCGGGATCCTCCGCGGCGCGGAACCGGACGACACGGCGGCCGAGCGCGCCCGCGCCGATATGCGCCGGGCGGAAAAAGCGGAGCGGGCGGCCAACGCGCCCAAATTCGGGCTCTGGATATGGATACTTCTCCTGCTCGCCGCCGGAGCTTTTGCCGCCGCGGGATTCTATCGCCGCATTTTCTGGCTCGGCGCGGCGATTACGCTTTTTGCGCTTGCGGCGCTCGGAATCCTGTCGATTTCCCGCTCACGCAAGCGCGCCGACGCCGGCCGGGCGCTCCGTGAGATACTGCGCCGGTACGGAGCCGAAACATCGCAGGACATTCCGGAACGCTTCGCGGCGTATGTCTCGCAGTGGGAAGAAGCCGAGGCTCTCGCTCATGCGGCGGAAGAAGAGCGCGAGTATGCCCGCAGCCTTGCCGAAAAGGAGCTGCTGCTTCATCAGGAGCTTGCGGAGGTACTCGGCGGCGACGCCGAACCTCTCCGGCAGATGGCGGAAAACGACAAAAAAGAGCAGCTTCTCCGTGAGGAAACCGCCCGGCTGCGCGGACGGCTCGATACGCTCGGCGATCCGCTGGTATGGAAGAGCCGTCTCCATGCGCTGGAAGCGGAGCATGACCGTGTGGAATCCGAGCTGGAAGCGCTGACTGTCGCGCTCGACGAACTGGCGCTCGCCGATGAAGAGATGCGCTCGGAGTTTTCCCCGGCGCTGGCAAGAAGTGCCGCCGCGGCGCTCTCCCGGCTGACCGGCGGAGCCTATACCGAGCTTACGCTCGACCGCGAGCTGAACGCCCTTGTCCGCTGCGCCGGGGAGCCGGTGCTCCATGAGAGTGCGTTCCTCAGCCGGGGAACGGCCGATCAGCTGTATCTGGCGCTGCGGCTTGCACTGTGCGATATGCTCCTCGGCGGGGAAGAGCCTTGCCCGATCGTGCTCGATGACGCGCTCATCAACTTTGACGATGTGCGCATGGGGTATGCGCTTGACTATCTTGCCGAGCTTGCGCAGCACCGGCAGATATTGCTCTTTTCCTGCCACAGCCGCGAGAAGCGGTACATACAAACAAAAAAAGAGGGCTGATGCGGAATGCATCAGTCCTCATTTTCTCTATCGCGTTCCTTGTCGGTTTCTATGTCGCTGTCGGTGATAACGCGGATCACGTTGTCACGCACGGAGGCAAAACCGCCGTGCAGCACGGTGTGGAACACGGCCTCACCGTGCAGCAGCGCGTCCGCCGGGCCGTCGCCCAGTGCAAGGACCGCCGGAAGATGGCCGCGGCGCAAGCCGACCTGTCCGCCGCCGTGTCCGGTCTCATCGTCGCAAAGCACGAGATGCACACTGTCACAGCGGATATCAACAGCCTTGCCGTGCGGCGTCAGAACAATAAATTCGATCGGCGCGGCGGAATCGTTGGATTTGTCGGTCATGCTGTTATCCCAACCTTTCAGCGCCCTTTGGCGTACACATCCTCAATGGAACCGGCCATGAGGAAGTCCTGCTCCGGAATGCTGTCGCAGTCGCCGCCGAGAATGGCTTCAAAGCCCTTGATCGTATCCTCGATGTGCACAAATTTGCCGGGCATTCCGGTGAAGCTCTCCGCCACATGGAACGGCTGGGACATAAAACGCTGCACGCGGCGCGCGCGGGAAACGGTTTTCCGATCCTCGGGGGAGAGCTCGTCCATGCCGAGAATGGCGATGATGTCCTGCAGCTCGTTGTAGCGCTGCAATATGCGCTGTACTTCTCTGGCGGTCTGATAATGCCGCTTGCCGACGATATCCGGCGTCAGCATGCGCGAGGAGGATTCCAGCGGCGCGACGGCGGGGTAAATACCGAGCTCCACGATGCTGCGCGAAAGGACGGTCGTGGCGTCCAGATGCGAGAACGCAGTCGCCGGGGCGGGGTCGGTCAGATCGTCCGCGGGAACGTAGATCGCCTGTACCGAGGTGATGGAGCCGTTTTTCGTGGACACAATGCGCTCCTGCAGCATGCCCATTTCGGAGGCCAGCGTCGGCTGATAGCCGACGGCGGAGGGCATACGCCCAAGCAGCGCGGAAACCTCGCTGCCCGCCTGCGTGAAGCGGAATACGTTATCGATGAAGAGGAGCACATCCTTGTGGGAATGCTCGCGGAAGTATTCGGCGATGGTGAGCCCGGCGAGCGGCACGCGCAGACGCGCTCCCGCCGTCTCGTTCATCTGCCCGAACACGAGCGCGGTCTTGTCGATAACGCCGGACTCCTTCATTTCGTTCCAAAGGTCGTTGCCCTCGCGGGAACGCTCGCCGACGCCGGCGAATACGGAGTAGCCGTTGTGCTCAAAAGCGATATTACGGATCAGCTCTTCGATGAGGACGGTCTTGCCGACGCCTGCACCGCCGAAAAGACCGATCTTGCCGCCCTTGGCGTAAGGCGTCATCAGGTCAATGACCTTGATGCCGGTTTCCAGCACCTCCCCGGCGGGGACAACGTCGATGAAGTCCGGCGCGCGGTGGTGGATCGGCCAGCGGTCGGCGGCGGGGATCGGACCGGCGCGGTCGATCGGCTCGCCGGTAACGTTGATCATGCGGCCGAGCATGCCCTCGCTGGCCGGAACGGAGATCGGCGCGCCGGTATCTACGGCTTCCATGCCGCGGGACATGCCGTCCGTAGGGGACATGGAGATGCAGCGCACCGCGCCTTTTCCGAGCTGCTGCAGGCATTCCAGCACATGAACGCTGCCGTTGATGGTGACCTCGACGGCGTGGAAAATATCCGGGACGGTGCTGTGTTCCGGGAACTGCACGTCCACAACGGGGCCGCTGACACGGGATATGGTACCAATATTTCCGGCAGACATAAGCTATTCTCCTTGCTGCAGATTGCCGGAGGCAATCTCAATGACGCTGGCGGTGACGTCCGCCTGTCTCCGGCGGTTGATGGTGGTTTCCAGCCTGGCGGCGGATTCCGCCGCGCTGTCGCAGGCGGAACGCATCGCCATAAGCGTGGCGGCCTGCGCGCCGGAAGCGTTGTCGAGCGCTGCGGCGAATACTTCGTTGTTCAGGCAGGTGAGCGCGAGCCGCGCGCCGATGACGGCGGGACTCGGCAGATACAAAATGCCGTTTGGATTCGCGGTTTTGCACTCGTCCGCGTCGGGCAGAATCTGCCGGTCGGTCGGCTCCTGAATGAGCATATTGCGGTAGCGCTGGTAAATGAGGCGCACCCGATTTACCGCGCCCGAGGCGTAGAGCTTTTCCAGACGCTCGCAGAGCGCGTGCGTCTCTTCGTAATCCGGCACATCGGAGAGAAGGAACTCCTCATAGTCGAACGAGCGTTCGCGCAGGTAGGCGCTCGCCTTGCGGCTGCACGAAATGATGTGCGGCGTTTCGCTCTCGAGAGCGAGCGCCCGATCCATGAAGCGAAAAAGCTCAGCGTTGAATCCTCCGCAAAGCCCGCGGTTGCTGCCGAAAAGGACAAGACAGTTTTTCTGCGAGATATTATCCGTTTCACGGCAGATCCCAAACCGGCCGAGCAGCGCGAGCATATCGGTGCTGCCGTCGGCATAGGAGGCGAACTCTTCGCGGACCCTGTTCACACGGGAATACTTGATCGTGGCGGCGGTACGCATCGCCTCGGCAAGCTGGCCGGTGGCGCGGATGCTCTTCAGCCGCTTTCTGAGCTGCTGCAGTCCTGCCATCAGAGCGCCTCCGCAAACGCGGTGAGCGCGGCATTGAGCGCAGCTCTGGTATCATCGTCGAGCTTCCTGCCGGTTTTGAGCGTTTCGGTGAGAGCCGGCTCTCTCGCGATGAACCACGAGAAAAGCTGAGACGAAAAGTCGTTGAGATGATCCGCTTCCACCTTATCGGCGTAGCCGCCGGCCACGGCGAAGATGAGCAGCGCCTGCTGCCAGTCGGGCAGGGGAGAGAAGCGGTCCTGCCGGAGAGCGGCCATCATTTTGGCGCCGGCAGCAAGGGTTCTGCGCGTCGCCTCATCCAGATCGGAGCCGAACTGCGTGAAGGAGGCAAGCTCGCGGTATTGGGCAAGGCCGGTGCGCAGCGAGGAGGCGACCTGCTTCATGAGCTTTGTCTGTGCCGCGCCTCCGACACGCGAGACCGAGAGACCGACGTTGACCGCCGGACGCTGGCCTTCGTTGAAGAGGTCGGCTTCAAGGAAGATCTGACCGTCGGTGATGGAAATAACGTTCGTCGGGATGTAGGCGGAGATATCGCCCGCCTGTGTTTCGATAACGGGAAGCGCCGTAACGCTGCCGCCGCCGGCCTCGGCGTTGATCCGGGCGGCACGCTCGAGCAGGCGGGAGTGCAGATAGAAGATATCGCCGGGGTACGCTTCGCGTCCGGACGGGCGGTGCAGCAGCAGAGAGAGCTCGCGGTACGCAACGGCGTGCTTGGAGAGATCGTCGTATACGATCAGCACGTCGCGGCCCTTGTACATGAAATACTCGCTCATCGCCGCGCCGGCAAACGGCGCAATATACTGGAGCGACGCGGAGTCGGACGCCGTGGCGCACACGATCGTTGTATACTCCATCGCGCCGGCGGCTTCCAGCCGCGCGGCGATCTCCGCGACGGCGGCGCGCTTTTGCCCGATGGCAACATAAATGCAGAGGACGTCCTGCCCCTTCTGCGCGAGGATCGCGTCAATGGCGATGGAGGTTTTGCCGGTCTGGCGGTCGCCGATGATAAGCTCGCGCTGGCCGCGGCCGATGGGTACGAGCGCGTCGATCGCCTTGATGCCGGTGTGCAGCGGCACGGAGACCGACTGCCGATCGGGAATGGCAGGCGCCTGAAATTCGATGGGGCGGGTCTCGGTGCTCCAGATGCGGCCCCGGCCGTCAATGGGCTTGCCGAGAGCGTCCACAACGCGGCCGAGCATCGCTTCGCCGACAGGAACGCTTGCCATCTTGTTCAGACGGCGTACACGGCTGTAGCTGTCCACATGGTCGTAGCGGCCGAAGATAATGCAGCCGACGCGGTCGGCCTGCATATCCATGACCATGCCGCGCTCACCGTTGACAAACTCGACCACCTCGCCGTACATGATATCGGCCAGACCGTCCATCCAGCAGATGCCGTCCGACACACTGAGCACACGGCCGACCTGAAACACATCGATGCCGAGCTTCATATGACGCACGGCGTCAAGCATGCCGGCGCGGATGGATTCGGCATCCGTCTCGGTGAGAGGGCGGTCGTTGAGCGCTTTGCCGAGACGGTAGAGCTTGTTGGATATGGTGTAGTCGTAGATCGTGTCGCCGATGCGGAGCTGAAGCCCGCCGATCAGCTCTTCGTTCTGCCGCACCCAGAAGGAAATCTTTCCCCCAACGGCGGCAACAAGCGCTTCCGAGCGCGCACGCACCTTTTCCACAAGATCATCGGAAAGTGCGGCGGAGGAGGTGAGCGTCACATACAGCACACCTTTGCGGGAGAGGTAGGAAACGTCGCCGGGCGTCAGATGAATCTGCGCGAGAATCTGCTCCACCGCCTCGTACTGACGGGCGCGTTTGGACGCCTGATACTCTTCCGAGCGCATATACTGCTCAGCGAGAGAGAGAACCTGCTCAATGATCCGCGCGCGGGTTGTGAAGAGCATTTCACGGCGCTGATCGGCGGCGTCCGCCTCATACTGCGCCTCAATCTCGGCCAGGGCGGCCTTTTCGGCGTCCTCCGCCGCGGCCAGTTCGGACTGCAGCGCCGTATCGTCCGGCGCGGCGATCTCCGGCAGCGGTTCGGGGGTGAACGGCGCTTCCGCCTCGTCCAGCTCGCGCGCAATCCGCTCCCGGCGGGAGCGGAAGATCTTCCCAATGGTTTTCCGCCCGAAAAGATAAATGAGCCCCGCAAGGATCAGAAGATTGATAATGGCATATACAAAACGCATAATCATTTCGTCCTGTTCGTAGCAGCTTTCGCAGGATCACCGGCGGTGAGGTGCTCCATATCGGCATAGGGCGCCGCGACCGTTTCTGCGTCCACGGCGGAGTGGCGGTCATTCTGCCAATGCTGCAGATGGTTTACGAGATCGAGCGCCAGATTGGAGAGCAGCGGCTCCAGCTCGCGGGTGATGCGTTCGGATTCTTCGGCGAGCGCGGCGCGGTTTTCTGCGAGCCGCTGCGCGGCCTCGGCGCGCTTTTGCGTCGTTTCGCGGCGCAGTTCCTCCTGCGCTTGCTCGAGCGCCTCCGCGTCGGACTGACGCAGCTGCGCTTCCTGTGCAGCGCGCTCGTCCGCAAGGCGGCGCGCTTCCGCTTCGTATTCCGTGCGTGCGTCCTCCTTCGCCTTGCGCGCGGCCTCGATCTTCGCATTGCGCGTATCCATAAAGGTCAGCATCGGCTGAAAGAGCAGATTTTTCAGAATGAGCATCAGCGCGAAAAAGCATAGAACCGTCCATACGATGAGAGATGGTTCGATCGTCATAGCTGCGTGCCTCTCAGACCTTGGCGACGAGCATAAAGGCGATCAGCAGGCCGTAAATGGTAAGAGCCTCCATCATGGCCATCGAGATGATGAGCGAGGAGCGGATATCGCCGGCGGCGTCGGGCTGGCGGGCAATGCTCTCCATGGCGGCGGCGGCGGTCTTGCCCTGTCCCATAGCGGGACCTATGGTGCTGAAGGCGATGGAAATGGCGGCGGCAATAGCAATGATGGCGGAATCAGTCATGGTAGTGTATCTCCTTACAAAAATATTCTTTATTCTTTTGCTTTTAAGAGACGCGCAGTTATTCGGTGGCCTCCTGCAGATAAATGGAGACGAGCGTCGTGAAAACGATGGCCTGCAGCGCGCAGAAGAGCAGCGAGAGCACCATCATCACGATCGGCGCGCCGATGGGCAGAATCTCATAGAGCTGTTCCGTGACGGTCTCTTCGCCGAAGATATTGCCGAACAGACGCAGCGCCAGCGACGCGGGCTTGATGAACTCATCCAGAAGGAGCAGCGGCAGCATGATCGCGATGGGGGAAATAAAGCGCTTGAGATAGCCGAGAAAGCCGTGCGCATGGATGCTTGAGCCCTGCAGGTAGAAAAACGTGATGATGCCGAGACCAAGCGTTACCGAAAGCGACGAGGTCGGCGCTTTCCAGTAGTCCGTCAGACCGGCGCCGGGGATCAGTCCGGAGTAGTTGCCGAAAATGATAAAGATGAAGAGCGAGCCAAGAAACAGAAAATGCTTCCGCGATTCCTTCCGGCCGAGAATACCGGAAAAGTAGTTGTCGAGATATTCAACGCCTGTCTCAATCACGTTCTGGAACCTGCCGGGCTTTTCGCGCATATGCCGTGTGGCGAGCAGCGAGATCACGGCGACGGCGGCGAGCACGACCCACATACCGATCACTTCGCCGGTCACATCCAGAATGCCGAAAATCGGGATCACAACACGGGATTCACCCATTGAGATCATCTCCCTTCCTGTCCGCCGCGGCGGATTTGGACCTTTTATCGTTGCGCCGCGCCAAAAGCACGGCAAAAAGCACGGAAAGCGTGCTCAGGCCGAGCGCCGCGCCGAGAAGCGGGGCCGTAACATCCCAGCCGAGAGCACGCGAACCAAAGAAAACCAGAACAAGGCAGGCAACGTTGAACAGCTGCCGGACAGCGGAGAACGAAGCATAAGCCGAGGGCTTTCTGTTCAGCAGCCGGGCGGACAGCAGGGCGTTAAGACCGGAAACGGCGGCGCCGCCGAGAAAGGCAAGCAGTCCCTGCACAAGAGGTTGATCCATGCGTCATTTCCTCACAGTACACAATATGATATTTAAAATTCAAATTGTATTATAGCACACGCAATCGGAAAATAAATAGATAAAACACAGAAAGAACGCCCTCAAAAAGCGTCATTCTTCGCCATAAAGCAATACAAAGCTCTCATAGTGGTCCTCGGTATAATAGATGAGCCCGTCGTTGGAGTATACGATGCGCTTCGCCCCGCGGGAGGCGGCGTGCAGCGTGTCGATGTCGCACTCGCGGTATTCGCGTCCCAGCGCGTCCGGCAACCGTCCTTCATAGTTCCCAAACCGGTCTCCGCCGATGCATTTGCCGTAGGCGAAGTCATCCAGACCGCCGCCGCTCCAGCCGAGAGCACGGGCGTCCGCTTTGGTGATAAAATTCTCCGGCAGACGGCCGTAAAGATGCAGATAGAGCGCAACATCTTCGGCGGCGGTATACTCTCCGTCTTCGCGGAGAGCGACGGGGGCAGGCTCATCCGGCTCATCCGGAGAGACGGATTCTGTCCCGGCGGAAGACGGGGCGTCCGCCGCGAAAACGGCGTCCGCCGTGGGCGATGCGGTGCCGGAGAGACCGTCCGGCGCTGCGCCGCCGCAGCCGGAAAGAAGCGAAAGGACGAAAACGAGCGCGAGCAGCGCGCCGGAAAGGCGAGTAAAACGACGCATAAAAAAACCTCCGATGGTTATCGACGATATCATACATACCATACTATAACAGCGCGGAAAAAGCAATTGACAGAACGGAAAGGATTTGTTATATTTATCTCACGTGAAAATATTCTCATAAGAGAATATAATGAGAGGAGAACATTCATGAAAAAAACACTTGCCCTGCTGCTTGCGCTGCTGATGCTGTTCAGCTTTGCCGCGTGTGGCACGGCGGAACCGACGCCCGCGCCCGCGGTGACAGAACAGCCGGCGGCAACGGTAGCGCCGGTGGAAGAGCCGGCCGAAGAGCCCGCGGCCGAAACGGTCACATTCACCGATTCGAGCGGACGCGAAATTGAGCTCCCCGCCAACATCACGAAGATCGCTCCCGGCGGCACGGTCGCCACGATGATTCTTGCGGCGTTTGCGCCCGAGAAGCTCGTTTGCGTCGGCACGGACCTCAATGAAAACCAGATCCCGTATCTCTACGACGGCATTGCCGAGCTGCCTGTAACCGGCCAGCTTTACGGCGGCAAGGCAATGCTCAATCTGGAAGAGCTGCTCGCCACCGGCGCGGAGGTCATCATCGACCTCGGCGATTTCAAGAGCTCCATTGCGGACGACCTGACGGCTCTTCAGGAGCAGACCGGTCTGCCCTGCGTCTTTATTGAAGCGGACCTCGCCCACATGGCGGACGCCTTCCGCTCGCTCGGCGCCATTCTCGGCAAGGAAGAACACGGCGAAAAGCTTGCCGAGCTTGTAGAGGAGACCATGACCATGGCGGCCGAAAACCGTGCGAAAATCAGCGAAGAGGAGATGATTTCGGTTCTGTACAGCTCCGGCGCGGATCCTCTCGGAACGAACGCCGAGGGCTCCTCCCAGGCGCAGGTGCTCGGCATCATCGGCGCGAAGAACGCCGTCGTGGTCGAAGATGTCAGCAGCAAGGGCGGCGGCAACATGATCAACATGGAGCAGCTCTATAACTTTGATCCCGACGTTATCCTTGTGACGGATGCTACGGCTCTGGAGATCATTGAAACGGAAGCCGCGTGGCAGGAGCTGCGTGCGGTGCAGAGCGGCGAGGTTTATACCGTGCCGTGCGATCCCTATTGCTGGATGTCCGCGCCCCCGTCCATGAACATGATTCTCGGCGTGTGGTGGCTCGGAAACCTGCTGTACCCGGAGGTCTATGACTACGACATGACCGCGAAAGCACAGGAAATCTACAAAACGCTCTGGAACTACGACCTGACTGCGGAGGAAGCCGCGGCCATACTCGGAAAGTAAAGAGTCTCTCAAAACGAATCATCCCCCGCGGGCAGCGCCTGCGGGGGATGATCATATACTCTTATAGATTTGTGGGATAGCCGTTGCTTATTCGTGCATCGGACAGCCGCGGTGCGCGGGCATTTCGCCCTCGCGGATCTCGGCGCGGCAGCATATCAGCTCGCCGAGAATGCTCACGGCGATCTCCGCCGGGGTCACGGCGCGGATGGGCGTGCCGATCGGCGTATGGACTTTCCGGAGCGCATCCTCCGGGATGCCGCGGTCCATGAGCGTTTTGTTGACGAATGCGATTTTGCTGCGCGAACCGACGACGCCGAGATAGGCGTGCGGCAAGCGGAGCACCTGCTCCTCGATCACAAGATCGCCGGAATGGCCGTTCGTCATCACGACAACATAGTCCTCGGCGGTGAGCGTTACGGACTCGGCAATGTTATCATAATTGCAGACTATAGCGTCCTCAGCTCCCTTGAAGAGGGAAATGTCGGCAAAGGCGGGGCGGTCGTCAAGCACTACGCAGCGAAAATCGACCGCGCCGAGCATCGGCGTGAGTGCCTGCGCGATATGTCCGCCGCCGAAGATCACAACGCGGTTAAAGAGCGGCAGCGGCTCGGCGTAATAGCGGCTTGTGACAACGGTGTGCGCCGTACAGAGCGCGGCGCGCTCTTCTTCACTGACGCCCTCGCCACAGAGAAGGCCTTCCTCGCCGTACAGGCTCGGCACACTGCCGTCGAGCGGGAGGACGAGCCAGCCGTGCTTGCCCGCTTCGATACGGTCGCATACGGCGCCCGCGAGCAGGCTCCATCGAAGATCGTCGGCACTCACATATGCAAAGAGCACTGTAACGTCGCCGCCGCACTGCATACCGATGTCCTCTTTCTCGTTGGGACGGAGCACAAACTCATGCACGGCGCTCCCGCCGGCTTTCAAAAGCTCCATCGCCTTTTTCTCCGACTGGTATTCCACGGCGCCGCCGCCGATCGAGCCGGTGATGCGGCCCTTCTCGCCGACAAGCATCGCGGCGCCGGCGCCGCGCGGCGCGCTGCCGCGGTCGGCGACGACAGTTACGAGCATGACGCTGCGCTCTTCTTCGATTTCGTAAAGCAGCTTGGAAAAAATCCTTCGCATGACGGTTCCTCCTGACTTGTGATATGAGGCAAATTCCTGTATACTTAAATCGATTATACTCCGACGAAAACAGAAAGGCAAGGTACAATCCGTATGGATCTATATGAAGCGTTTATATCTTCCGTTCCGGCGCATTTGCGCGTCAGAATGGCGGTGCGCGGGCGGTATCAGGCATATGTGGAAACGGAAGGCGGCGCGGGGCTTGCCTCGCTCCCGCTTCCGGGGAAAAAGCCGTACGGCGACGCGGCCGTCTGCACCGATTGGCTGGGGAGGCCGCTGCGCGATCTTGCAGCGCAGCTTGGTTCGGACGATATGGCGCTCTCGGCGCTCGGCTGCGCGGCGGTGAACGCATGGTTTAACCGGCGCGAGAGCATGGAGGCTCTCGGCGTTACGCTTTATCCGCCGGAGATCGACGAGGGCGACGTGTTCCGCACGCTGGAGCCGGAGTGCGCCGGAAAGATTGTTTCGACGGTCGGTCACTTCCACGGCGGCGAAAAGCTTGCTGGCATGCGGGAGCTGCGCGTATTTGAAAGGGAACCGCGCCCCGGCGACTACCCGGAGTGGGAGGAGGACCGGCTGATCCCCGGCTCGGACGTCGTTGTCATTACCGGCATGGCGCTTACGAACGGCACGATGCCGCACATCCTCGAGCTCTGCCGCAGTTCGGAGATCGTAGCATTGAGCGGGCCGAGCGTTCCGGTATCGCCGATCTGGTTTGACTACGGCGTAACGGCGCTTTTCGGCACGCTCTGCTGGGACATATCCGGCTGCCGGAAGGCCGCGCGCTGCGGCGTCCACAAGGACACATGGAAGTATATGGGAAAATCCGTGCTCCGCAAATAAGAAAAGGCTCTGTTTCTGCTGAAACAGAGCCTTTTTCCAATAAAAGCCTTATCCGCCGTAACCATAGCCGAAGCCGAACGGGAAGGGGCCGTAGGAGCCGGGGGACTGCTGCTGCGCGGAGGAGGAAGTGGGATCCGCCAGCGCGCTCTTCTGCTGCTCGCCGACGGTGAGCGTAAGCGTAAACTGTTCGCTCTCCCCCTGCCGGTAGACAGTGAGCGTAATCTCATCGCCGGGCTGACAGGCGGAGACGATCTTGACAAGCTCGCCGCTCGTCGTGATCGCGTCGCCGTTGATGGCGGTGATGATGTCGTTGACTTTCAAGCCGCTTTTCTCCGCCGGACTGTTTTCGCTGACGACCTTGACTGCCGCGCCCTGCGGGAGACCGTAGCTGACCATTTCGCTGCTCACGCTCGTGACGGAAACGCCGATATACGGCTTGACAATGTAGCCTTTTTCAATGATGCTCGTGATGATGTTCTTCACGTGGTTGATCGGGATAGCAAAGCCGATGTTGTCAATGGACGCGCTGCCCGAGGAAGAGGAGGAGCTGTATTTCGCGTTCGTGATGCCGACGACCTCGCCGTAGCTGTTGAAGAGCGCGCCGCCGGAGTTGCCGGAGTTGATGGCGGCGTCGGTCTGGATGAGATCCATCGTTGTGCCGGAGGAGAGCGTGACCTCGCGGTCAAGCGCACTCACGTAGCCGACGGTGAGCGAGAACGTCAGCTCGCCGAGCGGGTTGCCGATCGCCATGACCTCGTCACCGACATAAAGATCGTCGGAGCTGCCAAGCACGACCGGCGTGAGGCCGACGGCGTCAACCTTGAGTACGGCAATGTCGTTGCTCTCGTCGTAGCCGACGATCGAGGCGCTGTAGGAGGTGTTGTCGTAAGTCGTTACCTGCACGCTGCTGGAGTTTTCGATCACGTGGTAGTTTGTGAGAATGTAGCCGTCCTCGGTCAGAATGAAGCCGGAGCCGGAAGCGGCGCTCGTTGTCTGATAGCCCCAATAGTTTGTTGTGATAGAGGTCGTGATGCCGACGGTAGAGTTCACGTTCTGCGCGTACACATCGCGCGGAGAGAGCTTCTCAGAGGTGTCGGTGCGCACGGAGTTCACTGTTTCGGTCTGGCGCTCGCCGACATACACGGTCGTGGCGGAGGTGTCGGTCTTATTGTCGCGCAGCAGGATCGTTGCGCCGACGCCGAGGCATCCGCCGAGCAGCGCGCACGCGAGGGCGATGGCGATGATCTTTCCGGCGGAGAGTTTCTTCTTTTTCTTCGGCGGCTCGGGGGAATACGAATAGCTGCCGGGAATGCAGCCGCTCTGCGGACCGGCAGAGTACTGTGAATCGGCATTATGCGCCCCCGCGGTATAATCGCTCTGCGTGCCGCGCTCCGGCGTATACCGGTAAGTGCTGCTTTCGCTATCGGAATTGGGATTGTTGTTCTCGTACATGGAAAACACCTCTTGCTTCATTTCTTAGCTGTATCCTATCACGGAATTCTGAAAAGAACCTGAAACTATCTTGAACAATTTGTGAATAAAAAAATCGCCGAATATTCCATTCGGCGATTTTTATTTCGTTGTCCGAAATCAGAGCTGCTTCTGGGCGTTGATCTTGATGCCGGGGCCCATGGTGGTGGCAACCACGCAGGA
>OLSB01001851.1_pt1 | contig 19026 bp, 14 predicted proteins | sample 1672071 | NCBI WGS metagenome assembly OLSB01 (sample SAMEA3136642, study PRJEB25190) | human gut metagenome | biome: human gut; feature: human-associated habitat; material: faeces | place: Austria | collected 2013 | reverse complement strand
AATTACAACTAATAAATATTCTATTAGAACCAATACTACACTGGAAAATATTATTATTATTATTATGAATATTTTTATTTAATGTTGCCACTTTATGTTTAAATAAACTAACTATCTCATTATCTTTTTTTATTACATCAATTATTTCTTCAGGTAAACATCTTTCTTTATTAATTTGAATTTTATCCTGATTAGGAAAAATTATATAATCAAATCTAAAATTCACATTTAATTTTTCCGCATATTCTTTTAATTGATAAATGTAATTCTTGCTTTTCTTTGTTAAAACCGTTTTTAAATTAACATTTATATTTTTATTAATCAATTTTTTTATGTTACTATCTACTATCGAAAAAGCATTAGATATATGAGTAAAATTTAAATAAGTTTCATTATCAATTCCATATATACTTATTTCAATAACCTTTGGTGGATAAGCAGACAAAACATTTAAAATATTATTATTTAACAAGTAAATATTTGAATTTATACATACTAATAGACCCATTTTTTTCGCATATAAATACATTTCAACAAAATTTTTGTGTAACATAGGTTCTCCGCCAGTAATTAATATTTCTTCGCAATTAAGTTGAACTAATTGATTAATTATTTTTTTATAGTTTGACATACTAATACTTTTTTTATTTTTTGATATATAGCAATGATCACACATAAATGAACAGGAATTCAATATTTCAATAGAAGCATTTTTTAAATATTCTTCATTATAAATCTTGACAATATTTTCAATATTTGTACATTTAATATTTAACAAATCCAGTTCAAAAACAAAATTATCATAATCTTTACTCAATTTTTCGTAATTTACATCATATTTCATTTTAATTAATTTCAAAATATCTATTTTATTTTGACCAAGATTGTCAACAATTATTTTTGAAACATCCGTAAATTGATACATAGTATTACTTTTTTTAATGTTTATAACATACGTTGTGTTTTTGCATATTTTTATAACATAATCTTTCATATACTCCACTACCAAATATTTATTAAGAGTTAAGACTTTTGTAAATAAAGTTCACAAAAGTCTTAAATTAGCATCCATCTCCATCATTTGCGACATAACTTTGTTGCCAACATCCCATAACAATAGTTATATTTTCGTTCTTAAAAACCTTTTTTTTAACTTTTGGTGCTTTATAATTCTTTACCTCGTCATCGTTTTTAATTGGTTTTAAAACTAAGTTGCCGTCAAATAAATAATCATTTGTTTCAAGTAATGGAAAATTTGTAACGTTTGTTTTTTTTACCATAAATAATTTCTCCTTACATATAAATTATAAATTACATTTAATAAAATGTCAAATTATATTTTGAAAAATAATCATTTAACAAAAAAAATATTATTACAAAATATCAAAGAAAAAAAGCAAATACTAACTATTTGCTTAAAATACATACTGGTGATCTGTATGGGGTTTGAACCCATGTATATCGCCTTGAGAGGGCGACGTGTTAACCACTTCACCAACAGACCGAGAAAAGAAGTATTGTTCTCAAATAAGAACAAATAAATTATAACACATTCTTTTTTTCTTGACAATATTATTCATGTATTTTCTTTATAAGTAGAGTTACATTTTTATTTCAACATTAGAAGTATTTAAATCTCCTAAAATATCAACTGGTACCTGTAAAACAGTATCCTTATCAAACCTAAACAATATTGTTTGAGAAAAATGCATCATTTCTAAAGAATCAATCGGTAATGTAAAAGTTAAATCCTTCAAAGCAGAACCTTCACTCGTTTGAAGATAGAATGTTCCATCATGAGTATTATCACCACCTTCAATTCTACCTGAAAAAGAAATTTCTTAAATTCCTGGTATTAGTTCTATCTTACTATTATTAAGTAAAGTAAAATAAGGTGATGCATTAGGTACAAGCCAAGTATTCTCAAACTCCATATTGTTTATACTTTTAGCATTTATAAAACTAGCAAAAGCCAATCCCTCATAAGATGACACTGGTATTTCACAAGGTATTCCCTAAGGCCCCGTTGGTCCCACATCGCCTTTCAAACCCCTAGGACCCATACTAGGACATATTCCAATACTAAATAATTTCCTTTTCAATTCCACACTCTCATTTAATTCATTATATTTGTTATTTATACAAACTCACCTTTTACAATATATGTTCCATTAAAAAGTTTGTATAAACAAAAACACTTATATATTAAAAAAATTATAATTAAAAATTATAATTTCTTATCTAAATACTCGTTAAATAAATAAATTCTCTTACGTATATTATCTTTACCTAATAATCTTAATATTTCATATAAATCGGGAGTCATAGTTAATGAAGTTACACACACTCTAATTAATTCACATACATCCCCCACATGACCTGAATAATTACTAGGATTTTCCTTATATTCCTTAACAGATGGACAAAAATTATATTTTATACCTAATTCCTTTATTTTTTCATACCAGATATCTTTATCATCATTAACATTATAATAATTATCAATATAATCTAACAATATATCTTTATTATAATATGATTTTATTTCTACATCATCATATTTATCTTCCTTTAAATCAAATAATTCATTGTACATATACCAAATATGTTTCCTTATATCTTGATAATTAGTAAAATCCTTTCTTGGTTTCTTAATATTCCTCTCAATATTTAAAATATCTATAGTATAATCTTTATATTTTTCTATTAACTGATAAAATTCTAAATCATATTTTTTAGTATAATTAACTAAGTATTCATATAATTTATCTGCCTTTAATCTACTAATATAAGTCTTAGCAATATTACTCAATTTCAAAGGATCAAAAATTGGTCCATTAAGGGACATCTTTTTAAATGAAAAAGTAAAATCCTTAATATCCTTATCTTGGTTTGTATTATACCAGTCCTCAAAATTAGAATTAGTAAGCGTTGCAATATATAACTTTAATGCTTCCGTAGGAATACCCATCTCATCATAATAACTTATCCTTGCCCAGGGGTCTTTCCTTTTGCTTATCTTTCTAACCGTATCTTCTTCTTTTATATTTATTGGAGCCATATGTGCATATTTTGGTTGTTTAAAACCTAATACTTTAAAAAGTTCATGATGAATAGGATAACTAGATAGCCATTCATCCCCTCTTATTACATGCGTAGTACCCATTAAAAAATCATCTATAGCATGTGCAAAATGATATGTAGGTAGCCCATCACTTTTAATTATTACCACATCAATATCATTTTCAGGCATTTCTATTTGTCCTTTAATTAAATCATTAAGTATTATTTTCTTATTAAATTCTCCTTGTGATTTTAATCTTATAATATATGGCTCATTATTTTTGATTCTAGCAATAACCTCATTCATAGTTAAATCTCTACATTTAGCATATTTACTATAATAACCAATTCTATCTTTTTTATCTGCTTGTTCTTTTCTAATGGAATCTAATTCTTTACTAGAACAAAAACATGGATATGCTAATCCTTCTGTAATAAGTTTCTTAGCAAAAGAAGCATATATATCTCTTCTTTCACTTTGAATGTATGGACCATATTCTCCATGATTAGGATACTCATCAAAATGAATATCTAAATCATTAAAATCATTTATTATACCATTAATACCATCTTCTATTAATCTTTTTTGATCAGTATCTTCAATTCTTAAATAACAAATACCATTAGTTTGTTTAGCAAACCATGTATTAATTAAAGCATTCATTAAACTACCAATATGAACTTTTCCAGTAGGACTAGGAGCACTTCTTAATACATATGCTCCTTCTTTTAAATTCCTTTTTTTATATAAATCTAAGTAATAATCATATTCATGTTTAACATTTGGTATTAAATAATTAGCATATTCTTTATTATTCATCGTTTCACCTTCTATAATAAAAATGGCTGCCTAGATAGGATTCGAACCTATGAAGTGTCGGAGTCAGAGTCCGATGCCTTACCGCTTGGCTACTAGGCAAGCAACATAGAAATTGTACCATAACATAGAAAAAATGTAAATATTTTAAATTAAAAAAAGTACAGATATCCCTTATTACTGTACTTATATGTCGGTGTTTGACTCATTCCTATAATTTAATTTCTTTTCTTTTTATTTATAACTAAATTATCCATAATACATCTCCATTCTTAGAACAGCGTAGCAAAAAAAATAGATAAGTATCAAACTTATCTATTTAATTTCTAATTACTTTAAGATTTCAGTTACTTTACCAGCACCAACTGTACGTCCGCCTTCACGAATTGAGAATTCAGTTCCGTTTTCAACGGCAATTGGAGCAATAAGTTCAACTTCCATAGTAACATTATCTCCTGGCATAACCATTTCAACACCTTGAGGTAATTGTACTACACCTGTAACATCTGTAGTTCTAAAATAGAATTGAGGACGATAGTTACTGAAGAATGGAGTATGTCTTCCACCTTCTTCTTTAGATAGTACGTATACTTCAGCTTTGAACTTAGTATGTGGAGTAACACTTCCTGGTTTAGCTAATACTTGACCACGTTCTACATCTTCACGAGCAATACCACGTAATAATACACCAGCATTATCTCCTGCTTCTGCATAATCAAGTTGTTTTCTAAACATTTCAATACCAGTTACTACTGTTGATTTAGTATCTTTTAATCCAACGATTTCTACTGTATCGTTAAGTTTTAATTTTCCTCTTTCAACACGGCCAGTTACTACTGTTCCACGACCTGTGATAGTAAATACGTCTTCAATACTCATTAAGAATGGTTTATCAGTATCTCTTACTGGAGTTGGAATCCATTCGTCAACAGCATCCATTAATTTATCAATAGCTTCTACATATTTAGGATCTCCTTCAAGAGCTTTTAATGCAGAACCTCTAATAATTGGAGTATTGTCTCCATCGAAACCATATTCAGTTAATAATTCTCTGATTTCCATTTCTACTAGGTCTAATAATTCTTCATCATCAACCATATCACATTTGTTCATGAATACTACCATTCTAGGAACTCCAACTTGTCTTGATAATAAGATGTGTTCTCTAGTTTGAGCCATAGGTCCATCAGTTGCAGCAATAACTAGGATAGCTCCATCCATTTGAGCTGCACCGGTAATCATGTTTTTAACATAGTCAGCGTGTCCTGGACAGTCAACGTGAGCATAGTGTCTTGTTGCTGTTTGATATTCAACGTGAGCTGTGTTAATTGTGATACCTCTTTCTCTTTCTTCTGGAGCCTTATCGATATTTGCATAATCAACAAATTCTCCACCAAATTTTTCTGCTTGTCTTTTTGTAATTGCCGCAGTTAGGGTTGTTTTACCATGGTCTACATGGCCAATTGTACCAATGTTAACATGTGGTTTTGAACGGTCAAATTTTTGTTTTGCCATATTTTTTTCCTCTCTTTCATATTGATTTACTATTCTATTTTACCAAATTTTTGGAAAAATACAAGTTATTTTAGTAATTTTATTTAATATTTTTAATTAATTGCCACCATTTCTTTTAATAATGGTTTCTGCAATTGATTTTGGCACTTCTTCATAATGATCCATAGTCATCGTAAATGTTCCACGTCCTTGTGTATTAGAACGTAAACTTGTTGCATAACCAAACATCTCTGATAGTGGTACCATAGCTTGGAAACTAATTGCATTGCCTCTTGCTTCTTGGCCAATTGGTTTACCACGACGTGATGTAATATCTCCCATAACACCACCTGTGTATTCTTCAGGAGCTACTACTACTACTTTCATAATTGGTTCTAGTAATATTGGTTTACATTTGTTTTTAGCTTCTTTTAAAGCCATAGATGCTGCAATTTTAAATGCCATTTCTGATGAGTCAACATCATGATATGATCCATCAAATAATGTACATTTAACATCTACCATTGGATAACCAGCAAGTACACCAGTAGCTAAAGCTTCTTGCAAGCCCTTATCTACAACACCAATATATTCTCTTGGTACTACACCACCAACGATATTGTCAACGAATTCATATCCTTTTTCAGGGTTTGGTTCAAATCTAACCCAAACATGTCCGTATTGTCCACGACCACCTGATTGTTTGATATATTTTCCTTCACATTCTGCGGTTTGTGTTAATGTTTCACGATATGCTACTTGAGGTGCACCAACAGTGGCTTCAACACCAAATTCTCTTCTCATTCTATCAACGATAATGTCTAAGTGTAATTCACCCATACCTTCGATAACAGTTTGACCTGTTTCATGGTCAGTATGCATTCTAAATGTTGGATCTTCTTCAGCAAGTTTTTGTAATGCTAAAGCCATTTTATCTTGATCATTTTTAGTTTTCGGTTCTACTGCTTGTGCAATAACTGGTTCTGGGAAGTCCATTCCTTTTAAAATAACAGGATTCTTCTCATCACATAATGTATCTGCGGTTGTAGTATTTTTTAAACCAACGATAGCCGCGATATCACCACAGTAAACTTCATCGATTTCTTCACGGTGATTAGCATGCATTTGTAAAAGTCTTCCAACTCTTTCTTTAACATTTTTAGTTGAATTTAGAATATATGAACCACTTTTCAATGTTCCTGAATAAATTCTAAAGAATGTAAGTCTACCAACATAAGGGTCAGTCATAACTTTAAATGCTAAAGCTGTGAATGGTTCATTATCTCCTGGATGTCTTAAAACAATATTACCTTTTCCATCAGTACATTCTATTGCTTCAACATCAGTAGGCGCTGGTAAATAGTCAATAACGGCATCAAGTAATAGTTTAACACCTTTATTACTTAAAGCATCTCCACACATTAGTGGGAAGAATGTAACATCAAGTGTTCCTTTTCTTATTGCTTTCTTAAGTTCTTCTGCTCCGATTTCTTCGCCATCTAAGTATTTCATCATTAATTCTTCGTCGTAATCTGCTACCGTTTCAATTAGTTGATTACGCATTTCTTTTGCTTTTTCTAGCATATCACTAGGAATTTCAATTTCTTTTAAGTTCTCTTCAGGTTTGCCATCATATTCATATGCTTTCATAGTAACTAAGTCAATAGTTCCTGTGAAATCACTTTCTGCTCCAATTGGTAATTGAATTGCAGCGGTTGTAGCCCCTAAACGATCTTTAATTGTTCCTAGACTATATAGGAAGTCAGCACCCATTTTACCCATTTTGTTGGCAAATATGATTCTTGGTACTTTGTAGTCATTTGCCTGTCTCCATACTGTTTCAGTTTGAGGTTCAACACCAGCTTGAGCATCGATTAAAGCAACTGCTCCATCAAGTACTCTAAGGCTTCTTTGTACTTCTATTGTAAAGTCAACGTGCCCTGGGGTATCAATGATGTTTAAACGATAATCTTTCCAAAAAGCAGTAGTCGCAGCACTTGTAATAGTAATACCACGTTCTTGCTCTTGAGCCATCCAGTCCATTTGTGATTCACCATCATGGGTTTCACCAATTTTATGAATCTTATGAGTATGGAATAAAATACGTTCAGTCGTGGTTGTTTTACCAGCATCAATGTGAGCCATAATTCCTATGTTTCTTGTTTTCTCTAAACTTATTTTACGAGCCATATTATTTATAATCCTTTCATATTTTTATTATTTTACCATCTGTAATGAGCAAATGCTTTGTTTGCTTCTGCCATTTTGTGGGTATCTTCACGTTTTTTAACTGCTGCACCAGTACCATTTGAGGCATCAATGATTTCAGCCGCTAATTTTTCAGCCATGCTCTTACCATGTCTTAATCTTGCATATTGAGCAAGCCATCTAAAACTTAATGCTTGAGCACGATCAGCTTTTACTTCAACTGGTACTTGGTAGTTAGCTCCACCAACTCTTCTTGTTTTAACTTCTAAAGCTGGCTTAATATTCTTCATTGCTTTTTCAAATACCACGATTGGTTCTTCATTAGTCTTTTCTTTTATAATATCAAATGCTTCATAAATGATTTTTTGAGCAGTTCCTTTTTTACCATCTATCATAATTTGGTTTATTAACTTAGTAACAACTTTTGAATTATATATTGAATCGGGTAACACATCTCTTTTTACTGCACGTTTCTTACGCATTTTAGTTCCTCCTTTCAGGGTATAATATTAATTATTTTATTTTTTAGGTTTTTTTGCTCCATATTTAGAACGACCTTGCATACGGTTTTGTACTCCAGCAGTATCCATTGTACCACGAATAATGTGATAACGAACACCGATTAAGTCCTTAACACGGCCACCTCTAATTAAGACTACACTGTGTTCTTGTAAGTTATGACCAATTCCTGGAATGTAGCAAGTTACTTCCATACCATTAGATAATCTAACACGAGCATATTTTCTTAATGCTGAGTTTGGTTTCTTTGGTGTCATGGTTCCAACACGAACACACACTCCTCTTTTTTGAGGTGCATTTAAAGAAGTATTTTTTCTTTTTAAAGTATTTAAGCCAATTCCTAAAACTGGTGACTTGCTTTTTCTATTTTTCTTACTTCTTCTATTCTTAATTAATTGGTTAATTGTAGGCATATTAAACCTCCTTTCATACACACACCCCGGTGTTTCATTTTTCTTTTTAAAGATAAGTTTTGTTTTTCTTGCAAAATACAAGCAAAAACAAAACCTATACAGGTAAAGAACATAGTTAATATATCAAAGATAAAGGCTTTTGTCAATTACTTTTTAATTATTTTTTAATTTTTTCATCTTGATTTCTTGCTTGATATTTATTTAAATACTCACCCCTAGAATAATTATATAAATCTAAAATATTTTCAATTTCATAACTACATATATAATCATATGCTTACCTCTTATTAAATTATACTATTTTTTTAAATAATTTTCTATAATTATTCATATTATTTTCCTCTCTTATCAAAGTTTTTCAAAGTCTAAATCATTTTTATTATTTTTATTTTTTCATGTTTCTGGTTAAAAATATATTTTTATTTACTCAAATTAGGTAAAAATCTACATTTTTTCTAAATTTACTCATATCCTATAATGAAAATAAAGAAGGGGTGGATTATATGTGCAATAATGAAAATAAAAATTGTGAAAACTGCATTGCAGATATTTTAAAAGTTATCTATATTCTACAACAAAGTGTTTGTCCTAATGATACTTGTTTAGAATCGTGTGATCGTGGTTTTTTAGGTCAAAGTAGTGCTACAATATGTAACACAAGACCAGTAATGCTATATACCTGTGGTAGCAATGGCACACCATGGGCAATGCCTACTACTAAAACAGAAAATGGAACTACTTCTACAGTATTTAGAATCGAAAAACTGGATGGTTGCTGTGCAACATTTAGAGTTCTTGAACAAAATCCCGAGCAAGGAAGTATGTACCCATATGTTGCGACAAATTCATTTTTCACAATGAACTTAGGTTGTGTATGTTCTCTTAGATGTTTAGATGATACATTTGTAGAATGCATTTAAAAAGGAACTTTTTATTAGTTCCTTTTTTCTTTGTAAATATCTTTAATATCACTGATATTTATATATTCATTATCCATAGTTATTAATTTATCTTTAGTTTTTCCAATAATTTTTTTATTTATTGTTCTATCCTTTAACACAATAGTAACATCTGCTTTATAGATATAATCATTTGAATGTAAAATATCATATATTTTTCTATCAACACTGCGATAATCAATAATATTTTTTTTAACATAATTATTGGTTAAATTACTTTGATTATTAATCTTGGTATCATTTTCATATAATGTTGAATATACCTTTTGACTATTATTTATTTCTTTATTTATTGGACTTTTGTACATATTTCCTTTTTCTTTCACCTTTATCACCTAATTTATTTTATTCAAAATGGTTAAATTTATGATAAAATAGATAATGAAATGGTATAATATAGATAGATGAATGGTGATTTTTATGAAAAATATATCAAAATTTAAAGTAGAAAAAGGTATTCTAATACCTATTATAATTTTTATGGTGATTAGTATTGTTACAGTTTTCAGTGCCAAATCTTTATTACCCGATTATCAAGCTAACATTTGGCTAAAGCAAAGTTTGTGGTACTTAATTGGTTTTGGTATTGCATATTTTATCATGTTTTTAGGCAATGATTTTTTATATAATGCTTCTTATGTTCTCTACGGATTTAATGTAATATTACTTATTTTGGTTTTGTTCATTGGAAAAGAAGCTAATAATTCTAAATGTTGGTTTGATATTTTTGGAGTTGGTATTCAACCAAGTGAATTTATGAAATTTAGTTTAATCATTTTGCTCAGTAGATTAATGAATGAATATAATGCTAAAAATACTAATCCCAGCATCCAAACAGAATTTAAATTTTTACTTAAAATTATGATTCTTGTTTTTATTCCTTCGGTGTTAACATTTATTGAACCCGATACCGGTGCAGTAATAATTTATTTAGTTATTATGTTTGCTATTTTATTCATTGGTGGAATTAGAAAAAGATGGTTTGCATTGGCATTAGGATCACTTATGCTTATGATTGGTGCTTTATTTATCATCTTTTTCTTCAATAAAAATTTATTTATTAAATTGTTTGGGACTTCTTTTTTCTATAGAATTGACCGAATACTAAATTGGTCTTTAGGCGATGGCGGGCAACTCAATAAATCTTTAATTGCTATTGGTTCTTCAGGAATTTTTGGACATGGTTTTAATCATACACCATTATATTTTCCAGAATTGCAAACAGATTTTATTTTTGGTGTTTTTGCTTCTAATTTTGGACTTCTTGGTTCAGTTATGTTAATCCTTATTCTTATTATTTTTGACATGAATTTAATTTCTAGTGCGTCAAAAACATATGATAACAAAGACAAATATGCCATTGCGGGCATAGTAGGAATGTTGGTTTTTCAACAAATACAAAATATAGGAATGACAATTGGTCTTCTTCCTATTATAGGAATAACCTTACCATTTATCAGTTATGGTGGTTCCTCTCTAATCAGTTACATGTTGCTTGTGGGAATTATTTTTAACGTATCCAATCAAAGTTTAAGGTACACTAATTAGTACCCAACTTGCACCACCTCACGGCATATGGTGCTGTCTGCATACAACGATAATTCTCGGTTATCTTTATAGCAGATGTTTTCGACAGTAGCTGCCGAATTTTTATTTTTTAATTCTTAATTTTTTTTAATTTTGCTATGCTGTTTTAATTCTATGCTTTAATTTAGATATCATCAAAATTTTGTTTAAATGAGTAAATTTTATTCATGTCATTTTCTCCTTTCCTGATATGTCCACTATACTACAAGAAGGAAAATAAAGTCAAACTTCTAAATTTTAAAAACGCCCGGTTGATTTTTAAATTTTAGAATGTTTTTATACTAACATTTAAAAAACTGTACGGGTGTTTTTTAATTTTGGTAATTTTAATATTTTTTTAATTTTTTTATGATAACGGCGTAGAAAGGTAAAAATAATATTGGAATGAATATTAAAAAATATTCATATATTTAATCAGGTGGATAATATGAATATTCTTATTAATAAGTTTTTACTTTTTGGCTTTATTGGCTGGTTTTTAGAAATTATATGTATTTCTCATACAAAGCATAAATTATCTAATAATCATTTTTTATATACTCCAATTTGTCCCATGTATGGGCTTGGTGGTTTATTTATTTCTCTAGCCATAGCTAATATTAATAATTATTTGCTTATATTCTTTGTCGCCAGTTTAATTGCTATTACAGTTGAATATAGTGCTAGTTATTTTATGGAAAAAATTTTTCATACGAGATGGTGGGATTATTCTTACAAAAAATATCACCTTAATGGAAGAATTTCTTTAACAACATCTATTGACTTTGGTATTCTTGGTATTTGTATTAAAATAATGGATAAATATTTAAGTTACAATTTTAATCATAGTTGTCTTATTTTATCTGTTGTGATAATTGACTTAATTATCTCTACTATTATTACTTATAAGATTACTAATAAGAAGAAATATCAAAACAATATATTTGCTAAATATATTCAGTTTAAGCTAAGTAATTTGCCTTAAACTACATTCTTATTGGATTTATATCTAATTCAATATTTACTTTGTTGTTAGTTTTATAAATGTCGTCTATATTTTTTAACATTGGAAATAATATTTTACTATCTTTATATTTGATAATTATTTGAAAATGGTAGATATTATTTACTTTAAATGGATTAGATAAACTTGGTCCTAAAACAATTAATTGACTATCTTTATTTGTATTTAAATACTTTCCTATTTTATTTGCCGATTCTTGAGCACTGTTATAATCTTTAGATAATATTTTTACTAAAGCTAAATAATAATATGGAGGGTATTTTAATTTTTTTCTAATATTCATTTCCATGTTAAAGAATGCATCATAATTATGTTCTTTGGATAATGTAATTGCATAGTGGTTTTCGTTATATGTTTGAATAATTACTTCTCCTTCTAATTCATCTCTTCCTGCTCGTCCTGATACTTGTGATAATAAATCAAAAGTATATTCACTACTTCTAAAATCAGGTAAGTTTAATGAAGTATCTGCATTAACTACTCCTACTAAAGTTACTCTAGAAAAATCAAGTCCTTTAGCAATCATTTGAGTGCCTACTAAAATATCATATTTTTCATTAGCAAAATCTTCTATTATTTGTTGGTGCATTCCTTTTTTAGATGTTGTATCTAAATCCATTCTTACTATTCTAGCACCATCAAATAATTTTTTGAGTTCTTCTTCTAGTTTTTGTGTTCCTACGCCATAGTCTTGCATATCACTTTCATTACAATTTGGACAAGTACTAATATTTTTACTACCATATCCGCAGTAGTGGCATCTTAAGGTATCACTTGTTTTATGATATGTTAAAGTAATATCACAGTTAGGACATTTTACTGTATAGCCACAATTTCTACAAATAAGCATTGAAGAATAACCTCTTCTATTTAAAAGCAATATTATTTGCTCTTTTTTATCTAGTTTTTCTTTTATTTTAGTGATTAATGGATTAGATAAAAAACTATTATTTTTCTTAATTTCTTTTTTCATATCTACGATAGTTACTTTAGGTAAAGTTTTATGGTTTGCTCTTTTAGATAGTTTTAATAAATGATAATTCCCTTTCAAACTTCTTGCATAGCTTTCAATAGTAGGTGTTGCACTTCCAAGTATCAGTGGTATTTGATGGTATTCGCTTCTTAAAATTGCTACATCTTTAGCATTATATCTAGGATTACAGTCTTGTTTATAACTTTGGGAATGTTCTTCATCAATAATAATGATACCAAGATTTGGCAATGGTGCAAAGATAGCACTTCTAGCCCCGATAACAATACTAACATGACCTTCTCTTATTTTACGGTACTCATCATACTTTTCATATTCAGTTAGTCCACTATGAAGGACAGCTATCTTATCTCCAAAAATATTGGTGAATCTTCCTATTATTTGAGGAGTTAAACTAATTTCGGGTACTAAAATAATAGCACTTTTGCCTCTTTTTAATACTTCTCTTATAACGTCAATATATACTTCTGTTTTTCCACTTCCTGTTACTCCATATAATAAATATGTTAAACATTTATCTAAATTATTTTTTATTTCATTACTAGCCAATTTCTGTTCTTCGTTCAATACTACTTTTTTATACGTACTATTACTCCTATATTTGTAGCGGTATTTCTCTTCATATATAAATTGGATTAATTCTTTTTTCAGTAAAGTATTAATTGTGGAATCTAAACTAGTTATTAATATTCTTTCTTCTTTTAATAATCTTTCTAATACTTCTTTCTGTTTTTTATATTTTGTTTGATTTATATATTCTAGTATTGCATCTTTACCTTTATTTAAAATAATATATCTATCTTTTTTTACATTCATATTTACTTTATTTTTAGCCTTTAGAGCTTTTGGTAACATGGACTGATAAGCACTTATAAGACTACATAAAGTCTTTTCTTTTATTTTTTTACCTAAATATAATAATTCAGGATTAAGGATAGCATCAGTATCTACCAAAGATATTATTTCTTTAAGTTCATAATTCTCTTCACATATATTTTTTATTTCTAGTAAAAAACCTTCTAAAGTCATAGTACCAAAAGGTACTTTTACTCGAACACCTATTTTTACATCATTAATTAAATTATTAGGAATAATATATGTAAATAATTTATCAACACTTTTAGCTCCAATTTCTACTAAAACACTTGCAAACATAGATACCACTCTTCCTTTATTCAATGAAAATATGATATATCAAATATATCATAGTAAGTTATTATTGTCAAGATATTTTTAAACATTTGTTTGAGTATTTTCGTCTTTAAAAAGGCGGTCTATATCCACCTTGAATTACTTACATCTAAGACTTCTTCTTTTTGAAAACTATTTGTAAATAATACTATTGTTTTAATCACATTCCTAATACTATTTTGATTATCTAAAGATACTTGCTTAGCATCAAGTAACTTACTTAGCCCTTTTTTATATTTTTTATCTTTTACATATAGATATAATGATTTATCGATAGCACTAATGATTTTGAGTTGTCTTTCATCACTAGGATCAGCTGAAAAAATTAAATCACGATACCAATCAATTAGTATTTGAGATAAACTATCTCCTTCTTCATATTCGTAGTTAACAATACTATCATAATAAGGACAAGTACTTAAAATTTTTCTAACTAAAGAATAATCTATTGTTTGAGTTTGAACCATTATTATCACCTATCTTTCGAGGCTATTATTACTTATGTTTAAATTATAGCATGATAAATTAAATTGTTCAATATATTAGACACTTTTTGTGTCAAATAATACCATTTTTTTGTGGTTATCTACCACCCATGGAGCCTCCGCCCCCTCCACCGAAGGAACCTCCTCCTCCGCCTCCTGAAGAAAATCCGCCTCCTCCAGAAGAATAACTCTCAGCATCTCTTCTAGCACTTGAGGCTGCTGAAGCACTGGTAATAGACATATTATTTATAAATATTAAAATATCATAATCAAGTCCATTACCCATTTGTTCTATTACTTCAGGATACATATTCTTAAGTTGTTTTGCAACTTTTGAGGCAATACCAAAAAGATAAGCAAACATTAAATATTCATCCCAAAGTTTAACTTCCAATACCTCTTTAGTATTCATTTGAGAAAATTCGATTAAAAACTTTTTTAAACCATATAATTTCTTAGTTTCTTCATAAATAGTATCATCCATAACATTTTTATACTTACATTCTTCTTTATTAGTTCTCTTATAAATATGTCCTTCACTCTTAAGTTTATTTAAATAATCATTAGATATTTTATTAAATATATCAAGAAACTTACTATAGTTTCTACGAGCCCATTTTTCTAGTTCGTTACTCTCTAAATATCCGTCATTACTAGCTTCATACATCATATTAAATAATTTTTTTTCATTCTCATTATCAAATGTAGGATTCATTGTTAAATCAATAATACTTACTTCTTTTTTTAATAAACCCTTCTTTTCTTTTCTAAATTTTATCTTATCATTTTTTACCCATTTTAATATAATCGCTCCGAATATATTTGTTGTTTCATAACCACCAAAATGATTTATATTAATTAAAGTATTTGCATAATATATATCTTTATTACAAGGTATTTCTCTAAACATCATAGCATCTTTATAACTGATGGTTTTATTATTTTTAAATCCATATTTAGACGAACTTATTGTCTTATAAATAAGCGTGGCTATTCCTCCAAATACAATAAGTTGAAAGATGATCACAATATATGGTGTTATTCTAGCAAAAAGTGATGGTTTGTAATTATAATTATTATTGTAATCATTGTAATCATCATAGTCATAATGAAAACTACCTTCTTTCGCATCTCCAAGTATTTCTTCAAAATCATTGAAATTTTCTACTTGATAGTTAGTACTAAAAGTATTTAAAGGGAATTTAGCTAACAAAACAACATATTCATCATCTAAACTACCCTCATTAGACATAAGAATTGTCCCGTCTTTTACATATGCATATCCTTTATAACCATATCCCCACACATCTAAATTATCAGGAAAATCATAATAACTTTTAACAGTTACATCAAAGCTATCCGCAGTAAATTTTGGAAATAAAGTAAAGTATAAAACTTGAGCATCTTTGGTATTAAAAATATAGTTTGATATATCATAAGTAAGAATAAAGGTATGAGATTTCATATCTTTTTTGCCAAAGCATAATTCTAACCCATTAGATATATAATTAATACCATAATAACCTGCTTTTTCTTCTATACTACCATTAACATTCCAATTACTTTTATATGTCAATTCCTTATTATCCATAGAAACTTTAAAATTAGTTAATTTAGACTCTCCAAGATTTAATATTTGTTTATACCATTCACTCCCAGAATCTGCCTTTACCTTCCAAATCTCTTTAATACTAGCATTTCCCTCTTTATTAATAAATACTTCCATTTTAACACCATAAATATGGTCCGCATTTACTTTAAAAGGTATTAACACCATTAATAATAGTAAGAAATATTTACATTTTTTAAACATTTTCATCACTCCCCTTTTAACTTTCTCCTTATTTTTTTATAATCAGGCATATATTTTTCTACCAAACTCCAAAATTTTTTAGAATGATCATGATAAATATAATGTGATAATTCATGAACAATAACATAATCTAAACACTCATACGAATAATTAATTAATGTAGTATTTAAAGTAATAATATTATCCTTATAATTACATACTCCCCATCTGGTTTTCATTTTTCTTACTCTTATCTTAGTATTAGGCAATTCTTCTTCAAATATATTAATATAATATTTAACTCTTTCTTCTACTCTTTCTTGAAATATTTTATTTAAATAAATATTTACTTCTTTTATATTTTTAGCCTCAATAATATTATCTTTTATTTCTATTTTTTTAATACTATCATTGATAGTAATATAATATTTAGTGCCAAATATTATATATTCATTTTCATTTAGTTTTTCTATTTTTTGCTTTTTAATCCTCGTATTTACCATTTTTGTAATAGATTTAATATTATCATTTATTAATTTATTTATGTATATTTTAGGTACTAAAACATTCGTAGTTACAATAATATTTAAATTTTCATCTACCCTTATATATGTATTCTTAATTCTCTTCTTTTTTATAATTATGTTATATTGGTTATTATCGATGGTGAGTTTATCCACGACCTCCACCGCCACCGAAGCCTCCTCCGCCTCCTCCAAACGATGCTCCTCCACCAAATCCACTTCCATTTGAATCAGAAGAAGCCGCCGTTTGAGCAGTTGTAATAGCCCTTGTTAAACTTTCTGTAATGCTATTTGTAATACTATTACCAAATCCCATATGATAAGTATAGAATATTGGTGATGTATTTATTGTATCTTCATTATAATTAAGTTCTTTTATTTTCATATTCATAGCTTTTTCTACCTTATCAGCAATACCAAAAACAGTAGCATAAACTAAATATTTTTCCCAAAGATGTATTTCTAATATCTCTTTATCATTAAATCTTCCAAAATCAAGTAAGAATTTTTTAAATGCCATCCACTTAGCATAATCTTCGCATCCCTTAATAGTCTTCTTCTTAGCCACGGCAAAGTATACTATTCCAAAAATAGATAAAATTAAAACAAAATATACCAACACATTATTCAAACTTAAACCAAGTACTAAAGAAAATATACCAATTCCAAGTAAAGAATATAAAATTCCTATTGCTTGTTTTGAACCTATATTTTCATAAAAATTTTCTTCTTTCCCTTTTTCTATTACTTTATTCTTCCATTCAGTATACTTCTTTATAAATGAAGCATATTCTTTCTTACTAGCCTTTTTAATATCCTCGCTCGTTACAGAAACACCATTTCCTACTTCATTAATAAGAAAATCTATTAAAATATCTTCTGTATCTGTAAGATTATCTTTATTACTCATAGTAATTGTAAACTTATTCTTATCATTTGCATCCATTTCTACCTTTAAATTTTTCTTCCTAATAAGTTCCATCACCGATGCCGATAAATATTCGGGTTTAATATATGAAGCAGATAATAAATATCCTAGTATTTCAGGACCATATGTGGCCGGAATATCACGCATATATTCATTATTAAACTTAGCCTTGTATTCTTTATCATATTTCTTATAAAAATTATAACCAATAAGAATAAAACCTAGTATCCAAGCTCCTTCAATTATATTAGCAATTAATATTTTAATTCTAGCCTTCTTTCTCAAATTATTTTGAATCTTAGCCTGTTCCTCTTCGAATTTTAAAATATTATCTAAAGCCATAACATAAGTCCTCTTATTATTATTAGGTACTAATTCATTATCAAAAACAACGCGCATATCTATCTTAGTATTAGCATTTAAAAAATCCCATTCCCCATATACTGTATGCTTATCCAATATTTCATTCATCCCATTGGCAGGACCATGTGTAAATACTCTCAATTCCTTAGAATCACTAGGTAAATTTACTCTTAACTTGATATCGCTGATATCCTCACTCCATTCAAAGTTAAAAAGTAATTCGGCAATATCCTCATGAGTTACTATTATATCAGTTACATGATAAGTAATAACAAATGCCTTATTATTTGAGGAATGATTATATATTTTTATTTCTTTCTTGTTTCCATTATCCAAATATTCATAATAACCAGACATTCCATTTTTACCATTTGTTATTAATTCATAACATGCATAATCATCGTTAGCATAAGAAAAATCAGTAATACTTCTTTTTTCTTCACCAACACAAATATCTGTTATGTCACCAGCATTATAAATATCAGTCTTATAATAATCACTTGAATTATCTCCTTCAAATATCTTATTATTTCCCTTTAAATAAAGATTACGATATAAATAATTATAACTACCAGATAAATCAATATATTCTCTAAAAGTAGCACTTCCATCCTCATTAACAGTTACATCAATATAATATTTGTTAGTATCATCTGCATAAGTCAAAGAAGGTATTATTAATAATATAA
>OLSB01001845.1_pt1 | contig 19063 bp, 28 predicted proteins | sample 1672071 | NCBI WGS metagenome assembly OLSB01 (sample SAMEA3136642, study PRJEB25190) | human gut metagenome | biome: human gut; feature: human-associated habitat; material: faeces | place: Austria | collected 2013 | reverse complement strand
ACATTCCATGTTAGTAGCCTAATTTATACTGTCCAACTTTTTGGGTTCAGTACATCTTCTTGAAAATTACTCGCTTTTATGATATAAGTATGCATTATAAGGAGGAATGCTAATGAAATATAAATGCTTAGTTTTAGATCATGATGACACAATAGTAAATAGTACACCAACAGTGAATTTTCCAGCATTTAAAAAGTGTTTAGCAAAATTAAGACCAGATGTAAACCTTGAGCTTGAAGAATACATTTGTTATAACTTTGAGCCAGGCTTAAATAGATATTATAAAGAAATACTAAATTTTAGTGATGATGAAATACAATATCAATTCAATAATTGGATAGGATATGTAATGGAACATACGCCATCAGCATTTAATGGAATAAGAGAAATACTATGGAAGTTTAAAGAAAACCGGAGGACACATTTGTGTTGTATCACATTCCATGAACAAAAATATAATTAGAGATTATAAAGAAAATAATTTACCAATGCCAGAATTAATATATGGTTGGGAATGTGAACCAGATCAACGAAAGCCAGCAGTATGGCCTATAAAACAAATAATGGAGAAGCTTTCATTAGAATCAAAAGACTTAGTTATGATAGATGATTTAAAACCAGGCAAAACCATGGCAGATAATGCAGGAATAGACTTTATAGGAGCAGGTTGGTCACATTCAATTCCTAAAATATCATCATACATGGAAAAGGAATGTAAATACTATTGCAAGAATGTAGAGGAATTAGAAAAGTACATATTTTAAATATATGTATTGCATGTTTTAATAAGTTATGATATTATACATGCATAAACTAAAAAGGAGGATATTTATGAAAAAGAATTTAATTTATATAATTATAGGAGTAATTGTAGTTGTTGGAATAATAGTAGGTTTTGTATTTGGAATACAAAGTAAAAAATCAAAAGGCTTAAAGTTAGAAACAACAGCTGAAATGAAAGCAATGTTTGAAAAGATTTATAGTGACTTAGGAAATACTTTACCATCACTTGAAACTAATGAAATTGATATAAATGATGCAAATCTTGTTACAACATATACAGGGTTAAAATCAAATAAGGATATAGAAGCAGTAGTAGTATCAGAACCATTGATGAATGCCCAAGCCTACTCAGCAGTAGCTGTAAAGGTAAAAGATGGAGCAGATATTGAAACAATAAAAAAAGAAATGTTAGATAACATAGACACAAATAAATGGATTTGCGTTTCTGCAGAAAAAGTATATGCTACAAATAGTGGAAATATAATATTCCTAGTAATGTCAGATGAAGAGTGGGCAAAACCAGTATATGAGAATTTTAAGAAATATGCAAATAACGAAACAGGAAAAGAATTAGAAAGAACAGAAGACTTTGGTGATGTGGAATTACCACCAGAAATGACAGTTATTCAATAACAATAAAAGCTCCCAAAGCTTGGGAGCTTTTACTTTTGGAGGAGGAAACTATGCTTTTTACTAGTATCAGCTTTTTATACTATTTTTTACCAATAGTATTAATTACATATTTCGTATTACCTAAAAAATTAAGAAATACTGTGCTTTGTGTAGCATCATTAATATTTTATTTTTATGGAGAACCAAAGTACATTATATTAATGCTTGCTGAAATACTTATAGCTTACATAGTTGCATTATTAATAAACAAGCACAAAAGTAAATCAATTCTTGTGCTTGGAATAGTTATACATGTAGGCTTACTATGTGTTTTCAAATACACAGATTTCATTGTATCAAACATAAATAGTCTATTCAACACAAACCTTTCGCTTCTAAGACTTGCAATTCCAATAGGAATATCGTTTTATACATTTCAAATATTAAGTTATGAAATTGATGTATATAGAGGAAAAGTAAAAGTTCAAAGAAACCTGCTTAAACTTGCAACATATGTAACTCTCTTTCCACAGTTAATTGCAGGACCAATTGTAAGATATGAAACTATTGAAAAAGAATTAGATGAGAGAAAAGAAACTAGAGAAGACTTTGCTTATGGCGTAACACGTTTTACAACGGGTTTAGCTAAAAAAGTATTAATTGCAAACATGCTTGGAGAACTATGCAAAGTTTTTCTAAATGGAACAGAAAAAAGTGTGGCATTTTACTGGATATATGGCATAGCATATGCACTTCAAATATATTTTGATTTTTCAGCATACTCAGACATGGCAATAGGACTTGGCAGAATGTTTGGTTTCCATTTCTTAGAAAACTTTAATTATCCATATATATCAAAAAGCATTACAGAATTTTGGAGAAGATGGCATATTTCACTAAGTTCATGGTTTAAAGACTATGTGTATATTCCTCTTGGAGGAAATAGAGTTGGAAAAGCAAAGCATATAAGAAATATAGTAGTTGTATGGCTACTTACAGGAATTTGGCATGGAGCAAGTTGGAATTTTGTTATATGGGGTGCAATGTTTGGAGTAATTCTCCTAATAGAAAAATTCTTCCTAGGAAAATACTTGGAAAAAGCACCTAATTTTATAAAAAGATTATATGTGTTATTTATTGTAATGGTAAGCTTTATAATCTTCAATGCAAATAATATGGGAGAGGCAATAACAAACATAGCAGGCTTATTTGGTGCAAATGGAGAAAGCTTTATAAATAAATTTACTATTTACAATTTAAGAAGTTATGCAATAATTTTAATAATTGGAATAATAGGAGCAACACCAATTCCAAAAAACTTTATTCAAAAATTACAACAAAAAACTAAAACAAAAAGAGCCATAAATCTACTAGAACCAGTATATGTAGCAGTTTTACTAATAGTAGTTACAGCATATATAGTAGATAACTCATACAACCCATTTTTGTATTTTAGATTTTAAAGGAGAATAAAGATGAATGATAAATTAAAGAATATCATTGTAATAGTTACGTTTATTACTATAATATTTGGAATGTTATTCTTAAATATAATAAAAAAAGATGAACAAATATCAATAACAGAAAGGCGTAAACTAGCAACATTTCCAAGCTTTACAGCTGAAGAGTTAATAAAACGGAAACTTCGCAACTAAATTTGATAACTATGCAATGGATAATTTTTACCAAAGAGAAACATTTAGAAAACTAAAAACATCAGTAGAACTAGATATTTTCAAAAAACAAGATGTAAATAAAATATATAAATATAACGATTTTCTAGTAGAACAAATCTATCCACTAGACGAAAAATCAATTACTAATTTGACTAACAAAATAAACTATATAAAAGACAATTATTTAAACGAAACAAATAAAATATATTATTCAATAATACCAGATAAAAATTATTACACAGATAATAGCCATCTAAAGCCAGATTACGATAAAATGAAGCAAATAATGAAAAACAATCTAAAAGACTTACAATATATAGACATATTCCAAAACTTGAAATTGGATAGCTATTACTATACCGATTCACATTGGAAACAAGAAAAACTGCAAAGTGTAGCAAAAACAATAGCCAATAATATGAACTTTACTATAAACCAAAACTACAATGAGCAAAAAGTAGCAACATTTAAAGGAGTATATGCAGGTCAGCTACCAATAAACACAAAGGAAGATGAAATAAAAATACTAGTTAATGATGCAATTACTGATGCTAATGTTTACAACTATGAAACAAAAGAACAAGGAGGAATATATAACTTCAAAAAACTAAGTGGATATGACAAATATGACATATACCTATCAGGAGCAACTCCACTAATAGAAATAAGTAACTCAAACAACAAAACAAACAAAACATTAGTAATCTTTAGAGACTCTTATGCTTCAAGCCTAGCACCATTGCTAATGGAAGGATACTCAAAAATAACATTAGTAGATACAAGATACATTTCACCTAAAATATTAAACGAATATGTAGATTTCGAAAACGCAGATATCTTATTTATATATAGCACACTAGTAATAAATAGCAGCATGGCATTGAAATAGAAAAAACAAAGTGTTACCAGTAAATTAATAATTTTAAATATAGGAGAAAAATACATGGAAAAGAATAGATGCAAATGGTGCAACATGCACAATTCATTATACATAAAGTACCACGATGAAGAATGGTGCCAACCCCAATTTGATGATAAATATTTGCTAGAAATGCTAATACTAGAGTCTTTTCAAGCAGGGCTTTCTTGGGAATGTGTATTAAACAAAAGGGAAGATTTTAGAAAAGCCTATGATGATTTTGATATTGATAAAATATGTAAGTTTGATGAGAACAAAATAAATGAACTCATATCAAATGAAAAAATAATAAGAAACAAACTAAAAATAAAAGCTAGCATAAACAATGCAAAAATCTTTAAAAACATACAAAACGAATATGGTACTTTTCACAATTATTTAAAAACATTTACTCAAGATAAAACAGTTTATGAAACAGATAAAACAACATCAAATCTTTCAGACAAAATCTCAAAAGAACTGCAACAAAAGGGAATGAAGTTTGTTGGCTCAACAATAATTTATTCATATTTGCAGGCAATAGGTGTAATATATTCACATGATGAAGAATGTTTTTTATATAAAAATAAGGAGGCTAAAAAATGCAATATATAGCGCTATTAAGAGGAATAAACATAAGCCGGAAAAAACAAAATTCCAATGGCAGAGTTAAAAAAAGAATTTGAAACACTAGGCTTTGAAAATGTAATAACATATCTAAACAGTGGAAATGTTATATTCACAAGCGATATTCAAGATGAAAACACAATAACAAATACTATCCATAAAAAGATAGAAGAAAAGTTCAAACTTGATATTCCAGTTTTCATAATAGAAGCAAGCAAACTAAAAGAACTCTTAGAAAATCAGCCAGAATGGTGGGGAACAGCAAACGAAGAAATTTATGATAATATCATATTCATAATACCACCAACAACCTATGAAGAAGTCTATAAGGCACTAGGAGAACCAAAGCAAGAACTTGAAAAAATAAAAGAGTACAAAAACAACATCTTTTGGTCATACGGCTTAAAAGATTATAGAAAAACAAACTGGTGGGCAAAAACAGCAAATACAAGCATAAGCCAATCAATTACAATAAGAACTGCAAATACAATGAGGAAAGTATTGGAAATATGCGATAAGGTATAAAATATTCCATTGATAATTATCTGCTTTTGTGATAATATAAGATAATCAAATTACGAGATTAAGGGAGATACAAAGATAAAATGAAAATAGAAAGAACAAAAATTAATAACATTCCAGCAATAATATGGGGAGAAAAAAGCCAAAAGGTAATTATTGCTGTACATGGAAATATGTCAAACAAAGAGGATGAAGTAATAAAAATACTAGCAGAAGATGCTACCTCTAAAGGTTACCAAGTATTAAGCTTCGATTTGCCAGAACATGGAGAAAGAAAGCTAGACACAGCATATTTATGCAAAGTTCAAAATTGTGTGAAAGATTTAAAAAGCATTATAGAATACGCAAAAACAAGCTATAACGAAATAAACTTATGGGCATGTAGCATGGGCGCATATTTTAGTTTATTAGCATATAAAGATGAGAAAATAAAACAATGCCTATTCCTATCACCAGTTGTAAATATGAAAATAATTATTGATAATATGATGCTATGGAGTAATACAACAGAAGAAGAATTAATGAAAAAGCAAGAAATAAAAACAGACTTTGGACAAACTCTATATTGGGACTATTATCTATATGTGAAGGAAAACCCAATAACAAATTGGAATAAAAAAACATACATCTTATATGGAAGCAAAGACAATATGCAAAATGAAGAAATAATAAAAAGCTTTTCAGATAAATTTAATTGCGAATTAACTATATTAGAAGGTGGAGAACACTACTTCCATACAGAAGAACAGTTGAAATATTACAAAGAATGGCTGAAAAATTTATAAAGAAAGGTGGTAAATATTATGAAAAAGAAAACAACAATAATTGTTATAATAGCACTGCTAATTATTTTATTAATTCCAATACCAATGCACTTAAAAGATGGCGGAACAGTTGAATATAAAGCATTATTATATAAGGTTTCAAAAGTTCATAGATTAACAGGAAATATAGAAAAAATGTATGAAGAAGGGGTTACGGTTGAAATATTGGGCTTGGAAATCTTTAATGATGTAAAATAAGACTATAAAAACAAGAGGAAGATGATTATGTTAGAGATTAGAAAAGTTTTAAATGAAGAAATGAAAGATGCTTTAAACTTAGTATGGAGAGTATTTTTAGAGTATGAAGCACCTGATTATACTGAGAAAGGTATAAAGGAATTTAAAAAATCTATTGATGATGTGAATTGGGTTAATGCAAGAGAATTTTATGGCGCATTTATTGAAGAAAAACTAGTTGGAGTAATCGCAACAAAAGATGCAACTCATATTGCATTATTCTTTGTAGATGGTAAATTCCAAGGACAAGGTATTGGTAAAAAACTGTATAATAAAATAACCGAGTTAAATAATCAAAGAATTTTTACAGTAAATTCATCACCTTATGCACACGAAATATATAAACATTTAGGGTTTGTGGATACAGACACAGAGCAATGTATCAATGGTTTAAGATTTTATCCTATGAAAAATAGTAATTTGTAGAGGAGAAATATTATGATTTTTGAAAAGCAAAAGACATTGAAGGCTTCAGATAGATTTGTACAAGATATATGTGGATTACCAGATATAGTAAAAAATAATACAATAATATTAATAGGACCAATGGGGACTGGAAAAAGTACAGTTGCAAAATTACTAGAAAATCAAATAGAAGGAATGCATAGAATATCCTTAGATAATAAAGAACTTTTAAAAAATTTATACGAAAGGGAAAGAAAATTTAAAGATTTTAAAAATTTCGAATTTGTGCTTACAGGAACAGTACTAAGTTCTTTAAAAGAACCATATATAATAGATTTTGGAGCTGGTCATTCTATATATGAAGATAAAAATTTAAGAGAACAAATGAGAAAAATGTGTGTACAATTTAAAAATATAATACTATTGTTGCCTTCAAAAGACAATGAAAAAAGTAGAAAAATTTTAGCAGAAAGAAGGAAAATCAAATTAGGATCTCACAGAGATCAAGATAATTGGCATTTTATAACATCTCCAAATAATTATGAATTAGCAACTAATACTTTATATGAAGAAAATAAAACACCAGAAGATATAACACAAGAAATACTGCAATTAGTAAAGTACAAACAGAAAGAAGGAGAAAATAGATAACTTGCAATTTATCAATTAGAAAAATATTAATTTAAGGAGGAAGATTTATGAATTTAATTTTTAGTATTATGGCCCTAATTGGTGGCTTGTTATGTTGCACAGGAGATTTATTGTTTGATTTAAAAGGAAAAGGAAATAAGAAGCTAGGAACATCAAAGAACATTGATAGCAATTGGAGTAAAATGGCTGAATGGAGATTTGGACTATCTATAATATGTGCTATGTTTGGCGTAATATTAATAGGGTTTGGCTTTTATGCTATAGCAGATATGGTTAGAGAAAATAACATAATTCTATCTAATATAATTTTAATAACAGGCTTCATTGGCTGCACAGGTGGCTTATTTGTTCATTCTTTATTATGTATTCAAGCAGTTATTTATAAAAGAATTACTGATAATGGCAAAACAAACTTTGAAATTGCAGATAATACTTTGGAAGGTTATTACAAAGCTATAATGTTTCCATTTGTGTTCATATATTGCGTTTTAATGATTGCAGATATATGCGTTGCAATAGCAGTTTTAACTGGCGCATTAGGTGTACCAAGATGGATGGCTTTGCTAAATTCAATAGTATTTTTAATAATAGGTGTATTATTTAGAAAAATAAACCCTGATAAATTCCAAGACCTACCTGGCATCATAATGCCTAGCCTGGGCCTAGCAATGATGGGGGTAATTGGAATAGTAGCATTTGTGATTTAAAAGGTTATTATAATAATAGTAAATTATATGGGGGAAAATGTTATGAAAAAAATATTTGAGAAACACGAAACATTATGTTGTATTTTGCTAATAATTTTATATGTAGTAGTTAATTCTTACTGCATTCAAAATTTTGGTTATACAAGTTATATAAGCTTTATTATTAATACTATATTTTCTATAGGTTTAATTGGAATAATAGTAGCATTAAAAAAAACATCTTATTATGGACTTACAAAAGTTAAAAATGCTAAAAAATATTTATATTTCATTCCACTAATTATTATTGGAACAGTAAATATATGGAATGGCATAAAGATTAAGAATTCAACAAGTGAAATATTATTTCATATTTTAACTATGATTAATGTAGGGTTCATAGAGGAGATTATTTTTAGAGGCTTTTTATTTAAAATGATGGCAAAAGACAATATAAAGAGTGCAATAATTGTAAGTTCAATTACCTTTGGAATAGGACATATAGTTAATTTATTAAATGGCGCAGACTTAATTCCAACATTAATGCAAATATGTTATGCTGTTTCAATAGGTTATTTGTTTGTTACTATATTTTATAAAAGTAAATCACTTATTCCTTGCATAATAACTCATTCTTTAATTAATGCACTTTCGATATTTAATGCTGAAAATTCAACTTCATATATAGTACCTATAATTTTAACATTAATGCCACTTATATACGCAATTTATATAAATAAAACTATTAAAGAGTAGGAGGGTGTTTATGGCAACGTCAAAAGATTATAAAGAATTTATAGTAGAACAACTAGACTTGCTTGAGAATATAAATTGCAGAGCAATGATGGGAGAATACTTGCTATATTATAACAATGTTCTTTTCGGTGGAATATATGATAATAGGTTATTTGTGAAGATAGTTAATAGCAATAAAAAATATAACATGAAAGAGCAAATACCTTATGAAAATGCTAAAGCTATGTATTTAGTTGAAGATGTGGATAATAAAGAAAGGCTAAAAGAAATAGTAATTGAAACTTGCAAAGGAAGTAATTCATATTAACAAAGATGTAAATAAGGAGTTGAAATAAAATGAACGAATATGTAAATTTAACATTAGAAAACATTGATAATGAGCATATATGCTGTGCAATAGGAGATAAAAAACACCAAGAAGGTGTTGAGAGAAAAAAGGAATGGATAAAAAGCAAATTAAAAGATGGACATGTGTTTAGAAAATTAAATGATAGAGGAAAGATTTTCATAGAGTATGAACCAATAGAAACTGCGTGGGTACCTATTAGTGGAGAAAACTATGAATATATCTATTGTTTATGGGTAGCAGGAAGTTTCAAAGGTAAAGGAATTGGCAAAGAATTACTTGAATATGCTATAAACGATGCCAAAGAAAAAGGCATGAATGGTATATGTACGTTAGCTTCAAAAAAGAAGAAACCTTTTATTGGAGAAAAGAAGTTTTTTGAACACTATGGTTTTAAAGTAGTTGATAGTATTGGAGATTATGAATTATTAGCATTACAATTTAAAGACAGCGAAACACCTAAATTTAATGATAGTGCAAGAAATATGAAAATAGACAATCAAGAATTTACTATCTATTATAGCAATGAATGTCCTTATGTTGAATATGAAGTGAATGAATTAACGGAATATTCACAAAAGAATAATATTAAAATTAACTTCATAAAAATAGATACATTAGAAAAAGCAAAAAATGCACCTTGTGTCTTTAACAATTGGGCTAATTTTTATAAAGGTGAATTTGTTTCAAATACAATATTAAATGCTAATTCATTTGAGAAATTGATTAAGTAAGGATACGGTGTGAAATGAAAGAAAAAGCAGTAATTTTCGAAAGAATAAAAACGTGCATATAAAGAAAAAATTTTAATTATAGATTAAAATTATATAAAACATAAAAAACTACTTAACAGGAAAATACAAAATGATATATATTAATACTGTAAATTATTCTAAAAAAATTAAAGCACATTGAAAAGTAAATAGAAAAGTAAAAAGCAAAATCTGTTTGCAAAAAAGCTGTTATTCCAATGTGCGAAAAGAAAACAGAATAATTTGCAAGAAAACAAAGCAAAATAACAATAGGAGAAAAACGAAAAAACATAAGAAGGAGGAAATAAAGAAAATGCAAAATAAAAACAAAGGTATAACATTAATAGCGCTAATAATAACAATAATAATACTTTTGATATTAGTAGGAGTAAGCATAAATCTAGCAATAAAAGGAGATTTATTCGGAAGTGCTGAGAAAGCAGTATCAGGAACAAATGATAAAACTGCTCAAGAACAAACAAGAGTAGATGAATTAATGGGCGAATTGGGAAGAGTTGAGGAACAACAAAGACAGGATAATCTACCAGGAACAAGAGTAACAGAAAATACAAAATACGTAAGTAATGGAAAAACAGCATGGATACCAGCTGGATTTACAGTATCAAAAGCAGAAGGAGAAACAACAATAGATGGAGGATTAGTAATCTATTTAATACAAGATAAAACAGAAGAAGAAATAAAAAGTCTAACATGGACAGGTACAGAGTTAGAAAATTTAAAAAAGACATATGACCAATTTGTATGGATACCAATATCACATGAGCAAATAAATAATATGTTCATATGCCAAGTAAAAACAGGAAGTAATGGAAATTGTAATATAACAGCAGAAAATGGAACAGCTAAATGCACAACTCATAATTCAAAACAAATGGCAGGAAGATTATATGCAACAAATACAGGAGAAAACTATAAAAAAGCATATACAGAAGTATATACAGCCAATACAGGACTTCGTGAGCCAGATGTAGTAACTGGAAATGATACTGGAGATGGAACAAGTTCTGATGGAAGTTCAACTTACTTAGGATATATGTCAACTGTGACAGGAGATAATACAAGCTATGAAACTACAGCAAAATTCAAAGAAACACTGCAAAACGAATATAATGAGATAGTAGCATTAATATATAATGCAGGAGGATATTATGTGGGCAGATATGAAACAAGTAATATAACAACAACAAAAGGAACAGCAATAAACGTAGTAGCAGGAACAAATTCAGGAATATCAGATATAAATTGGTACTATATGTATGCACAGCAAAAAGTATATGCAGAAAATAAAAGTTTAGGAAATAAAGTAAAAAGTAGTATGATACTAGGTACCTGTCACGACCAAATGTTAGAATTTGTAAATGTAGAAGGAAAATATGATGTAACAACAAAAGGGTATGCTTTGCATAACAGAAGCTATGATGATGTACCATGGCAAACGGCAGGCTTAGACTATACAGATAAAACACAATATAAAGATTTATCAAAAAATATATACGATTTAGAAGGTAATGTATGTGAATGGACAACGGAGGCGTATGGCACCAACCATCGATTTTACAGGGGCCGGCAATTGCGGCTACAGTAGTTCTGCTAGTTGTCGCTACAACCTCAATCCGGACTACAGCAGCACAAGCATACGGTTCTAGAGCCACACTTTTTGTAATGCTGTAAGCTTGTATGCAATATATTAATTAAATATCTCAAAGTAGTTTTAGGGAAGCTACTTTGAAGTTTTTATGAGTTATAGCCGATGGTAGATATTTTAAGGATAGAAGAATTTGGGTATGCCTATTTAACATATAAAAAGGAATTAATAAATTATGGATATGAAGTTAGAAAAATATCTATGAAAGAAAATACAATAGATATAATAAAAATATAAAAAAAGAGATATGCGACCACATATCTCTTTTTGTGCAAATCTTAATGACATCCTACGATTTGCTAGCTAATGTTATAATAGCATCAATTTTAGTGTATGTCAAATGTTAATAAAAATTCTTGAAAAAAATATTTTTCACAAAAGCTATTTACAATCATTACATAAAGTAATAAAATAATACTTGCAAATTTACAGATGAACAAATAGATGGCTTGCTATTAACAGAATATCAAGCATTAATGACATTAGAAAATCACAAAAACTAAGGAGAGAAAATGAATATTAAAGATTACGGTTTTAAAAATAATATAAATACAGATAAAACTATAGCCAGAATTGTTGCCACACATAAAGATAGGTATGAAATCGTATGCAATAAAGGGCAAGGGTTTGCACAAATAAAAAGAGGGTGCTATTACGATACCCCAGATAGCATTTACCCAACAACAGGAGATTTTGTTGCAATTCAATGGAACCCAACTGGGGATAGTATGATATATGAAACACTAAAAAGAGAAAGCTCTTTTTCAAGAACGGCATCAACGAGCGATAGAAATCACAAACTACATAACCAACATGAACAGCTAGTTGCAGCAAATTTTGACTATGTGTTTATAATTCAATCATTAAATAATAACTTCAACTTACATAGAATAGAAAGATATTTAAGCTTAGCTTGGGAATCTGGAGGGGTACCAGTTATAGTATTAACAAAGAGTGACTTGGTTCCAAATGTTCAAGAATACATTGAACAAGTTGAAAATATTGCATTTGGAGTTGAAATTTATGCAGTAAGCTGTGTAACAAAACAAGGATTAGATAACTTAGAAAAATACTTTTCAAAAGGAAATACAATTGTATTTTTAGGCTCATCAGGAGTTGGAAAATCAACACTTGTGAATACTTTATATGGAAAAGAAGTAATGAAAACTTCTGAAATTCGTGAAGAAGATTCAAGGGGAAGGCATACAACCACATCAAGAAACCTAATAATGTTACCAAATGGTGCAATGATTATAGATACCCCAGGTATGAGGGAGCTTGGAATGTGGGATGCAGAAAGTGGAATAAGTAAAACATTTCAAGATATAGAAAAATATTTAGGAATGTGCAAATATTCAAACTGTACACATACAAATGAGCCAGGCTGTAAAATTTTAGAAGCAATAGAAAAAGGTGAAATACAAAGAGAAAGATTTGATGAGTATTTAAAGCTTCAAAAAGAATCAGAGTACAACACTAATTCTGAAGAATATTTAAAAAATAAAAAAGAAAAATTTAAGCAAATATCCAAAATGAATAGATACAATAAAAAGTAATGGAAACCATTGAAAGTAAGTAGATTTTGTGATATAAATATTCTAAAAGCATAAATTCAGTGAAATACATATTTGTACATTTCATGAATACAAAATTTGAAAATGTGGCAGATGAAGTAGATGGCATTTTAAATAAGAAAAGAGACAAATTTACTTCTATATGTATGAGGATAGGAAAAGTAAAAAAAGTTTGGTGATAAATACCAAAAAAAGATAAAAAATTAATTTTAGAAAAGAGGTAAAACAATGAAAAATTTTGGAAATGTACTATGGGGTATAGTACTAATTATAATAGGCATAATAGTAGGAGGAAATGCACTTGGCATTACAAACATAAACATATTTTTTGATGGTTGGTGGACATTGTTCATCATTGTACCTTGTTTTATAGGACTATTTAAAGAAAGAGAAAAAACAGGGAATATTATAGGGCTACTAATAGGCGTAGCATTATTGCTATCTTGCCAAAACATACTAGACTTTGATATGATTTGGAAATTAGCACTTCCAGCAGTATTAATAATTATAGGACTATCATTTATTTTTAAAGATACATTTGATAAAAAAGTAAGTGAAGAAATAAAAAAACTAAATGAAAAGAAAAATACTAATAATGAATATTGTGCAACATTTTCAGGTCAAACTGCTAATTTTGATGGAGAAAAATTTAATGGAGCTAACCTAACAGCAGTATTTGGTGGAGTAAAGTGCGATTTAAGAAATGCAATAATTGAAGAAGATGCTCTAATTAACGCATGTAGCGTGTTTGGAGGAATAGACATATTAGTTCCAGATAACGTAAAAGTAAAAATAAAATCATCATCAATCTTTGGTGGAGTAGATGAAAAGAAGAAAAATAAAATAGAGAACGATGAGGCACATACAATATATATAAATGCAACTTGTATATTTGGAGGTGCTGAAGTAAAATGACAATAGCACAAAAAATAATAAAATACCTAGCAATAGCTTTGGCAATATCTATAATAGTTTCAATATTTTCTGCAATCGCAGGGGGAATATTTGGTTTAGCTAGTGTTCTAGGTTTAAGAAAAAATAAGGCAATAGGAGAAATGAAAGCTATAGATTTTGAAAACAGCGAAGTTGCAACATTAGATATAGATGTGGCATTTACAAATTTAACTATAAAAACAGGAGAAACTTTAAAGGCAGAAACAAACAACAGTAATATTAACTGCAAACAAAACTATCAAAACATACAAATTAAAGAAAAATCACGTAATTGGTTTGCAAAAAATAATGAGGGCGATTTGATAGTATATGTTCCAGAAGGTATAGAATTCGAAACAATAAGAATAAATGCAGGAGCAGGAAAAATTAATATAGAAGAATTAAACACAAAGGAATTAGTCCTTAATTTAGGGGCTGGAAATACAGAAATATCTAGGGTAAATGTAAGTGAAAAATGTAGTATAGATGGTGGAGTCGGAAAACTAAGCATTCTATCAGGAACAATAAATAACCTAGACTTAGATATGGGAATAGGCCAAACAGATTTGGTTTCAAAAATTACAGGCAAAAGTGATATAAATTCTGGAATAGGAAAAGTAAGTATAAAACTTCTTGGAGACAAAGACAATTATAAATTCAAAATCAATAAAGGTATAGGAGCAATAGACATTGCTGGAGAAGAGATGAAAGATGGCCAAGAATGGGGCAATGGGAAAAACTATATTGATATAGATGGAGGAATAGGAGAAATTAAAATTGATTTTTAATTAAAGGAGCAAATTATGAATGAAATAAAAGTTAAATCAATTTATAAACATTTTAAAGGGAACTTGTACTTAGTTGAGGATATTGCAACACACAGTGAAACAAGAGAAAAATATGTAGTATATAGAGCTTTATATGGAGATACAGAGCTATATATAAGACCTTACGACATGTTTGCTTCAGAAGTTGATCATGAAAAATACCCAGATGTTAAGCAAAAATATAGATTTGAGTTGCAGAATATAGAAAGTGTTAGTAAAAAATAAATGGTTATATAAAAAGAAAACCTTTGCAAAATATATGCAAAGGTTTTTATAAATTTAAATATTGACTTTAAAATTTTAATGGAATATAATATTCACAAAATAATAAGGAGGTAGTTATGATTAAATTAGTATTAGTAAGACACGGACAAAGTGTTTGGAATTTAGAAAATAAATTTACAGGATGGACAGATGTAGCTTTATCTGAACAAGGTATAAATGAAGCTAAAGAAGCTGGAAAGACATTAAAAGAAAAAGGGTTTCATTTCGATTTAGCTTTTACATCAGTATTGAAGAGAGCCGAAGATACACTTGATTATATACTAAAAGAAATGGGAGAAGAAAATATTGAAATTCGAAGAAGTTGGAAGCTAAACGAAAGACATTATGGAGCTTTACAAGGATTAAACAAAGATGAAACAAGAGAAAAATATGGAGCAGAGCAAGTGTTACTTTGGAGAAGAAGTACAGATGTTAGACCACCAGAACTTGAAGAAACTGATGCAAGGTATCCGGGTAACGACCCAAAATACAAGGACCTAACAAAGGAAGAGTTACCTAAAACAGAAAATCTTGTAGATACAATAAAAAGGGTTTTGGAATACTGGAATTCTGATATAGAACCAGAATTAGAAAATGGAAAGAAGATTATAATAGCTGCACATGGCAATAGTTTAAGAGGATTGATAAAGTATTTAGATAATATAAGCGACAAAGATATTATAAATTTAGAATTACAAACAGGAAATCCTATATGCTACGAGTTAGATGAAAATTTAAAACCTATAAGACATTATTATTTAAAATAGAAATAATAAAACAAGTGCTTAAAGAGAAAGTGAGATAAAAAATGGCTAGTGATGAATACGAATTTTATAATGAATTAAAAAATTGGGACTTTAGTAGAATAAATTATACAGAAGAAAACTTAACTAATTGGGATATGTACAGTATTCTAAGAGAAAAATCTAATAGTTCAACAAAAGTATTAGATTTAGGAACTGGTGGAGGAGAAAATGTTTTAAGAAAATTCCCAGAAGTTCAAGAAATATTAGCAACAGATTTTTCAGAAGAAATGATAAAAACTGCAAATAATAACTTAAAACAATCAAGGAGAAAAAACATTACTTTTAAACAGATGGATAACTTAGATATGAATACGCCAGATAACTACTTCGATATAGTAGTGGCAAGACATACCTGCATAAATGCAAAACAGATATTCAAGACCTTAAAACAAAATGGAGTTCTACTATTAAGAGGTGTTGATAAATTAGATTGCTGGCAATTAAAAAGATTATTTGGAAAAGGTCAAGCTTATAACGATATAAAACCAATTAGCCAGATTGATTATGAAAATATTTTAGATGCAGGCTTTAAAGAAGTTGAGTTAGTGCCAATTCATGTAAGAGAATATTACAAGACAAAAGAAGACTTGTTATCATTACTATTAAAAACACCTATTTTGGATGATTTTTCAGAAATTGATAATAACAATTTTCAAAAAGAGAATATCAATTTAGATATACTTGGTGAATATATAAAGAATAATACATACGAAAAAGGAATTCTACTAATTAGGCGATACTATGGAATAACAGCAGTTAAGAAGTAATTGATATAGGAGAAATATAAAATGAAACTAGAAGAATATTTAAATAAGACAGTTAATGTTAAAATTGATAGACCATTGGGAAGCAAACATCCCCAATACGGTTTTAATATATAATAAGTTTATATTATTTTTAAAAAGTAATTTTTATAAAAGGTGATGTAATGAAAAAACTAAATTCAAATCATTTAAAATTAATAGCAATTATAGCAATGACAATTGACCATATTGCAGATTTAATCTACCCAGGAATGCCTAATAATATAATTTCAAATATATTACATATAATCGGTAGACTAACTGCACCTATTATGTTTTTCTTTATTTGTGAAGGTTTTTATTATACTAAAAACTTGAAAAAATATATTTTAAGATTATTTATTTTTGCAATAATATCTCATTTTGCATATTGTTTTGCTTTTGGGATAAATTATATACCATTTAGTTCTGGAAATGTTTTTAACCAAACAAGTATCATGTGGTCTCTTGCTTGGTCAGTAGTTGCTCTTTACATTGTAAATGGCAAAACAAATTTAAAAGAATGGCAGAAATGGATATTAGTTATTTTAATAAACATTATAACCTTTTCAGCTGATTGGAGCAGTATAGCAGTAATGGCAATTTTATCTATGTATTCTAATAGAGGAAATTTAAAAAAGCAAATACTAAGTATGAGCTTTTGGATCATGCTTTATGCAGCTATTTCATATTTATTTGTAAGTAAAACTTATGGATTAATTACATTAGCAGTTATATTAGTATATCCATTATTAAAGTTTTATAACGGAGAAAAAGGCAAGCTAAATTGGATGAAATGGTTCTTCTATTTATATTATCCACTACATTTAGTCATTATAGGAATATTAAGAATAATAATATATGGAAATATACCATTATTATTTAATTAAATAATAATGAAAAAAATAGTAGGGAAACGGTTTCTATTATGGGTAATTTCAATTTATAAAAAAATACCAAGTTGGCACGGAAAAGATGGTAAAAAGTATTAACTTTTATATTTTTTTATAGTAAAAGAATATATACTTACGATAAAATAAAAAGTTAATACAAAAAGAAAAAAAATAAAAAAACTAGGAGGAAAAAATGAAAAAATCAAGAGAATAGTACAACAAAATATGTAAAGACTAGCTACAGTATTAGCTAGTCTTTAATACGAAAGGACAATTTAATAATGAGAAGAAAAAAGAATAAAAGATTTAAAAAAGTAATTTTAAATATTATTATATATATGATTTTATTTTTTGTATTAATATATTCTGGAATTAAAATTCTTAAGTGGTACAAGGATAAAACTAACAATAAAAAAATGATAGAACAAATAAAAAGTATGGTAATAGTTGAAAAAGAAGATGAAAACGAAAAAAAAGAAGAATATACAGTAGATTTCAACAAATTAAAGGAGCAAAACAATGAAACTATTGCATGGATTAAAGTAAACAATACAAATGTGGAATATCCAGTAGTAAAAGCAACTAATAATAGCTTTTATTTAAACCATAGTTTTGATAAAAGTAAGAATTCAGCAGGATGGATTTTTGCAGATTATAAAAATAAGTTTGATAATACTGATAAAAATATTGTAATTTATGGCCACAATATGAGAGATGGCTCAATGTTTGGCAGTATGCTAAATATACTAGATGCTAAATGGTACGAGAATGAAGAAAATACAAATATTACTTTATATACCGAAAACGAAAAATGTATTTATAAAGTATTTTCCATTTATAAAATAGAAAATGAAGACTATTATATAAAAACAGAATTTAAAAATGATAATGAATTTGAAGAATTTGTAAAAAACTTAAAGAAAAGAAGTATTAAAGATTTTAATGTTGACATTTCAAAAGATGATAATATATTAACATTGTCAACTTGTGCAAATAATAATAAATATAGAATTGTATTACATAGTGTTAGAGTTAAATAAAACAGAAATAGAGCAATTGTAGAAGATAGAGGAAGTATAATTAAAAAACATTACATCAAATATGAAAAGTAAAGCTATAGTAAAAAAAAAAATTTACAATTAATACTTATGAAAAAAAAACATATATGTTAAAATATAAATATATTTAATAGAAGGGGAATATAAAATGGAAAAATCAAAAATCGATTTATACTTAACAATAAATGCAAAATCTTTTGATCAAAATTTTAATAGGAGGAATTAAAATGAAATTTAATGAAAAACTAGTAATGTTAAGAAAACAACAAAATAAATATTAAACAGTAAAAAGATAAAGAGTAATATTTAAAAAAGAATTGGATTTGAAGAAGTGTGTTCAAAGTGTTAATAAAAATGATTCCCCCAAAAGATTTACTATAATTAACCTAGCAGAATGCTTATCATTTGATACTTTGTTACAGGAGGTGTGAATATGAGTGATTCAAAAGAAAATGTTGATGTATTAAAAATGTATGGAGAAGACA
>OLSB01001833.1_pt1 | contig 19152 bp, 17 predicted proteins | sample 1672071 | NCBI WGS metagenome assembly OLSB01 (sample SAMEA3136642, study PRJEB25190) | human gut metagenome | biome: human gut; feature: human-associated habitat; material: faeces | place: Austria | collected 2013 | reverse complement strand
CGTTATAACGGTTCATAGCGCGGTCTATGCCCTGCTGCACGCAGCATTCGATGGCGTCGGCGGCGCGCTCTTCGGCCTTTTCAAGCGCTGCCGCGTCCTCGCCGCGGGGAACGCGCATCACCCAGTCGGCCATGTCGTAATCGGGGTGCGGCGGGGAGCCGACGCCGACGCGCAGCCGGGGGAAATTCTCCGTACCAAGATGGAGAATGATGTTTTTGAGCCCGTTGTGTCCTCCGGCGCTGCCGGAAGCGCGCAGCCTCAGCCGTCCCGGAACGAGCGCAACTTCGTCGGAAACGACGAGAACACGCTCCGGGGGGATCTTGAAATAATCCGCGAGCGGGCGCACCGCCTCGCCGGAGAGATTCATGAACGTCTGCGGCTTTACAAGCAGCACATCGTGCCCGCCGATTTTCGCGCGCGCCGTGAGTGCGCGCGAGCGCAGCCGGTTGATCGAAACGCCGCAGCGCTTGGCGAGTATGTCGCCGACGGCAAAGCCGACGTTGTGGCGCGTGCCGTTGTAGCGCGGCCCGGCGTTGCCGAGAAAGACGATCATCCACTCGGCGCCGCCGGAGGAAGAACGAAACAGCATACGAAACCCTTACTCAAACAGCGGAGAGATGGAAACTTCCTCGTAGATGCGGCGGATGGCCTCGGCAAACAGGCGGTCAACGGAAACGTAGTTGATCTTGTCGAGCTTCGGCTGATCCACGGGGTAGGGGATCGTGTCGCAGAGCTTCAGCTCCTTGATGGGGCTTTGCTCAATGCGCTCGAGCGCCGGAGCGGAAAGAACGCCGTGCGTGGCGCAGGCATAGATCTCCTTCGCTCCGCCGATCTCAATGAGCGCCTTGGCGGCGCCGCAGAGGGAACCGGCGGTATCGACCATATCGTCGAGCAGGATGACGCTCTTGCCTTCGACGTTGCCGATAATATTCATAACTTCGGATTTGTTGGCGACCTCACGGCGCTTGTCGACAATGGCGAGGTTCATATCGAGCTTCATGGCAAACTGACGGGCGCGGGCCACGCTGCCCACATCGGGGGAGACAACCATCACGTTGGGATTGCCCTTGCCGAACTTCTGCAGATAGTAATCGGCAAAGAGGGGGGCGCCGCGCATGTTGTCCACGGGGATATCAAAGAAGCCCTGAATCTGGTTGGCATGCAGGTCCATGGTAAGTACGCGGTCGGCACCGGCGGCTTCGATGAGATTTGCGACGAGCTTGGCGGAGATGGGGTCGCGGCTCTTTGCCTTGCGATCCTGACGGGCGTAGCCGAAGTACGGTATGACAGCGGTGATACGACCGGCGCTGGCACGGTGCATCGCATCGATCATGATGAGCAGCTCCATCAGGTTGTCGTTCACGGGCTTGCAGGTAGACTGTACGATGAACACATCCGCGCCGCGGACGGGCTCAAGGATGGAAACGGAGCATTCGCCGTCGGCGAAGCGCTTAATGTCGGCCTTGCCGAGGGGCTTGTAGAGATGGTTGCAAATGCTTTCCGCCAGAGCGGGATTGGCGTTTCCGGAGAACACCTTGACCTCTTTGCCGTGTGAAATCAAAACAAATCACCTTTCTGTCTTTAAATTTCGTGGCGTACCCGGTGCGGGTACATAATTTCTTAACAAGTATACCACATTCTCTGCGGAAAGGAAGCGAAAAGTTCAACTTTTCGAGCCTTTACATTTGTGTTTTTTTTGTATATAATATCTTAGCTTTATGAAACTGATGCAAAAGGAACAACTGTCATGTCAATGCTGGAATTTGAAGAGTATAAAGGCAAGCTCAACGCGCTCAAGCCCACGCTGGACGATCTGCAGGAGGCGCTCCATCTGGAGGAAGCGAAGCGCGAGATCGCCGAGCTGCAGGAGGAGAGCGCGCAGGACGGCTTCTGGAACAATGTTGCCCACTCACAGCAGGTACAGCAGCGCATCAAACAGCTGCAGACCAAGTGCGAAAAGTACGATAAGCTCCGCTCATCCTGGGACGACCTTTTCACCATGTGCGAAATGGCGCTCGAGGAGGACGACGTCTCCATGCTCGATGAGCTGAAAACGGAGTACGATACGCTCTCCGAAAAGCTCGAGGAAATGCGTCTTTCCACGCTGCTCACCGGCGAGTACGATGCAAACAACGCCATATTGACCTTCCATGCCGGCGCCGGCGGCACCGAGGCGCAGGACTGGACGCAGATGCTCTACCGCATGTACACCATGTGGACGGACCGCCACGGCTATAAATACACGCTGCTTGACTATCAGGACGGCGAAGAAGCCGGCATCAAGTCTGCCACCATCAAGATCGAGGGCGACAACGCCTACGGTTATCTTAAGAGCGAAAACGGCGTCCACCGTCTTGTGCGCATCTCACCCTACGACGCTTCCGGGCGCCGCCATACGAGCTTTGCCGCCGTGGAGGTCATGCCCGAGATCGCCGAGGACAACAGCGAGATCGAGCTGCGCGACGACGAGATCAAAATGGACGTGTACCGCTCTTCCGGTGCGGGCGGCCAGAAGGTCAACAAGACGTCCTCCGCCGTGCGGCTGACCCACCTGCCGACGGGGATCGTCGTTTCCTCGCAGGTAGAGCGAAGCCACTTCCAGAACCTCGAAAACTGCAAATCCATGCTTCGCGCCAAGCTCGCCGAGATCAAGGAGCGCGAGCATCTGGAAAAAATCTCGGACATCAAGGGCGTGCAGCAGAAGATCGAATGGGGCAGTCAGATTCGCTCGTACGTATTCATGCCGTACACGCTTGCCAAGGACACGCGCACCGGCTATGAAAACAGCAACATCCAGGCCGTTATGGACGGCGATATCGACGGCTTTATCAATGCCTATCTCGCGATGAAGGCGGAAAAATAACATGCTCTTCAACCGCCCGCGGCATCATGCTGCGGGCGGTTGTATGGTTTTGGAGGGGATAAATGTGATCTGGTACCGTATCGGGGAATCGCTTGTACATACGGAATCCGCGGTCCCGGCGGATGTTCCGGCGCTTGTTTTGCTCACGACGGAGGAGCTGGAGAAGCGCCCGATCCTCCCGGGACTGGAAAGTGTTCTGGAGCATACGCCCGCGGTGCGCAGCGCACGGTTTTGCCGAGCCGAGGCGCGCTCTGGCTGCCTGTCCGGGACACTTGTACTTCCGCGCCGCGGTAAGGACGGCGTTCGCGCCGCATTTGGACTGCTCGTTACGCAAAACCGTATCGTCCTCACGGACGATTCCGCCTCGCTTCCGCCGCTTTTGCATCGCATCGCGCAGGATAAACGTTGGACGAGGGGAACCGTTGGGCAGGTCCTCCATGATTTTTTTGAGGAGCTCATTGCCCGAGATCTGCGCCGTCTGGAAGAGCTGGAGGAGCAGGCGGAATCCCTCGAGGATCAGGTGCTTTCCGATGGCGCTGAATCGGCCGGCGGGCAAATGAACGCGCTGCGCAAGGAGACGATGGCGCTCTATCGCTATTATTCGCAGCTCGACGACGTGGCGTGCCGGCTGTGCGAAAACGAGAACGGATTCTTTTCGGAAACGGAAACGGAACGATTTCGCCTTTTTGAAAGTCGCGTTGTCCGTCTGCGGGAGAACGCTCAGCTGTTGTGCGAATACTGTCGGCAGATCCAAAGCGCCTTTCAGGCGCAGATCGATATCCGGCAGAACCATGTGATGCAGATTCTCACCATTGTCACGACAATCTTCCTCCCGCTCACGCTGCTTACCGGCTGGTACGGCATGAATTTTGTCAATATGCCGGAGCTGAGCTGGAAATACGGCTATCTTATGGTTGCCGTCGTCAGCGTTGCCGTTTTGGCTCTCGGTCTATGGATCTGTAAGAAAAAGAAATTCTGGTAAGAGAAATCCGGCGGCAGAAAACATGCCGCCGCCAAAGCGATCGGATGCTCAACACAGCCGGTGCTCTGTGCGGTGATGGCCGTGTTCCTTTTCCTGCGGCGCTGCCGCCGTTGACAAGCGGGGAGGACTGTGCCAGAATGAAGGAAAAGAGCGCCGATAAAAAAAGCCGGCGGCTCCCTGCAAATCGGTGTGTCAAAGGGGGATTTAGCCTTGAATGCTCTTGAACTCGATACGGTATTGCTCTCGCCCGACCGGACGTGTCTGGAAATTCTCGATCAGACGCTGCTGCCCGGCGAAGTGAAAACGCTGCGCCTTTCGGATATGCGCGACATCCGGGAGGCAATTCATTCGCTGCGTGTGCGCGGCGCGCCGGCCATCGGCGTATGCGCGGGCTATGCGCTCGCGCTGGCTGCCTCGCAAATCGAAACGGAGGACAGGGAAGCATTTTTCGCGCGGCTGCGTGAAACGAAGGAATACCTTGCCTCCGCCCGCCCAACGGCGGTGAATCTCTTCTGGGCGCTGGAGAGAATGTGGCAGACGGCGCAGACCCATGCCGATGAGACCGTTCCGGCCATCCGCGAGGCTCTTTTTGCCGAGGCGCAGCGCATCCGTGACGAGGACGTCGCCATCAGCCGCTCTATCGGCGAGCTGGGCTTCGCTCTGCTGCACCACGGGGACGGCATTCTCACGCACTGCAACGCCGGAACGCTCGCCACCGCAAAATACGGCACGGCGACCGCGCCGATGTACATCGCGCTCGAGCGCGGCTGGAACGACCTTCGCGTCTACTGCGACGAAACGCGGCCGCTTTTGCAGGGCGCGCGGCTCACCGCACTGGAGATGCAAGCCGCCGGGCTTGACACCACGCTTCTCTGCGACAATGCCGCGTCCAGCCTGATGCAGACCGGAAAGGTTAACATAATATTTGTCGGCTGCGACCGTGTGGCTCGGAACGGCGACGCTGCGAACAAGATCGGCACCTCCGCCGTGGCGATTTTGGCGAAGCACTACGGTATTCCGTTTTATGTCTGCGCGCCGAGCTCCACAATCGATATGTCGCTCGCGTCCGGCGCGGAGATCCCCATCGAGCAGCGCGCCGCCGAGGAGGTTACGGAGATGTGGTACAAAAAGCGTATGGCGCCGGAGGGCGTAGGCGTGTACAATCCCGCGTTCGACGTCACCGACCATTCGCTCATCACCGGCATCATCACCGAGCGCGGCATATGCACCGCGCCCTTTGAGGCCGCCTTCCGCGCTCTCGGGTTTTAATTTTTTTCAAAGAGAATTTGAAAACAGCAGCATCAGATTTTGACGCTGCTGTTTTCTTTTCTTGATTGAGCCTGCTGCGCGTGCCGAAGAAAAGGCCGGGAGCTATCGTGCTGCGGCTGTATGGCTGACTGAGGGATCGTCTCAAACTCCGCGTAGACCGACCGTCCCTCTGTTACGGCGTTATGCGCCGTAAAGCAGTCCCTTACGCAGGAACTTTATAAAACGTAAAAGCAGCAGCTCGTCGGAGCTGCTGCTTTTGCATAGTTAATGGATCACTCGCTCAGCGGCGTAATGCCGCAGCTTGTGAGGAACGTGTCGGAAAGGGGGGAGCCGAACCAGTTATAAAGCCGCCGGGCAGGGCTGTCTTCCGGCTCGTCGCTGCGGATAACGACATAGCCCTTCGTGCCGAGCGGGTAATCGCCGGTGCGGACATTCTCCGGCGTGGCGCTGTAGCCGTTGAGAGAGAAGGCGAGCAGCGCCTCGTTGGAGTAAACGTCGTTCAGATACGTCATGATGCTGTATCCGATGGCGTAGGGATCGTCGAGACACGCGGAGACGAGCGTGCTCATCTCGTCGAGCCGTTTAAAGCCGAGTGCTTCGTAATCCGGCGCGTCCTCGCCTTTGAACACCATCTTTTCAAAAAGCCGCTGGCTGCCGGACTGGTCGTCGCGGTAGAGCACATGAATCGCATGGTCCGCGCCGCCAAGCTCACTCCAGTTGGTGATCTCGCCGCGGAAAATGGCGCGAACCTCATCGAGCGTGAGGTCGGTGACGCCGCACGCGCTGTTCCCGATGAATACCAGCCCGTCGCCGCCGTAGAGCTTCATTTCCACTCCGACGCCCTGTTCTTTCAGATAAGTCTCCTCCTCCTCTGTGGGGGCGGCAAGAAGAGCGATATCGGCTTTCCTATCGGCAATGTTCAGCCACGCGCCGTGCGTCGTGGAGCAGAGCGGCTCCGCCCCGCCGTAGCCGGTGTCAAGACAAAAGAAACGATAGATGTTCTGCACCAACGGCTTTCTCGCTGTAGAGGAGTCCATAACCGGGAAATCGCCGTCGGCAAACAGTTCGCTGTACAGACCGTTTAGATCGACAATGTACAGTTTGGCCGATTCCATATCAAGGACAATGTACGTTGTTGTGGTTGTCCAGCCGTAATCGCCGGCCTCAACACTGGCGCTGCACGAGATCAGAACCTTGCCGTCGCGGGCAGAGGCGACATAACGGGTGGTTTCGGCCTGCGGGAGATCCAGCGTCAGTCGCTCGCTGCCGCAGACAAGATTGAGCGCAAAGTTTGTCTGATAGTTTCCTTCGACGAGGTAGGTGTCGTTGTAGGCGTGTAGAATGTTGTCGTTCACAGTAAAATATCCGCTCAAAATACTGATTGCACCATTGACAGGGTCGACGCGCATCTGAACACCGCGGCTGCTGTCACTGATGAAGTAGTTATCCGAGGAGTTGTAAGACGGATAGCAGTACGGGTCCAAAATGTCTGTCCACAGCTTTTCCAAAGAAGGAAGTACATAGCCGGTGATGCGGCAGGTATCTCCGGAGTAATCACTGCCGATCAAAACATCGCCGGACACACAGACGTCGCCGAAATACTCCCCCGGGAAGATCTCCACCGGCTCTTTGCCGTTTTCACAGAGATAGAGCTTCGATTCGCGGATGCTGTAGTATTCGCCGACGAAGCCGCCGGAATAGGCATGGATGCGGTGGAATAGCTGCGTGCCGGCAGGTAGAATCTCCTCGACCTCACCGGTTCGGATATCGACACGTGCCACGCTGCCGTCGTCAAAGGAAGCGAGCACGCTGTCACCGTCCTGATCGAAGCAGTTGGTGTACTTGTCAACGAGCAGCCTGCCCTTGCCCCCGCCGGCCGGGAAAGCGTACAGACGGGAGGATTCCAGCGTCACGCAGAAGAACGGTTCGTCCGAGGACGCGGGCGTTGCGCTGAGCGGAAGCACTCCGGTTGCGTTGCCGGAGCTTGCATAAGCATCGCCGGCAGAGGCGTCGCCCCAGCTCGCATACGCGTCGCCGGAGGAGGCATTACCGCCGCTCGCCGTGCTTGCGCCGCAGGCACACAGCAAAAGAAGCAGCGCAAAAGACAACAACAGAGCCGTAATTCTTTTCATGGTTTTTCTCCTTTAAAAAAGGTTTTCGCATTATAGACGCGCTCTGCCGCCAAACGGTTCAAAAAATCCGGAGAGCAGGAAAATGCTCTCCGGACAGGATTGGATCGGATCAAATGGCTTCGGTATGCACCGCCTTGACGGTGTAACCGGCGGCCTCAATGACCTCCTTGACCTTCGCCGCGTCGGGCTTTTCGGCGGAGATAAACGCGGTTCTGTTTGCGGTGTGATCGGAGACGGGATTCTCGGCGGCGAATGCCTTGGAGACGGCTTCGTTGACGTGCTTTTCACACATGTGGCACATCATGCCCTCGACGGTGACGGTGGTTTTGTACATGGTTTTTTCCTCCCTTTGTCTGGCTGTGTTATTCGTTTCCGGCGGCGCGGCGGTAAGCTCCTCCGGAAGCGCTGCCGGCTGCCTGTGCTTATCATGCTTTGCCTCGTGAAGACGGAAGAGATTGAGACGCAGCGCGTTCGTTACGACGCAGAAGCTCGAAAGACTCATCGCGAGCGCGCCGAACATCGGCTGAAGCGTCCAGCCGAAAATCGGGATCCATACGCCCGCGGCGAGCGGGATGCCGATGATATTATAGATGAACGCCCAGAAAAGATTCTCACGAATGTTGCGCAGCGCCGCGCGGCTGAGCCGAATGGCGGCGGCAACGTCGCTCATGCCGCTTTTGATAAGCACAACGTCCGCGGCGTCGATGGCCACGTCCGTTCCGGCGCCGACGGCGAGACCGACGTCCGCGCGCGTGAGCGCCGGGGCGTCGTTGATGCCGTCGCCCACCATGGCGACCTTGCCGCTCTCGCGCAGCTTTCGGATCACGGCCTCCTTGCCGTCCGGGAGCACCCCGGCCACCACGGCGTCGACCCCGGCCGCAGAGCCGATGGCGGCGGCAGTGCGGGCGTTATCGCCCGTGAGCATCACTACGCGAAGCCCCATGCCCTTGAGCTCCCGGATGGCTTCGGCGGCGTCGGCCTTCATAACGTCCGCCACGGCGATCACGCCGAGAAGCTGGTCGTCCCGGGAAAAATAGAGCGGTGTTTTCCCTTCGTCCGCAAGCGCGGCGGCGCGCTGCACAATGTCCTCCGAAAGCGCGGCCTTTTCGCGGATGAAGTCCGCGTTGCCGCCGCAGACGGTGTGACCTTCAATCTTTGCGGTGAGTCCGCGGCCCGGCACGGCGGAAAAATCGACCGCCTCCGGACACTTGCCGCCGCGGGGGGCAAAGCCGTTGAGAACGGCGCGGGCGAGAGGATGCTCGCTCTTTTGCTCCAGCGCCGCGGCGAGACGCAGAAGCTCGTCCCCGGAAACGCCGTCCGCCGGGAGAAGATCGGTGATCTCCGGCTCGCCGGTCGTGATCGTTCCGGTCTTATCCAGCACAACGATCTGCGTGCGGCCCGTCTCTTCGAGCGACGCTGCCGTTTTGAAGAGAATGCCGTTTCTTGCACCGACGCCGCTGCCGACCATGATGGCGACCGGCGTGGCAAGCCCGAGTGCGCACGGACAGCTGATAACGAGTACCGAAATGCCGCGCGCGAGCGCGTATCCGAAGCTCTGCCCGACGAGCAGCCAGACAGCGATGGTAACGGCCGAAATTCCGATCACGACCGGAACGAACACACCGGAAACCTTGTCGGCGGTCTTGGCGATGGGCGCCTTTGTCGCGGCGGCGTCGCTTACCATACGGATGATCTGCGAAAGAGCCGTATCCTCGCCGACGCCGGTTGCCCGGCAGCGCAGGAAGCCGGACTGGTTGATCGTACCGGCGCTCACCCTGTCGTTCTCGGCCTTATCCACGGGGAGGCTTTCCCCCGTGAGCGCGGACTCGTTCACGGCGCTCGCGCCGGAGAGCACGACGCCGTCCACCGGGATGCTGTCGCCGGGGCGGACGAGGAAAATGTCGCCGAGAACGACCTCCTCCGCCGCAACAACGACTTCCTCACCGTTTCGCTCGAGCCGCGCTGTTTTCGGCGAGAGCTGCATAAGCGAGCGAAGCGCGTCGGTCGTTTTGCCCTTGGAGTGCGCCTCCAGTGTCTTGCCGACGGTAATGAGCGTCAATATCATGGCGGCGGATTCAAAATAGAGATCGGCCTCCGCCGCCGGGTCAACGGTCAGTGTGAAAAGCTCGTATACGCTCCATAGATACGCCGCCGCCGAGCCCATGGCGACGAGAGTATCCATATTCGGCGCACCCTTCACGGCGCTTCGAAAGCCGCTGATAAAGAATTTCTGGTTAATGACGAGCACGATGCCCGCGAGCAGGAGCTGGATGAGCCCCATTCCCACGCCGTTATGGTGCAGCCAGTGCGGCATCGGCGCGCCCCACATGTGGCCCATGGAAAAGTACATTAGTACGAGCAGCACCGCCGCCGAGGCGATCAGCCGCTTTTTGAGCATCGGCGTCTCGCGGTCGGTCAGCTCGTCTGCCGCCGCGGCAGGAGCCGCGCTCTTCACGACCTTCAGCCTTGCGCCGTATCCGGCGTTTTCCACCGCGCGGATGACGTCCGCGGGGGCAGCGGAGCCGTCCACGCCCATAGAATTTGTAAGCAGGCTCACCGCGCACGAGGTGACGCCCGGCACGGTGGAGACCGCTTTTTCGACCCGCGCGGAACACGCCGCGCAGCTCATGCCTGTAACAGAGTATTGCGTCATGGTTTTGCCTTTCTATAATTGAGATATGCTTACTTCATCAGCTTCTGTAAAAGGTCGGTCAGCTCGTCCACAACGGAATCGTCGCCCGCGCGGATGTCGCGCACGACGCAATTGCGCAGGTGCGCGTTCAAAAGTGCGCGGTTGAATCCGTTCATCGCCGCGCTCACCGCCGCGGACTGCGTGAGGATATCCGCGCAGTAGGCGTCGCGCTCGAGCATGCCGCGAATGCCGCGGATCTGCCCCTCAACCCGGCGCAGGCGATTTATGAGCGCGCGGCGCTCGTCCTCGCTCCGCACGGTTTTTTTGCAGCAGCAACACGGTCTTTTTTCGTCCATGGATCGTCCCCTCCTTTCGTTTTGTATTATATACCCCCCGGGGGTATTGTCAAGGGGGGTTAAAAAATTCGGCGGAATTTGACTTCATTTTCCGCTTGTGTATAATATAAGAAAAGAATCCCATGCAAGGAGGCGCTGACCATGCCGGCGATCCGCTCCGGGAAGGTGCGCGCGGCGCTGCTTCTCGGAATTTTTCTTCTCCTGCTTCTCGGAAACGCCCTCACGCCATATGCGGTGGACGACTGGGCATACATGCACAGCTTTGCGACCGGAGAGCGGCTTATGCATTTCGGCGAGATATTCCCTTCGATGGCGGCGCACGCGCAGACCATGAACGGACGGCTGTTCTCCCATTTCTGGGCGCAGCTTTTTCTGCTGCTGCCGAAAGCGGTATTTAATATAGTAAACGCTCTGGTATTTACGGCGCTGATTGCACTCCTTGCCCGTCTTGTACAGTCGGAGGAGGGGCCGAATAACCTCATCCTCCTTATGATTTTCTGTGCCGTGTGGGTGTTTGTCCCGGCGTTCGGACAGGTGTTCTTCTGGCTGGACGGGGCGTGCAACTACGGCTGGGGCTGCGCCGCAGGGTTGGCGTTTCTCGCGCCGTATATCCGCCTTTTTGAACGCGACGCGGAGAAAAAGCCGGTGTTCTGGATTTTGTGGATGCTTGCGGGTTTTTATACCGGCGCGTATCTGGAAAATATGGCGGTCGGCGCAATCTTCCTTTCCGCGCTTCTGCTTTTTGGCCGCCGCGCAGTCCGGAAGAAAAAGAACGGCTTCCATCCGCTTCTTCCGGTGCTTGCGGCGCTCGGCGGCTTTCTCTTTATGATGACCCGCCCGGCGGAAAGCATGAAAAGCGGCGCGGACGTCTCGCTCGTGTCCCTTGGCACAGGGCTTATCGCTGCGCTGGAGAAGTACCGTTTGCTGGCGGTGCCGCTCGTTGTTTTTGCGGTAACGCTCGTTACGGCGCTCTGGTATCATGCCCGCCGGGAGCGTATCCTTCTTGCCGCGGCGCTTGTTCTCGGCTCGCTCTGCGCCAACTTTGCGCTTGGCGTCGCCACGTATTACCCGGAGCGGTGTCTCGCGTTTCCGGCAGTGCTGCTCATTGCGGCGGACGCCGTGCTGCTGTCGGAGCTATTCTCCGGCAAAACGAAGCTCCCGGTGCTGTGCGCCGCGGCGGCGCTCGTGCTGCCGACGCTCTACTGGGGCGTTTTTGGCTTTGCCGACATAACAAATGTATATCTTCAGGTACGCGCAAACGAGACGGCCGTCACGGAGGCGGCCGCGCGCGGCGAGAGCAGTGTGACGGTGCCGTATATCGAGACGCTGACGCGCTATTCCGCGCTGTACGATCTCAAATACCTCGATACGGAAGACGCGCAGAGCTGGCCGAACAATGTTATGGCGGATGTGCTCGGCATCGGTGAAATCCGCTGCGAGCCGGACGCAGCGAAGGAGGCGGAGAGATGCTTTCGGTAGTGATTCCTGTCTATAACGAGGAGGCTGTGCTGGAAAAGACGGCATCGGTCATCCGCGGCGTGCTGTCCGCCGCCGCGATCGGCTGCGAGATCCTTTTTGTTGACGACGGCTCAAAGGACGCCACATGGGAGAAGATCACGGCGCTCTCCGCGTCCGGCGGCGTTCGCGGGGTGCGCTTTTCCCGGAATTTCGGCAAGGAGGCGGCGATCCTCGCAGGGCTTTCCGCGGCGAAAGGCGACTGCTGCGTTGTGATCGACAGCGATCTTCAGCACCCGCCGGAGAAGATCGTGGAGATGTATCGCTTGTGGGAGCAGGGCTATGAGATCGTTGAGGGACGGAAGGCCAGCCGCGGCGCGGAGAGCCACGCGCACGGTCTCGCGGCGAGAGCGTTCTATTCTCTCATCAGCCGCGCGACCGGCATCGACATGGCGAACGCCTCTGACTTCAAGCTGCTCGACCGGAAGGCTGTCAACGTTCTCATCAATATGCGCGAGCGGAACGCCTTTTTCCGCGCGCTTTCCTCGTGGATCGGCTTTAAAACGGTGAGCATCCCCTTCGATGTGCAAAAGCGCGCAGCCGGGAGCTCCAAATGGTCCACGCCGGCGCTCGCAAAGTACGCCGTGGATAATATCGCCTCGTTCTCCGCCGCGCCCATGCAGCTCGTCACGGTACTCGGCGGAATTATGCTGCTCGTCTCGCTCGTGCTCGGCACGATCGCGCTCGTGCAGAAGTTCTCTGGGCGGGCGCTCGGAGGCTTCACCACCGTGATCCTTATCCAGCTTTTTTCCAGCAGTATCATTATGATCAGCCTCGGCGTCATCGGGTATTTCATTTCCAAAATCTATGAGGAAGTGAAGGGCAGACCGCGGTATGTCGTCACCGACACCTGCGGCGACGAAGAAAAATAAAACACGCTCCCCGCCGGAAGACCTGCCCGGCGGGGAGCGTTTGCCCTATATGACTTATATGCCGTAAAGCGAAGCGACCGGGGCGGCGAGCACTACGGTGAGCAGCCCTGCCACGATGAGCGAGAGCGAGCTCATCGCGCCCTGGATCTCGCCCATTTCAAGCGCCCGGGACGTTCCGACGGCGTGCGCGGCGGTCCCGATAGCGACGCCCTGCGCAATGGGGCTCGTGATTCGGAACACCCGGCACGCGCCATCAGCGCAGATGTTGCCGAGAACGCCGGTCAGAATGATCGCCGCGACCGTGAGTGAGGGGTAGCCGCCAAGCTCTGCGGAAACGTCCATGCCGATCGCGGTAGTGATGGATTTGGGGAGAAGCGTGGTGAACAGAGAGAAGTCCAGCCGGAAGAGCGCCGCGAGCGCAAACACCGTGGCAAGGCTCGCAGCCACCCCGGCAGCGATGCCGAGCGTTATGGCAAGGGCGTTTTTCTTCAGCAGCTCAAATTTCTCATAGAGCGGCACGGCAAGGCATACCGTCGCCGGGGTGAGCAGAAAGTTGATGTACTTTGCGCCGTTGAGATAGCTTCCGTAATCGATACGGAACAGGAGCAAAACTCCGATGGAGAAAAGGATCGCAAGCAGCAGGGGATTGAACAGCGCAAAGTTCCACTTTTTCCGGATGGCGCGCCCCAGCTCAAACGAACCGATGGTGATGACAACGCCGAGAAAGGCGGAGTTTTCAATCAGTTCACGCATCATCGTTTATCCTCCCGTTTCTGGCGCAGACGCATCACGCGCTGCGTGGTGCACCCTGCGGCGGCGAACACCGTGAATGTCGATACAACGACGATCGCGGCAAACGGCAGCCACACGGGACGCAGCACGTCCCACTTTTCCAGAAGACCCACGCCCGCAGGAACGAACAGCATCGGCATGATTTCCAGCAGAAAAGCGCTCGTTTCACGAATGGCGTCTATTTTTAAAAGGCGCGTTTCCAGCGCGGCAAAGAGCAGAACGATCCCGTAAATGCTCGCCGGGACGGGCAGCGGCAGCAGATAATGCAGCAGCTCGCCGAGAAACGACACGAGCAGAATGATGCCGAGTTGGCGGATGTACTTCATACACTTGAACCTCTTGCGGTAAAAATCCTTTTCTTTTTACCCAATTTGACCGCGTTTGTCAAGACGATTCCGGTTGTAAAACTAAAAACATTGTGATATAGTATGTTTATCCGATCCGATGAGGAGGAACGATCCATGCTGATCTCAACCAAAGGGCGCTACGCGCTGCGTGTCATGGCGGATCTTGCCCGCAATGGCGGGGAGGAATACGTTGTGCTGATGGACATTGCCGAGCGCCAGAATATATCCGAAAAGTATCTTGAGGGCATTGTCGCCGCGCTCAGCCGCAGCGGCTTTTTGCAGACGCAGCGCGGCCGGGGCGGCGGTTATCGGCTTGCGCGGCGCCCGGAGGAATACGCTGTCGGAGACATCCTTCGCGCCGCGGAGGGCTCCATAGCGCCGGTCTCCTGCGTAAAATCCGGCGAGACGGAATGCCCGAATGCCGACAACTGTCTCACACTGCCGCTCTGGAAGGAGCTTGACCGCGTGATGAACGATTATCTCGACAGCATCACGCTCGCCAACCTTATAAACGGCGATATTGCCGCGAAAACGCCCAATTTCAGGGGATGACCCGGCGGGATTAAGCTTTTCAGAAAAACCTGTTGACAATGTATGTTTATAGTGGTACATTATAAACATATAAAAACGGTAGGGTTTATGAAAGGAGTTCTTTCCATGTTTGTATATGCGGACAACGCGGCAACCACGAAGATGAGCAAAACAGCCATCGACGCGATGCTTCCGTATCTGGACACCTGGTACGGCAACGCTTCAAGTCTCTATGAATTTGGCCAGAAATCGGCGGAGGCGCTTGCCGCAGCGCGGGAAACGGTAGCCGGGTGTCTGGGCGCCGAGGCGCGGGAGATCACCTTCACCTCCGGCGGCAGCGAGGCGGACAACCAGGCCATTCTCTCCGCGGCGGCCATTGGCGCGAAGAAGGGCAAAAAACACATCATTTCCACGGCGTTTGAGCATCACGCCGTGCTGCATACGCTCAAGAAGCTTGAAAAGTACGGCTACGATATCACGCTGCTGGACGTTCACGAAAACGGCATCGTCACGCCCGAGCAGGTGCGCAGCGCGATCCGCGAGGACACCTGCCTCGTAACGATCCTGTTTGCGAATAACGAGATCGGTACCGTTCAGCCGGTTGCGGAGATCGGCGCGGTATGCCGCGAAAAGGGCGTCATCTTCCATACGGACGCCGTGCAGGCGGCAGGGCATATTGCCATCGACGTGAAGGCGCAGAACATCGATATGCTCTCTATTTCCGCGCACAAATTCCACGGCCCGAAGGGCGTCGGCGCGCTGTACGCCCGCCGCGGCATTCCTCTGGTGAACGTGATCGAGGGCGGCGCGCAGGAGCGCGGCAAACGTGCCGGTACGGAAAACATCGGCGGCATCGTCGCAATGGCGGCGGCTCTCTCCGAGGCGTGCGCGAATCTCGAGAAAAATGCGGCGTACGTCAGTGCCCTGCGCGATAAGCTGATCGCCGGGCTCAAAACCATCCCGCATGCGGCGCTCAACGGCGATGAGACAAAGCGGCTCCCCGGCAATGTGAACTTCTGCTTTGAGGGCATCGAGGGGGAGAGCCTTCTTCTCCTGCTCGACGAGGCGGGCATCTGCGCTTCCTCCGGCAGCGCGTGCACGTCCGGCTCGCTTGATCCGAGCCACGTTTTGCTTGCCATCGGCCGTCCGCATGAGGTAGCGCATGGCTCCCTGCGTCTCTCACTCTGTGAGGAGAACACAAGCGAGCAGGTAGACTATATGCTTCGCGAGATTCCGCGCGTTGTGGAGTATCTCCGCAGCATGTCCCCGGTCTGGAAGGACCTCACATCCGGAAAAAAACAGTTTATGCTTTGAGATAGGAGGCAGACATTATGGCTCTTTACAGCGATAAGGTAATGGATCATTTCAGAAATCCCCGCAATGTTGGCGAGATCCCCGACGCGGACGGCGTCGGCGAGGTCGGCAACGCCAAATGCGGCGATATCATGAAGATGTATCTGAAGATAAAGGACAACGTTATCCAAGACGTGAAGTTTGAAACGTTCGGCTGCGGCAGCGCCATCGCCTCAAGCTCCATGGCCACCGAGATGATCAAGGGCAAGACGATCGAGGAAGCGCTCGCCGTGACGAACAAGGAGGTTGTGGAAGCGCTTGACGGCCTGCCCGCGCACAAGCTGCATTGCAGCGTACTGGCGGAGGAGGCTATCAAGACCGCCGTTAAGGATTATTACGACAGGAACAACATCCCTTACGACCACTCCCGGTTCCCCGACTGCGAAAACTGCGGCAGCTGTCATATGGTGTGATATTATACGCGCAAAGACGCCGAAGGATTTTCTTCGGCGTCTTTTACAGCAGGGAAAAGATGCGCAAAAAATTATCCGGTGTAGACGCACGGATTTTTTTATGGTATCCTGTACGGAGAGGTGATGTGATATGGCGATCGAGCCTGAGTGGGAAGGGAAGGGATATTCGTTTTTCCAGAACCGGAACTGCGAGTATTTCCCCTGTCATAAAACGGATAAGACGGACGATTTCAATTGCCTTTTCTGCTATTGCCCGCTGTACGCCCTCGGCGACAAATGCGGCGGCAATTTTACCTATCTGGCGTCCGGCTTCAAGGATTGCAGCGCATGCCTGATCCCGCACCGGCGCGGGAATTACGGGCGCATTCTGGATAAATACCCGCAGATCGCCGCGCTGGCATCGAAAAACCGAGAGAAAGAGGAGAAGTGAATATGCAGATCGCATGGTTACGGCACGAGGACAACTGGCAGGACGTGAAAAACGCCGCTATGAACACCGTAGGTAAAGATCAGGGCGTGTACCCGTCCGCGGCATGGAAAAAGAAAATTCTGCTCGCTGAGCATTCGCCGATCCGGCTGATGCAGTTTTCCTGGAAGTGGAGCGACCTTCCGTACTGGGTCAGCGTACATATCGTCCGCCACAAGATCGGCATAGAGCACTTCGTCAGCACGCAGCGCACCGACCGCACCGGCGTAGACCGCACCGAGCGCCCGCAGAACGCCCCGGTGCTCCACCAGTGTCAGGCAGACGCGCAGGCGCTCATCACGATCAGCCGCAAACGTCTTTGCTCCGGCGCCAGCCCCGAAACGAGGCAGGCGTGGCAGCTTCTCAAGGATGAGGTGGCGAAGGTTGAGCCGGAGCTTGCCTCCTGCATGGTGCGCGAGTGCGTTTACCGCGGCTTCTGTCCGGAAATGTACGGCTGCGGCTTTGACAAGACCGAGGAATACAAAAAGGAGCTGGAACGCTACCGCGCCATTCCCGAAACACATAAATAACAAAAACGCCTTCTCCGACCGGAGAAGGCGTTTTAAACTATCAAAGAAGCCTCGCAGAGTTCGCTCCCGCCGGAGCAAAGGATCTCCGGCGGCGTGTACGTCGAAACGCCTCCCGGCCCGAAAACGTGCGCATTGTGCGCCGCAGGCGCACAATGCGTGCGATGCGGCGAGCCGCCGCCCTTTCAAACGGAAGCCGGCGCAGCGGGTCTCGACGGAGAACATAAGTCAGATGATCTTCGTCCCGCGCTCCTCTGCGGCGAGAACGGTGCGCCCGGCCTCGATGGAATGCGTGAGCCACACGTTGCCGCCGATCACGCAGTTGTCGCCGATGCGGGTCATGCCGCCGAGAATCGTCGCCCCGGCGTAGACGATGACGTGGTTCCCGATGTCCGGATGGCGCTTGATGCCCTTGACGGGGTTGCCGTTTTCGTCCAGCTCGAAGCTCTTTGCGCCGAGCGTGACGCCCTGATAGAGCTTCACGTGCTCGCCGATGGTCGTCGTTTCGCCGATGACGACGCCGGTGCCGTGGTCGATGAAAAAGTAGTTGCCGATCGTCGCGCCGGGGTGGATATCGATACCGGTGATCTGGTGGGCATATTCGGTCATCATGCGCGGCAGCATGGGGATGCCCATTTTGTACAGCCGGTGCGCTATCCGGTAAATGCTGATCGCTTCAAACGCGGGATAGGCGAGCATGATCTCGTCGCGGCTCATTGCGGCGGGATCGCCGTCGTAAGCGGCCTGAATGTCGGTTTCCAGGCAGGCCTTGATTTCCGGGATCTGTTCAAGAAAACGGAGGATGACTGTGTCGGTCTCGTCCTCGGTCCGTTCCGGCTGAAGCGTTGTGAGAATCTGTTCGAGAATCTCCGCAGCGCTTTGCAGGTTGTAGCTCACCGCGATGGCGGAGGCGACGCTGCCCCGCCGGGAGGATGCGCCGAAAATATGCGGATACATGGCGCTGCGCAGCAGTGCAATGAGGCGCGCGACACGCTCCTTCATGCCGGGGCAGTTTTCGAGCGTTCCGTCCATGCTTCCGGTCGAAATGAGGCGCTCCGTGATCTCGCGGATCGCCTGCTGATGCAGTAAATCGTGCTTCAAAGAAAATTCCAGCCCTTCCGTTAATGATTTGCGGTATCTCCGGCAGCGTTTGCCGGAGAGTGCGATTGCGTCTTGTATTCTGCGGCGATCTTCCGGCCGCCGCGGACGGATACGATGAACAGCGCGCCCATGGCAAGCGTCAGCGCAAGGCCATACCAGAGGCTGATGATGTATCCGCTCTGCCGGCCAAAACCATCCACCATATACCCTATGATAGCAATGTTGACCGAGGTTCCGAGCGTGGACGCCATGGAGCTGTAGGAGAGCAGGTCGCCGTAGTCGCGGTTGCCGTATACATCGCGGATGGAGATGGCGATCATGACGGCGCTCATGGCCATGGAGAAGCCGTAGAGAAACGCCCCGGTGATGCGCACCGCAAGCGAGTCCACAAGCAGCAGCAGAAATCCCACCGCCGTGACTGCCGTACCGGCGGCGAGCGCGGTGCGCAGCCCAAACCGGTCGTAGAGAGGGCCGAGCAGGAGCTTCCCCACGACATTTCCCGCCATGGAACAGGAAACCATCAGCGCGCCGACAACCGAGCCGTAACCGAAGTAAATGCCGAGCGGGCTGAGATGCGCATAGTAGGAGCAGGTGAACGCCGCGAGCAGCCCCGCGAGAATCAACAGCCAGAAGGAACTCTCCCGCTTGGCGCGGGAGGCCGGAACGCCGTCAAGCGGGCAGCTTGCTCCGGTGAGCGCAGCATCATCCTCTGCGCCGTAGGGCCGGCAGCCGACATCCTCCGGCGAGCGCCGCAGCAGAAAGACCGAAACCGGCAGCATCATAACAAGAGAGATAATGCCGAACGCGAAAAAGCCGACCCGCCAGCCGAAGGCACAGATGATCGCGTTGCCGAGCGGATTGCCCAACACCCCGGCAAGCCCCGAGAACGCCGCCGAAAGGCCGACGGCAAGCCCGCACTTTTTATGGAACCAGTTGCCGAGAATGTACGGCGCAGGGTAAAACATGAGAAACGCGCCGGCAAAGCCCTGAATGGCCCCGGC
>OLSB01001830.1_pt1 | contig 19180 bp, 18 predicted proteins | sample 1672071 | NCBI WGS metagenome assembly OLSB01 (sample SAMEA3136642, study PRJEB25190) | human gut metagenome | biome: human gut; feature: human-associated habitat; material: faeces | place: Austria | collected 2013 | reverse complement strand
GAACACGCGGCGGTGTCTGGACTGGATCGCGGAACGTTTTCCCCACGGCGAGGTGTTGATCATAATTATTCTGTTGAAAAAGCTCCTGATGGCAGAATTATAAGTCACGGCGCTAAAAAAGACCATTTTTCGGACGATGATAAAGTTGCCAATATACCGGAGGTATTTAAATCCGCTCTGTCGTATGAAGCTGCTGAGAAATATGCAAAAACTCATGGAATTAAAATATATAATGCAACAAGAGGCGGAAAACTGGAAACGTTTGAGCGTGTGGATTTTGATACAATTGTTGCTAGGAGGATTGAGAAATGAGTGTTTGTGCTTTATTGACAGGGCGTGGCAATAATACTTTAAAAGACAAAAATATACTTGATATTTTGGGGAAGCCGGTACTTTATTACCCAGCAAATGCAGGGGCTAAATCTCTCTTTATAGACAGCTATTATTGCAGTAGTGATGATAAAAAAATACTGAGTGAAGCGGAAAAGTTGGGGTACCAACCCATTAAACGACCTACAGAACTTGCATTGCCTTCATCGCAGCATGTGGACTGTATATTGCATGGGCTTAAAAAAATAGAAGAAAATGAAGGATTACCGGATATTTTGGTTGTAATACTTGCAAATAATGTTACGATAAAATCAGAATGGATAGATAAATGCGTTGAAAAGATGAAAGAAAACATGGATCTTTCGGCAGTAATTCCGGTATATGAAGACAACGATCATCATCCTCTCAGAGCTAAGGTTATAAACAATAACGGAAGGCTCATTATGTATGAAAAAAATATAAAAGGAAATGTATCGACAAATAGACAAGATTTACAGCCATGTTATTTTCCGGCACACAATTTTTGGGTGCTTAATGTTCAAAGTGTTTTAAAGGGAGAAGGACAACCTCCGTGGAATTTTATGGGTAATAACATTTTTCCTTTTATAATAGATGAATCTATAGATATACACAAAAAAATTGACTTGCATATAGCCAAAGAATGGATAAAAGAAAATTATAATGACTACTGAGCAGAAAGGAGGTTTGACAATGCACGAAGGACACAGAGGGCGAATGAGAGAAAAATACATTAAAAACGGCATAGATTCTCTTGCGGAGCATGAAGTTTTGGAAATGCTTTTATACTATTCCGTGCCGCGCGGAAACACAAATGAAACGGCTCATTTGCTTTTAAAGGAATTCGGCTGTATAGCGAACGTATTTGACGCGGACGTTGAAGATCTCATGCATGTGAAGGGTGTGGGTGAACAAAGCGCGGTGCTTATAAAAATGATAAAGGACATGGCTTCTTACTATAACCGCAGTGTGTGGAGCGAAAGACCGACGCTTTCAAACTCCGTAGATACGGGACTGTATCTTGTGGATATGATAGGTTCTCCATCGGACGAATGTTTTTATCTGCTGTCGCTTAATGCGGCAAGAAAAGTTTTAAGTTTTAATCTGATAGAGCGCGGCACGGTAAACAGCTCCTCGGTGAGCGTAAGAAAAGTTGTGGAGCACGCTGTGAAAAACAGAGCAAGCAGTGTGGTTTTTGCACATAACCACCCTTCCGGAAGACTTGTGCCGTCGGAAAATGATATAGAACTGACAAAACTTTTGGAGAGGGCATTTGAGCCCATCGGAATAGCGGCGCTGGATCATTTTATCGTTGGAGGCGGAGGATATTTAAGTATGTCGGAGGCAGGATATTTTTGAGTAGTAAATGCATGCTGTGCCCGAGAATGTGCTCGGTTGACAGAAAAGAAACCGTGGGTTTCTGCGGTATGAAGGACACTCTCAAAGCGGCAAGATGCGCGCCGCATTTTTGGGAAGAGCCGCCAATAAGCGGAAAGCGCGGCTCAGGAGCAATATTTTTTTCCGGCTGCAATTTAAGGTGTGTATATTGCCAGAATTTTAAAATAAGTTCAGGGGGCTTTGGAAAGGAAATTTCAGATGAAAAACTTGAAGAGCTCATGCTGTCGCTGCAGAATAGAGGGGTGCACAATATAAACCTTGTCACACCGACTCATTTTGCCGGCAGAATTTGCAGAGTGCTTGATAAGATAAAGCCAAAACTCTATATACCCGTTATATATAATTGCGGAGGCTATGAAAGTGAAGAGACACTTAAGAATCTGAACGGGCTTATAGATATCTATCTTCCGGATTTTAAGTATAAAAGCGAGGAGGCGGCTGTGCGTTTGAGCCGTGCTCCGCATTATTTTGAGATTGCGTCAAAAGCGCTTGAAACCATGGTAAAGCAAGTAGGCAAACCGAGAATAACGGACGGAATAATGCAAAGCGGCGTTATTGTGCGCCATATGGTGCTGCCGGGTTTCTCAAGCGACAGTTTGGAAATTTTAAAATATCTTGATTCCTCATATGAAAAGGGCGAGGTATTGCTGAGCCTTATGAGTCAGTATACTCCTCAAAATAACTGTGCCGACAAAAAACTTGCCAGACGCGTTACGTCTTTTGAATACGGCAGAGCGGCGGACTTTGCTTTAAAATGTGGGTTTAAAGGTTTTTTTCAGGAGCGTTCATCGGCGAAAACGACATATACGCCGGATTTTGACTTAAGCGGCATTTAGTTTTAAAATTGTTTGACAAACGTGCATGGCTGTGTTACAATATTATCGGAGATATAAGTTTTATATTGCGCCGACGCAATGCGGCGAACGGAGATTATTATGGATAACCGAAAAGAACAGGGTCTTACCGCCGAAAAGCTGATGAGGCTCTTTATCGAAAAATGGTATATATGTTTAATAAGCGTAGTCGTGACAATGCTTGCCGGAATGTATTTTTTTGTTATAAACGCACCGGCTACATACACCGCGTATACAACGATTTATGTAACCGACGAGACAGAAGAAAAAAACGTCGGAGCGGCACAGGAAAGCACCGCACTTACAGTAAACGAGAAGCTTGCCAAGGACTATGCCATTATAGCGCGGAGCAACAGGGTTTTAAATACGGTAAAGGCAAATATGCCAAACCTTGATTTGCCGCAGTCTGCAATAGGTGTAAAAGCATATCCGGATTCCAGAATACTTGAGGTATCGGTGACGGGAAAAGATCCTGTATTAATGGCTGAAGCGGCAAACGAAATTACGGAAGTGCTTATAAAAGAAGTCAGCGAGATAATCAGCAAAAACAATATTCAGATCATAGATTTGGCATCAGTTCCGCAGCAGCCGAATGTAATAAATCCGAAAATATGCCTTATAGCATCATTTTTGGTCGGGCTGATTTTGGGAGTACTTATTATTCTTTGTGTTGAAATTTTTGACACAAGGATAAAAGGCCCCGAAGATTTTAAAGAACATTTTAATGAGCCGGTTTTGGGAGTTATTCCAAAATATGACGGAAAGTAAATATGCCGGAAGGAAAAAGCAGAATGAAAAAAACGGGAAAATCCGAACGAATATACATTGACATAAACGACGACGCTCCCGCAATGGAAGCATATCGTATGCTTAAAACAAATATTGAGTTTTCAAATTCGGTAAATCCGATTAAAAAAATACTTATTACAAGCTCTGTTGCCGGTGAGGGAAAATCCACCACTGTATACAACCTTGCAAAGGTGTTTGCGCTCGGCGGCGACAAAACGCTTATAATTGATCTTGATTTAAGGCGTCCCGTAATACACAGAATTATAGGGGAAAAGCCGGAGCACGGAATTACATCACTTATTATCGGCAAGAAAACTGCGGAAGAAATCATTACCCCTACGAAAACGGATAATCTTTATTTTATTTCATGCGGTGAAAGACCTGTAAATCCTGCGGAAATGCTTTCGTCAAATGCACTTGCGGAAGCTGTGGAAGAGCTGTGCGGGAAATTTGACATTATTTTGCTTGACTCGCCGCCATCTGCCGCACTTGCGGACGCGGCTATAATATCAAGATTTGCCGATACGGTGTTGCTTGTGGTTTCGGCGGGACAAACAAGCTATGCGGATGTAGAAAATTCGCTTGATAATTTAAAAAAAGCAAATGCCCGTGTTGCGGGTGTTATAATGAATAATGTAACAAAGAAGTCCAGAGGTTATAAGTATTATAATTATGATTATTAAAAGATAAGAAGGGGTAAAACATGCGCAGCTTTTTTTCATATGTTAAGAGCGGTATGAAAACACGGCTTTTCGGAAGAATCATCAGTTGTGCTGCTGTGATTTGTTTCGTTCTGTCTTTTATACCGGTACAGGCTGCCGTGCAGACGGCGGAAGATATGCTTTCGGCAGGATTTAATCACTATGTGGGTGTAAACAAATACGGCAGAGTGTACGCTGCCGGAGATAACAGCTTTGGTCAGTGTAACACCTATGGCTGGAATAATGTTATAAAAGCGGCAGCAGGAAAATATTTTTCTGCTGCTTTGCTTTCGGACGGGAGTGTTGTAACGTGCGGAGATGAAAATATAGATACGTCTTCGTGGAGCGGCATTACGGATATTGCCGTAGGAGGCGGAACGGGTAAAAGCGACCGCGACGGGTTCATGGTCGGGCTTAAATCTGACGGCAGTTTGATTGCAAGCGGATCGGATATTGATTTGTCGCATATTGCAGGTGCAAAAAAAATTGCGGCAGGCGGCGCTCATGTGCTTGCGCTGCTTTCGGACGGTACTGTTGCTGCTGCCGGAAATGCAGTTGCATGCACAACGTCATCGTGGAGCGGAGTGACAGGCGTTTTTGCAGCCGGAAATCTTTCTGTGGGACTTAAAAATGACGGTACGCTTCTGTATGCGGGAGAAGCGGTAATGTGTCCGGGGGATGACGCAAACGATCCTTCATATTGGAAGCCTTCGGAATGGACAGACATAAAAACTTTGGATATAGCTTTGGACGCACATTTGCGCGGCGTAGTTGTCGGAGTAAAAAATGACGGCACTGTTTTAACGGATGCACAAGATGAGGCTGTCGGAGAAGATGCGGCTGCCGCATTTAAAGTGGGAATGCTGAAAAATATTAAATGTGTTGCAATTAATAAAAGCAATAAAGAAACAGGTTTGCTTGCGGAGACGGAAGACGGAGCGGCTGTGCTTTGCGGAAGTCCTGTAAGCATAATAGAAACGGATGACCTTAAAGAAGAAATAAACGGATGGAACCTTCTGCGCCGCCCGATAGAGAAAGAATGCGCTTTTCCGGATATTGCATCGGGAAAAGACGCTGTATATCTGCGTCTGCCTTCGGGGCGCGTTATGAGGTTTTCGGATGCCGTGTCGGAAGCGGAGGGTTTTGGTGAAACGTTTGGCTTATCCGTAAATCTGCAATACGACATTTTGTCGGCAGCGGACGATGGCGGAAAAGTACATACAAATAGTACGCTGCTGTCCGAAACGGCTGAGTCGTGGGACGGAATTATGAAAACACTGTCCGGGGTTGTTGAAGGAACAAAGCCGTTTGTCGGAGGGATAAGATGGGATGGACTTGTAAGGCTTGCCTCATCAACGACGTATGTTCCCTTTTCGCTTTCGGAGAAGAACAGCGGAAGTGTTGTAAAATCTTACGGCGCGCGGGATTTTGCGTGCGGATATTTATATACTGCGGCGCTTTTCCCCGATGGCTCGGCAAAAGTATATGTTAAAAATCAGTTTAATGATACATGTAAGCTTTATAAGCCGGTGTCGGAATGGACAGATATAAAAAAGCTTTGCGGCGGATACAATCACATCGTCGGAATAAAAAATGACGGAAGCGTGGTTTGTGCGGGAAAAAATTCCGGGAATTATGATGGCTGGACAGACATTGTTTCGGCTGCTGCAGGATACGGGTATACGGTCGGGCTCAGAAGTGATGGAACATGTATAAGCAGTTCGGAAGATATAGATGTTTCGTCATGGAAAAATATAAAAGCCGTATACGGCGGAAACAAGGTTTGTATGGGATATACAGAGGACGGCGGATTTGTCTTTGCGGGAAAAGGAACAGAAAAGATGCAGTCGGCGGTAAAAACACTTGCAAATGCCATGATGACTGACGATTTGTTTATATGCCCCGTTCAATCAGATGAAACGCTGAGCGTTATTGTTGAAACGAACCGCGCGGAAAAAGGAAAAGTTTTTGCCGCACTATTTGACGAAAACGGTGTTTTGTGCGGTGTTCATGCAGATAACTTTGAAAGCAGCATATTTGAATTGCCGTCAAGCGGTGCAAAAAGCTGGAAAGTGTTTGTGTGGAATGAAAGTATGGAACCTATATATGCAAAAGAAGGTTTTTTCTATGAATGAAACGGTTTATTATTTGTGGCTGAATTTTATTGAAGATATTTTGACATCAAAAAAATGTGAACTTTTGGAGCATTTCGGAAGTGCTGAGAATGTATACAAAGCCGAAAAGTCGGAATACATGGTTTGTGATTTTCTGACGGACGGGAACATAAAGGAACTTGAAAAGAAGGATTTGCAGCGCGCCGAAAAAGAATTGGCCGCTGCGCAAAGTCTCGGGATAAAGCTTATCAAGATAGGGGATTCTCACTATCCTCCGGAACTTTTGAATATACCCGATCCGCCCGTGATTTTGTATGCATTCGGAAATACGGCTATGCTTAAAAGCAGATTGATGTTTTGCATTGTCGGATCAAGAAAAGCCAGTGATTACGGCATAACAAGCGCTGCGGCGATATCAACCCAGCTTGCGGAATGCGGCATGACAATTGTAAGCGGATGTGCACTCGGAGTAGACAGTGCGGCGCACATGGGAGCTTTGAGGGCCGGAGGAAAAACAGTAGGCGTTGCGGCGTGCGGACTTAATGTTGATTATCCGAGCGGCAATCATCCGCTGAGAGAAGATATAATAAAAAGCGGAGTGATGATAAGTGAATTTCCGCTTAATACTCCGCCGCTTGCGTATAATTTTCCAAAAAGAAACAGAATATTAAGCGGAATGTGTCTCGGAACTGCCGTTATTGAAGCAGGGCGAAAAAGCGGAGCGCTTTTAACCGCAAGGCATGCATATGAGCAAAACAGAGATGTTTTCGCGCTGCCGGGCAATATCACAAGCAGAAATTCGGCAGGCACCAACGAGCTTATCAGAGACGGGGCAATTCCGCTTCTTGATGCGGAAACAATTTTAAGCGAGTATATGACGAGATACCCCGAACTTTTTGCCGCTGAAGAAAACACGGAGGAAGACAGTGATACTTACGAAAATGGAGAAAACAATGTCATTGCGGCTGCGGAATTATTTGATGCGGACGCGTCTTCGGAAGAGAAAAAAATACTCTCCGCACTGCTTTCGGAGCCGCTGAGAATTGATGAGATTGCCGTAAAAACCGGAATTGACGCGTCAAGGCTCGGTGCAATTTTGACGATGATGCAAATAAAAGGAAAAGTGCGCTGCTTGGGTGAAAACATCTATACGCGGCTTTGATGCGGATTTAATTAAAGTCTTGCCATTTTGATATTGACATGTTATAATAAATATAAAAACAAACTGAAATCGGAGGGAATAAACATGAAAAAAATACTTGTTGTTATGCTTGCGGCTATGCTGGTGCTTTCCGGCTGCGGAAAGAAAAAGGCAAACGACGCTGCGAATACAGAAACGAGCACCGAGACTGCCGGTGGAGATATGGCACAGAATACAGATAATTCCGCGGCGGCTGAGCAGGCTAAAACGGCAGTTGAGCCCAAGGTTGACGAAGCGATTGTTACAAGCAATGAAAAACCCGGAGATTACACAACTTCGTTTATTTCAAAGTTTATTGAGAGCGGAACGTATTATATTAAAAGAAATGTAACAACAGCCGAGGGTACCGTGGTTTCCGAAGTTGCGGCAGAAGGAAGCAAGGTTGCGGTGAGAGAATCGGAAGGTACAAAAATAATAGACGGAGATATGCTTTATTACGTTTTCCCCGAGCAGAAAACCGTGCTCACATCGCCCGTTGCGGATTCTATGAAAGAAGGCTTTACAAATTTTATTGTTGCAAAAGCGGCTTCGGCGGCAACGGATAAATTTATAGGTACCTCGGAAGAAGAAATAAACGGCGAAAAGCTCACTTACGAGGAATTTAAAGATGCGGACGGAAACACGGTTAAATATTATTACGACTCTCAGACCATACGATACGTAAAGCAGATAGGAACGGACGGGGCAGAGACCACAACTCAGATTCTTGTGTTGTCTCATACGGTACCGAGCGGCTTTTTCGATGTTCCGGACGGATACACTGTTCAGGATTTGAGCAAAATGGGTTGATATTATGAATTTTTACGAAAAGGTTTATAAAGCAGTCTCGGAAATACCGCGGGGCAAAGTTGCAACATACGGGCAGATAGCACGCATGTGCGCAAGTCCCCGCGCTTCAAGAATTGTAGGAGGGGCGCTGCATAAAAATCCGCTGCCGGGTGTGATACCGTGCCACAGAGTGGTTAACCGTTTCGGGGGTTTGGCTCCTGATTTTGCTTTTGGCGGTAAAGATGCTCAAAAGGCACTTCTTAATGCCGAAGGTGTATTCGTGGACGAAAATTATACGGTTGAGTTGGAAAAATACTTGTGGTAAAAGAGGGGGCTGTTTAAAAAGTCGGTTGACTTTTTAAACAGCCCCATTCGGGTCTTTGGAAAAAATAACAGACAAAGCATTTTTATTTTGCAAAAATCATTTACAATTTATTCCGAATGTAGTATAATAATATAGAATACGTATATTGAAAGGAGCGGCAAAATGAATAACGGAGAATTTACCGTAAACCTTAAAAAAATTGTGGAAGAGTTTGATCTTGAAACGATTTACAAACCGGATGATGCGGATGAACGAAAAATATGTACATCTGATATTTTAAGACCCGGACTGCAGCTTGCAACCGGGTTTGAAGAATATTTTAACACCGACAGAATAATGATGTTCGGCAATCTTGAAAATGCATATATGAAAACGCTGGAATCCGAAGACAGATATTTAAGGCTTAAAAGACTTTTTTCGCATCATTCGCCGGCGCTTATTGTAGCGCGCGGACTTGATGTATATCCGGAAATTGTTAAAGCGGCACAGGAATGCGCAATGCCGGTATACAGAACAAAAGTGAGTACATCGCCGTTTATGGCGGCACTTATCGGAGCGCTCAATGTCCATTTGGCACCGCGTATTTCACGCCACGGAGTTTTGGTTGAAGTATACGGCGAAGGTATTTTGCTTTTGGGTGAAAGCGGCGTCGGGAAAAGCGAAACGGCAATTGAGCTTTTAAAACGCGGGCACAGACTTGTGGCAGATGATGCGGTAGATATACGCCGTGTTTCGTCAATTACACTTGTCGGCTCATCGCCGGCGGTGATAAAACATTTTGTGGAAATCCGCGGTATAGGAATTGTGGATGTGCAGAAAATATTCGGTATGGGCGCCGTAAAATCTATTTTCTCCGTATCTTTTACGGCGCCGTAAAAGATACGGAGAAAATAGATTTTATTCTGAATTTCGAGCCTTGGCAGGAAGACAAGGAATATGACAGACTCGGAATGGAGACGCAGTATACGGAGCTTTTGGGTATAAAAATCCCGTCCATAACCGTTCCCGTAAAGCCCGGCAGAAATCTTGCGGTTATAGTCGAGGTGGCGGCGATGAATCACAGACAGAAAAAAATGGGTTACAGTGCGGTTGACGCGCTCAATAAACGCCTTGCGGCGGAATTCGGAAATAATTAAAAGCAAAAATCTCTTATCATTCATTGCCCTGTAGATAAGAGATGTTAATTTACAAGCAAGCTGATACAGGGCGGCGGAATGGAGATTAAAATGTATATAGGAATAGACCTCGGAGGGACGTTTATAAAGGCGGGAATAGTGGCGGAAGACGGCACGATAATACACAAGGACAGTGCGCCTGCGGGAGCAGGCAGAGAAAGCAGCCTTATTATTGCCGATATCGCCGCGCTGATTAAAAAAGTTTTGAAAGACAGCGGTACAGATATAAAAAATATAAAAAGCATCGGAATAGGAAATCCCGGGACATGTGACACAGAAAACGGAATTGTTGTGTGCGCGGCAAATCTCGGACTTTACAACGTAAATATGAGAGACGAGCTTCAGAAATATTTTGATTTGCCCGTTTTTGTGGGAAATGATGCAAACTGCGCGGCACTTGGCGAATATGCAATGCTTGACGAAGATATTTCGGACATGGTGTTTATAACTCTCGGAACAGGCGTGGGCGGCGGTATCATAATAGATAAAAAGCTTTACACAGGTAAAAACGGCTCTGCTGCCGAAGTCGGACATATGATAATAGAACAGGGCGGAATTCTCTGTAACTGCGGCGCGCGCGGATGCTGGGAAAAATATGCGTCTGTTACGGCTCTTATAGAGCAGACAAAAGAATACGCAAAGAATCATCCGGAAAGCGCTGTTGCCAAGGCATGTGAAAACGAGGTTAACGGAAAAACCGCATTTGTTCTCGCAAAACAGGGGGACAAAGGCGGAAAAGAAATTGTCGATACATGGATTTCGTATGTTGCAATAGGGATTTTAAGCATTATAAATCTTTTGCAGCCGGAGCTTATTCTGATAGGCGGGGCAATAAGCCGTGAAGGAGATTATCTGCTTAACCCAATAAGAGCAATTCAAAGCGGAAACACATATTCCAAAATAGAAAACAAGACAAGAATTATGCAGGCAAGTCTCGGAAATGACGCGGGACTTATAGGAAGTGCTTTTTTGGGCAAAGGAGAAATAAGGTGACAAGTTCTTTCATTTATGACGAGCTGAATAAAATTAGCGGCGGAGTTTTGAAAAATGAGCCTATGTCGCGCCATACGACTTTTAAAATAGGCGGCGAAGCGGATTTTTTGGTTCAGCCGTCAACGGTTTCCGAAGTATGCGGTTGCGTAAAGTTTTTGAGGAAAGAAAAAATTCCGTTTGCGGTTATCGGCAACGGGTCAAATCTTTTGGTTTCCGATAACGGCTTTAGAGGAGTTATAATAAAGCTTTTGAAAAACTTTTCACAAATCCGTGAAGAAGACGGACTTATTTGTGCTCAGGCGGGAGCCACGCTATCGTCACTTGCGGCATTTGCCGCGGAAAGAGGACTTGAAGGTTTGCAGTTTGCATCGGGGATACCCGGTACTGTGGGCGGAGCCGTGCTTATGAACGCCGGAGCATACGGCGGACAGATGAGCGATGTTGTTGTAAGAACAAAATATATTGATAAAAGTTCCGAAATTCAAACGGCGGAAGAACATGGATTTTCGTACAGAAGCTCGATTTTTCAGAAAAACGGCGGAATTATTCTTGAAACCGCCATGAAGCTTCAGCATGGCAATCGTGACGAAATATACGAAAAAATGAGAAGCCTTGCAGAGGCAAGACGCGAAAAACAGCCGCTTAATTTTCCGAGCGCGGGCAGTGCATTTAAAAGACCCGAGGGATTTTTTGCGGCGAAGCTTATAGATGATGCGGGTTTGCGCGGATTTACAGTGGGCGGCGCCAAGATTTCGGAAAAACACACCGGATTTGTTATAAACCGCGGCGGAGCAACGCAGAAAGATGTGTCGGAGCTTATGCAAAAAGTGAGCGACACTGTTTATGAAAAATTCGGGGTAAGACTTGAAAGAGAAATTAAATTTTTGGGAGACTGAAGAAATGAAGGTTATTATAGTAACGGGACTTTCCGGAGCGGGAAAGACAAAAGCAATCAGAAGCCTTGAAGATATGGGGTTTTACTGTGTTGACAACATGCCGCCCGTGCTTATCAGCAAATTTGCGGAGATGTGTTACAACTCGCAGGGAAAACTCACAAAGGTTGCAATGGTTGTGGATGTGCGAAGCCATGAAATGTTCAGTGAGCTTACGGGTGAACTGGCGCAGCTTCAGCGCGACGGAATAGAGCATAAAATCCTTTTTCTTGAGGCTTCCGATGAAACTATAATAAAAAGATATAAAGAAACGAGGCGCAATCATCCGCTCCAGTACGGCAAGGGTATAAGAGACGGGATAAAGCGCGAAAGAGAACTTTTAAAAGAAATAAAAAAACATGCCGACTATGTTATAGACACAAGCAGCATGAAAACAGAGCATTTAAGTGAGAATATAAAGACACTGTTTCGTGAAAACGATGCCGAGGGCAAAATGCTTATAAACGTGATGTCCTTCGGCTTCAAATTCGGTTTGCCGCTTGACTGCGATTTGGTTTTTGACGTGAGATTTCTTCCGAATCCTTTTTATGTTGCCGAGCTTCGGGAAAAAACGGGCAAAGAACCTGAAATAAGAGATTTTGTTATGAATAATGAAGTTTCGGAAAAATTCAGAGATAAACTGCTCGATATGATAGAATTCCTGATTCCGCAATATGTTGAGGAGGGCAAAGGAAATCTTGTGATAGGAATCGGATGTACGGGCGGAAAACACAGAAGCGTTGTAATAAGCGAGCTGCTCTACAAAGAGCTTCTTGACAAAAATCAGAAATGCGTTATAAATCACAGAGATATTGACAAAAAATAATATCGGGTCAAACATTAAAAAGACCCTCCTCGGAGGTTTATATGGCTGAAACGCTTAAAATAGTGGCATTGGGAGGCGGAACAGGGCTTTCCACAATGCTCAGAGGACTTAAAAAGTATACAAATAACCTCACCGCCGTTGTTACTATGTCGGATGACGGGGGAGGTTCGGGAATACTGAGGCAGGATTTGGGAATGCTGCCTCCGGGCGATATACGCAATTGTCTTTTGGCACTTGCCGATATAGAGCCTACAATGGAAAAGCTGTTTACCTACAGATTTGATGACGGAATTTTAAGAGGGCAAAGCTTCGGAAATCTCTTTTTGGCGGCAATGAACGGTGTTTACGGGGATTTTGAAGAGGCTGTGCGCCACGCCAATGAAGTTTTGGCGGTTGTGGGAGAAGTTTTGCCGGTTACAAACCAGGATATAAGAATGTGCGCCGAGTTTGAAGACGGCAAAGAGGTTTTCGGAGAGTCGAAAATAGCAAATGCAAAAATACAAAACGGCGGCAGAATAAAAAAGGTTTCTCTTGTGCCTTCAAAGGTTGAACCCGCTTCGGGAGTGCTTGAAAGCATTGCGGAAGCGGATATGGTTATTTTGGGACCCGGGAGCCTTTATACAAGCGTTATTCCCACGCTGCTTGTAAACGGAGTGTCAGACGCGGTTAGAAAAAGCCGCGCAAAGAAAATTTTTGTATGTAACGTTATGACGCAGCCCGGAGAAACGGACGGTTATTCCGCAATTGATCATATAAAAGCGCTTGAAGAACATGCAGGTATGAAGATTGTGGATTACTGCGTTGTAAATACGGGGCGTATGCGCGAAGACGTTTTAAAACGTTACGCCGAAGACAGGCAGACGCCCGTAAGTTTTGATGAAAGGGATTTTGCAGAGCACGGAATAAAGCTTATAGAAGCCGATATGCATCTTGACAATGCGCTTATTGCGCGTCATAACCCTGACATCCTTGCAAAAACCATAATTGATTTTTACAAAGGTAATGCGGAGTGAGAAATATGTCTTTTTCAGCTGAAATAAAAAACGAGCTATGCCGAGAAAGTATAAATAAAAAGTGCTGCGCGCAGGCGGAAATATGCGGCATACTTTTTTTCGGAGGTGTTATAACCGAAGAAAACGGAGTGTGCTCATTTCGTTTTACAACCGAAAGCAAGGCTGTGACGGAAAGGTGCTATTGCCTTTTTAACAAAGTGACGGAGGGTGAGTTTTTCCCGTTGAGACTCGTAACGAGCGTCACAAAAAGAGGCTTTGTGTACACGGTTTCCATGGAGATTGAAAGCGAGCTTGCCTTCGGAAATGGAACTCGGATTTACAGAGCTTACGCAGGAGAGAACGACTGCTGCAAAAAAGCTTTTATGCGCGGAGCGTTTCTGGGAGCGGGTTCTGTGACAAATCCGATGAAAGCATATCATGCCGAACTTGTTACGCATCATAAAAAGCTTTGTGAAGGAACGGTGAATCTTCTTGCGGAAGCCGGGTTTGTTCCGAGGCTTGTAATGCGCAAATCAAATTATGTTATATATTTTAAAAGCGGTGACGAAATCGAAGATTTTCTGACATTTTTGGGTGCCACGGCTTCTATGATGGAATTTGCAAATGCCCGTATATATAAAGATACAAAAAATAACATAAACAGGAAAATAAATTGCGAAACCGCGAACACGGATAAAATATACGGTGCGGCAATAAATCAGATGAAGGCAATAAATAAGCTTAAAGCTGCCGGGAAATTTGTATTTCTTCCCGAAAAGCTTCAGGATACGGCAAATCTCAGATGTGAAAATCCGGAAGCGTCTTTGGCGGAACTTTCCGCGCTTTCCGTGCCGCGCGTTTCAAAATCGGGAATATCTCACAGGCTTAAAAGACTTGAAGAGTTGGCGGAGTTACTGGTGAAAAAAGATGAAAAATAATTTTGTTCATTTACATGTCCACAGTGAATACAGTTTGCTTGACGGAGCGTGCCGCATAAAAGAGCTGGCAGAACGCGCCGCAGAACTTTCCATGCCCGCACTGGCGCTTACAGATCACGGAGTTATGTACGGTGCGGTGGATTTTTACAATGCGGCAAAAGAAGCCGGTATAAAACCCATTATAGGCTGCGAGGTTTACGTTGCGCCGCGTTCGCGCTTTAACAAGGAAATGGGAATTGACAATAATATAAGCCATCTTGTGCTGCTTGCGAAAAATGAGGAAGGATACGGAAACCTCATTAAAATAGTTTCTGCGGGCTTTGTGGACGGATTTTATTATAAACCGAGAGTTGACAAAGAGCTGCTCTCAAAATACAGCGGCGGTCTTATTGCGCTTTCGGCGTGTATTGCCGGTGAGATTCCGAAGCTTATATTAAACGGGAACTATGACGCGGCAAAAAAACTGGCGCTCGGCTACCGCGATATGTTCGGGGAAGAGAATTTTTATCTTGAGATACAGGATCACGGCATTGCTGAGCAGAAAAAAGTAAACGCAGCGCTTTGCAAAATGTCCGAAGAAACGGGAATTCCGCTTGTTGCAACAAACGACGCGCATTATTTAAGACGGGAGGACGCTGAAAACCACGATTTACTGCTTTGTATTCAAACGGGAAAAACCGTGGACGATACGGACAGACTTAAGTTTCAGACAAATGAATTCTACTTAAAAAGCGGAGAAGAGATGGAAAATCTCTTTGCATATGCGCCGGAAGCCATAAAAAACACTTTAAAAATTGCAGAGATGTGCAATGTTGAGTTTGAATTCGGAAAGCTTAAATTGCCGCGATACCCCGCACCGGGAGATAGCTTTGAGTATCTTAAATCCTTGTGTGACAAGGGACTGGCAAGACGATATCCGAAGCCGACGGAGGAAATACAGAAAAGACTTTCGTATGAGCTTTCCGTTATTTCCGATATGGGTTTTGTGGATTACTTTCTGATTGTATGGGATTATGTTAACTTCGCAAAAAGCCACGGAATTATGGTGGGACCGGGCCGTGGTTCGGCGGCGGGAAGCATTGTGGCGTATACTTTGGGTATAACGGATATAGATCCGATAAAATACGGGCTGATTTTCGAAAGATTTTTAAATCCGGAGAGAATAAGCATGCCCGATATAGACGTAGACTTTTGTTACGAACGCCGTCAGGAAGTTATAGATTATGTGGTTTCAAAGTACGGGAAAGACCATGTGTCACAGATAATAACTTTCGGAACAATGGCGGCGAGAATGGCTGTGCGCGATGTGGGCAGAGCCTTGGGTATGCCTTACGGCGAGGTTGACGCAGTTGCAAAAATGATACCGACGGAGCTTGGAATCACAATTAAAGAGGCACTTAAGGTAAATCCGGATATTGCGGCGCTTTGCGAAAAAGATAAAAGTATTAAAAGGCTTATTTCTGTTTCATCGGCGCTTGAGGGCTTGCCCAGACACGCTTCGACGCATGCGGCGGGCGTTGTTATATGCGACAAAAGCGTTGACGAATATGTTCCGCTGCAGAAAAACGATGATGTTATAACAACTCAGTTCCCGATGGGTACAATCGAGAGACTCGGACTTTTGAAAATGGATTTTCTCGGCCTGCGAAACCTGACAGTCATAAAAGACACGGTTGGGCTTATCCGTTCGGGCGGCGTTGATTTTGATATTGAAAAGATAGATTATGACAGTCCCGAGGTTTATAAAATGATAAGCCGCGGTGAAACGGAAGGTGTTTTCCAGCTTGAAAGCAGCGGCATGAAGTCGTTTATGAAACGGCTTGAACCGCAGAATCTTGAAGATATTATAGCCGGGATTTCGCTTTACAGACCGGGACCTATGGATCAGATTCCGCGCTATATAGAAAATAAACAGCATCCGGATAAAATAAAATATAAACATCCCCTGCTGGCTGATATTCTGGACGTTACGTACGGATGCATAGTGTATCAGGAACAGGTTATGCAGATTGTGCGCGTTTTGGGCGGATACAGTCTGGCAAGAGCGGATTCCGTGCGCAAGGCTATGAGCAAAAAGAAACAGGACGTTATGGAAAAAGAGCGCGCGGTATTTGTGAAAGGCGCGCAGGAGAGAGGTGTGCCGGAGAAAACCGCAAATGAAATTTATGATGATATGATTGATTTTGCAAAGTATGCCTTTAACAAGTCGCACGCGGCGGCTTATGCGGTTGTGGCATACAGAACGGCATATCTGAAATGCTTTTATAAAACCGAGTATTTTGCGGCGCTTTTTAACAGTATCATAGGCAATACAGATAAAACCGCGGAATATTTTGAAGAGTGCACGAGAATGGGCATAAAGATTCTGCCGCCGCATATAAATTCCAGCATGGCACGTTTTTCTGCGGAAAGCGGCGCTATAAGAGTCGGTCTTTGCGCGGTAAAAAACGTTGGCGCGGCATTTTGCAATTCATGTGTTGACGAGCGGCGCGAAAACGGTGATTATTTAAGTCTCGGCGATTTTGTAACACGCATGGTAAAGCGCGGTTCGGTAAGTAAAAGGGCGGTTTCTTCATTTATTCTTGCCGGGGTGTTTGACGGATTTAATGTAACGCGGTCATCATTGCTTGCAAAGCACGAGGAACTTATAGATGCTGCCGCGGCAGAAAACAAGAACAACGCCGCGGGGCAGGTATCGCTTTTTGAAATAAGCGAAGATAAAAGCAAAACTTTTTCGGAGGAGTACCCGGATATTGCCGAGTTTAATCCGCGTGACTTGCTGGAATATGAAAAAGAAGCGATGGGAATTTACGTTTCGGGTCATCCGCTGGATGAATTCAGACGCGAAGTTGAACGCGCGGAAACCATGAGCATAGGTGCAATAAAACGTGCCGCGGAAGAATCCGGGGAAAAAACGGACAAGCTTTCCGTAACGGTTGCCGGACTTGTGGCGGCAAGAAAAAATAAACTTACAAAGAGTTCGGCGCGCATGTCATTTGTGACGCTGGAAGATTTAAGCGGAAGTATAGAAGTTATAGTTTTCCCGAAAACTCTTTTAAAGTGCGATGCGCTGCTTTCGGGTGATTTGCCCGTTAAAGTAATCGGCAGAACAGATGTAAGAGAAAACGAAATACCTAAGATAATTGCGGAAGATATATTGCCTTTGCAAAAGGGAGAGGTAGAAGGCGAGCTTCTTCTGAATATTGAAAATAAGGCGCTGCTTGATGAAATACATCCGATAATAATGAAAAACACGGGGAAAGACGGTCTTTTTCTGGCTGTCGGAGAAAAAGAGTATGAAGCCGTACCGAAAATAAAAATAACGGAAAATCTGATAAATGAGCTGGGAAGTGTTCTCGGCGCAAAGAATGTTATAAGGAGAGTTTGAACAAAAATGAATTTAAACGGAGATTATATTGTAATCAAAGCACTCGAAAACGGTGTCAGCATAACGGGACTTACAAGAGGACGCGACACGAAGTTTCATCACACGGAAAAGCTTGACGCAGGTCAGGTATATATAGCGCAGTTTACCGAGACCACTTCGGCGATAAAAGTGACAGGCAGAGCGGAAATCAAGACGGCGCACGGAGATCTTGAAAGCGGAACTGAGGAATAAAAATGCTTGGAAAAACTGATGTTGCGGTTATAGGCGGCGGCGCTTCCGGGATTGCGGCGGCAATTTTTGCGGCACGCGGCGGAGCCGATGTGTATATATGCGAAAGATTGCCGCGTGTCGGAAAGAAAATTCTTGCGGCAGGAAACGGACGCTGTAATTTAAGCAATGCGCATCTTTCGCCCGAGAGATACAGAGGTGATATCGGGTTTGTCTCGCATGCGCTGAATTTGTTCGGACTTTCCGAGATGTTTGATTTTTTTGAAAGTGTGGGACTTCCGTGCACGGAACTTGAAAACGGAAAGCTTTTTCCGCAAAGCTTGCAGGCTTCATCGGTGCTTGATTTGCTTCGGGCAGAGTGTGAAAGACTGAAAATAAAAGAGATTACCGATTTTTTTGTTACGTCAATAAAAAAAGAAAACGGAGGCTTTCGCATAGTTTCGGAAGATGATGAAATATTTGCAAAAAAAGTTATTGTTGCATGCGGCGGAATGGCTTCGCCAAAATTCGGAACGGACGGAAACGGCTATAATCTGCTGAAAAAATTCGGGCACACCGTATCCGAACTGCACCCTGCGCTGCTGCAGATTAAAACGGAAAAACCGCGCAAGGCACTCAAAGGGATAAAACATGTCGGCAAGGCCACGCTCATATGCGGCGGAAGAAAGATAAAAAGCTCGGAGGGAGAACTTCTTTTTACCGATTACGGGCTTTCGGGGCCGCCCGTGTTTAATCTTTCGGGTGACGCGGCGCTTGCGCTCTCGCGCGGCGAAAAAGCTGAAATATCCCTTGACTTGCTTCCGCAGATGGATTTTCGCGGGCTTTTGGAGCAAATGGAAAAAAGAGTTTTAAAATTTTCGCATCTTTCGGAAGAAAACTTTTTAAACGGTGTTTTGCCTAAAAAACTCGGCTATGAAATACGCAGAAGCGAAAGCACGGCGCGCGGTATGACGCGCCTTATGAAAGATTTTAGGTTTACAGTGAGCGGAACCACAGGTTTTGCAAACGCTCAGGTTACGTCCGGCGGAGTGAATACCAGTGAAATAGATAACGGCACCATGATGTCAAAAAAAGTTAAAAACCTTTATATAACCGGGGAGATAATGAATGTTGACGGTGACTGCGGCGGATTCAATCTGCAGTGGGCGTGGTGCACGGGTGCGCTTGCGGGACAGGACGCGGCGCGTACGCTGAAATAACGGAGAACAAC
>OLSB01001816.1_pt1 | contig 19250 bp, 18 predicted proteins | sample 1672071 | NCBI WGS metagenome assembly OLSB01 (sample SAMEA3136642, study PRJEB25190) | human gut metagenome | biome: human gut; feature: human-associated habitat; material: faeces | place: Austria | collected 2013 | reverse complement strand
GAGCAGAGGACTGAAAATCCTCGTGTCAGTGGTTCGATTCCACTTCAAGCCACCATACAATATATGGGGCTTTTAATTTTGAAGTAATTTATAAGAATTAGAAAAATCTAAATAGATGGCGAGGTAGCTCAGTTGGCTAGAGCATTCGGTTCATACCCGACAGGTCGAGGGTTCGAATCCCCCCCTCGCTACCAAATTTATTTAAATGTCAGTTGTCAGTGGGACGGAGATTGTCAAAATCTCCGTCCCACTGACAATTCATCATCATTAGCAAGTAGTTCAAGTTCAAAGTCAATAGCTGGTATAAAACATCTAAAAAGTGTTTTGCACCAGCTTTTTAATTATACTTAATGTATAAAATCACAAGCTTTAAGTAAAAATAATATAATAATATTGACAAATGTAATACATTGTAGTACTATAAATATAAGAGGAGTTGATATATATGACTATTTCAGTAAGACTAAACGAAAAAGATACAGAATTAATAAAAGCTTATGCAAAAATTAACAATATTTCCTTATCTGATTTAATAAGAAATGCAGTATTAGAAAAAATTGAAGACGAATATGATTTAGAATGTTATAATAAAGCAATAGAAGAATACAGAAAAAATCCTAAAACATATACAATGGAGGAAGTAAAAAAGGAGCTGGGCTTATAAATGAAGTATAAAGTTGTATTTACAGATAAAGCTAAAAGACAACTAAAAAAAATAGACAAGTATACATCATCTTTGATAATTGGCTGGTTAGAAAAAAATATTGAAGGTTGTGAAAATCCCAGAGTACATGGAAAAGGATTAGTAGAAAATAAATCAGGACAATGGAGATACCGTATAGGCGATTACAGAGTGATATGTGAAATACAAGATGAAAAAATTATAGTGTTAATTTTGGAAATTGGACATAGAGAGACATATATAATTAAAAAATTGACACTAATGCGCCAGTGAGGACGGAGATTGTCAAAATCTCCGCCCTCACTGGCAATCGTCCTTATTTATCGTGTGATATTTCTGTAACAAAAATGTAATACAAAATATAAGCATAAACTATTGAAATAAAAATTATAAGTAGTAAAATAAAGATATGGAAACAAAATTTTCAACAATAATAGGGGGTGAGAAGAATGAATAAAAAAACATCAATAATAATAGGTGTTGTATTAGTAGTAGCCATGATATTAGTAGCTGTTGGATATGCAGTAATAAGTAATAGAATATTAAATATTTCAGGACAAGCAACAGGTACACCAAACCCAGAAAACTTCAAAGTTAAATTTACAGGAACACCAACAGTTTCAAATGAAAGTTTAGCAACAGCAGAACTTCATCCAACAGATGAATTAAAAGCAACTATGAATGTTCAAGGATTAACAGCAAAAGGAGATAAAGTAACAGCAACATACACAATATTAAACAATAGTGAAGATTTATCAGCAAAATTATCTGCAACAACTACAAATGACAATGAAACATATTTTACTGTTACTCAAAAAATAGCAGATCCAACAACAATAACAGCTGGAAACACAACAACAATAGAAGTAACAGTAGAATTAATAAAAACACCAGTAACAGCAGATGAAACAGCAACAATAGGAGTTGAAATAACAGCAGAGCCACAACAACCATAGTGTAAAGAAAAAATAACCAAAGGAGGAAATATGAAGAACGAAAAAGTAAGATTATATACAATAGAATTTACGCTAATAATATTTCTTCTTTTGGCTATGATATTTAATGATACAATAACAAGACAAGTTACAGCGGTAGTATTATTAGTATTTATGATTATTAGTGTAAAATTAATAAAAACAGACAAGACAAAGCTCACAAATAATAGGCAAATAATAATTTTATTAAGTGCATTTGGAATCCTATATTTAGCAACTATATATATATTAGGAATATTTGTTGGATTCTATAGTGCAACAGTAAAATTAAGTATATGGTCTATATTAAATTACATAATACCATATATAGTAATAATAGTATCATCAGAAATAATAAGAAAAAGTGTACTCTTAAAAGAAGATAAAAAATCAAAAATAATAATTCTCATAGCAATGGTCATGCTAGATGTATATTTAAGTACTAATATATATAGTTTAGAAACAGTAAATGACTATTTTGTGCTAATAGGCTTTATAGTATTCTCTTCAATAGCAAACAATCTTTTATATAATTATATAATAATACAATATAGAAATGAAAAAGCAATTATAGCATATAGGTTAATTACAACATTATATTCATACATAATTCCAATAATACCAGATATTTATATATTTTTTGAATCTATAATAAAAATGGTAGTGCCATATATTATATATATTGTTATGAATACATTATACAATAAAAATAGACAAATAATATCAGTAAGTCAAAAACGAAAAGAACATATTATTAGTATAATACTTTGCGCTATAGTAGCAATAATTATAATGCTAATTTCTTGTAAATTTAAATTTGGAGTGCTAGTAATAGGCTCAGGAAGTATGACAGGTACAATAAACAAAGGAGATATTGTGCTATACGAAACATATGGTAAAAATGATGAACTTAAAAATGGAGATATTATAGTATTTATAAAAGATGATCTAAAAATAGTTCATAGAATAGTAGACCAAAGAATTTTAGGAGAAGAAACAAGATATTATACAAAAGGCGACGCGAATGAGCAAGATGATGATGGATATAGAAAAACAGCCGATATAGTAGGAAAAGTAAAAGCAAGAATTCCATATATAGGATACATAACATTATGGGTAAATGATATATTGAAATAAAGAACGGAGGACAAAAGGAATGGAAGAACAAGATATAATATTGCAACATAAAAGAAAAAGAAAAAAACATAAAATAATATTAGCAATAGAAAGTATTGTGACAATAATAATAGCACTAATAATTATAATAACATATTTTACTTTAACCAAAAATGATTATAATAAATATTCGGAGAAAGCCAAAGTAAACTATAAAGTATATTTAAAAGAAAATGAATTCTATGAAGATAAATATATAGATGAAAAAACGAGTGTAGTAGCAAGTTTAATAGAAAATATAGAAGTGGATTTTAAATATAACTTAGACTTAGAACAAGAACAAGAATATATTTATAGTTATAAGATATTGGCTAAAACAAATGTAAAAGAAACAAAAAGAGCAAATTCAATATATGAAACAACAGAAGAGATAATAAGTAAAGAAAAACAAGAACTAAATTCAAAAAACTTAGAAATATCGGAAAGAGTCAATATAAACTATAATGAATATAATGCAAAAATAAATAAATTTATAAATATATATAATTTAGATAATACAACAAATACATTAGAATTAGATATGTATGTATATGTAATTAATAAGTATGATGGAGAGCAAATAAACAAAGAAAGTAAAGTAATGACCCTAAACATACCATTAACAACTAAAACAGTTGATATAAGTATAGGTTCAAATGTAATAGAAGATGAAGGACAAATACTTTTAAGAAAAAGTGAATATGAAAATTTAACTTATCTTATTGTAATAGGAATAATTATATTAATTATAGGCTTAATAATTCTAGTAAAATTAATAAAATATATGATAGATACAAGAAGTGCAGAAACAATGTATGACCAAGAATTAAAAAGAATATTATTTGATTACAAAAGTTATATTCAAACAACAAATAATGATGTAAACCCTAATAATTATAAAACTATACAAATAAATACATTTAATGAAATACTAAGAATGAGAGATATATTACAAGCACCAATATTAATGTATACAGAAGAAGGCAAAGAAAGAACAAAATTTATGATAGTAAAAGATGGAATGCTATATATTTATGTATTAGGTGCAAAAGAAATTAGAAATGAATTAAGAGCCAAAAGTGCTGAAGAAAAAAAGAAGAAAGATGACAAGTAAAATTATGCATAAAGTAAGGAGGGAATAGAGTGAAACTTAGAATAAGAAAAAGTACTTCATGGCTATTCCTTTTATTAATGTCAATATTATTTATGGGAATAGGATATGCAACAATTAATTCTATAACTGGAGAAATAAAAGGAGAAGTAATTGCAACAGTTCAAAGTGGAGTTTTTATAACAAATGTAGAATATATAAAAGATATAGATGCAAACTTAAATACATCAAATATAGTGTACTATAAAGGTACAATGATGCAAAGCTTAATAGAATTATCAGATATAAACCCAAATTCAGAGATAGAATATAAAGTAACAGTATATAACAATTCTGAAAATACTTATCCATTTGTAGGAGTGTTATATGATGAAGAATTTTATGATAACCCAGACATTAATTTTGAAATAAGCGGATTTAATATGGGAGAAACAATAGGAGCAAAAGAAACAAAAGAAATATATATAACATTTAGATATAAAAATGGAGTGTTACCAGAAAGAACAGCATTAAGTTCATATATAAATTTTAAAATAGCAGAACCAAATAGATTAGTATTAGCGAATAGTGTAGCTGCAACTGGAAAATATTTAACTGGTACAATAACAAAAGAAAAGATAGAAACTATAGAATTTAAATTAGGAAAAGAGCAACCAGAAGGAACAGCAGAGATTTTTGATGCTTCAGAAAAACAAGATGAGAGTATAATTGGATATTATACAGATACAGACGGAAATAATTTATATGAGCTAACTTTTGCAAGTGATGAAGTGATTGCTACAAATAAAAATGCACAATATTTATTTCAAAATTTAACAAATTTAACAAGTATAGAATTTAATAATTTTAGTACTTATGGCGTAACAGGCATGCAACAAATGTTCTATAATTGTAGTGGATTGACAACAGTAAATTTAAGCAATTTTAATACAACTAATGTAATAGATATGCAATCTATGTTTGGTAATTGTAGTGGCTTAACAACACTAGATGTAAGTAAATTTAATACAAGCAATGTAACAAATATGCAATCTATGTTTGGTAATTGCAGTGGCTTAACAACATTAGAGGTAAGCAATTTTAATACAAGCAAAGTAACAAATATGAACTCTATGTTTGGTAAATGTAGTGGATTAACGACATTAGATTTAAGCAATTTTGATACTAGTCAAGTAACGAGATTTGGTACTTATTCTGGATACTCATATGGAGGAATGTTTGAAAATTGTACTAATTTAGAAAATATAGATATGTCAAACTGGAATACATCTAAAGCAACAAGTTTTGTAAGAATGTTTATTGGATGTTCAAAATTGACAAGTCTTGATATAAGCAATTTTAATACAAGTAGTGCAACAGATATGGGGGACATGTTCAATAATTGTAAAAGCTTAACAACATTAAATGTAAGTAATTTTGATACAAGCAATGTAACTAGCATGTATCAGATGTTTTCTAGTTGTAGTGGCTTAACAACACTAGATTTAAGTAAATTTGATACAAGCAATGTAACAAACATGCGATATATGTTTTATAAATGTAGTAGTTTAACAACACTAGATGTAAGCAATTTTAATACAAGTAATGTAACAAGCATGCAATATATGTTTGGATATTGTAGTAGCCTAACAACATTAGATGTAAGCAAATTTAATACAAGCAAAGTAACAGACATACGATATATGTTTCAAAGTTGTAGTGGACTAACAACATTAGATGTAAGTAAATTTGACACAAGCAATGTAACAAACATGCATAATATGTTTAATACTTGTAGTAGCTTAACAACATTAGATGTAAGTAATTTTAATACAAGCAATGTAACTGATATGGTTGGTATGTTTGGATTTTGTAATAGCTTAACGACATTAGATGTAAGCAAATTTGACACAAGCAAAGTGACAGGAATGGCATACATGTTTCAAACTTGTAGTGGCTTAATAACACTAGATATAAGCAATTTTAATACAAGTAGCGTAAAAAGTATGGGGAATATGTTCGATGCTTGTACTAGCTTAACAACATTAGATGTAAGCAATTTTAATACAAGCAATGTAACAAATATGCAAAATATGTTTTATAAGTGTAGTGGCTTAACAACACTAGATGTAAGTAAATTTGATACAAGCAATGTAACAACAATGCAAAATATGTTTTCAAGTTGTAGTGGCTTAACAACACTAGATGTAAACAATTTTAATACAAGTAAAGTAACAACAATGCAAAATATGTTTTATGGTTGTAGTGACTTAACAACAATATATGTAAGTGAATTTGATTCAGAAACAAATTCAGGATGGACAACATCAGCAGTAACAAACTCAACAAAAATGTTTGGTCTCTGTACCAAAATAGTAGGTGGAAATGGAACAACATTTAATTCGAGTTACACAGATAAAACCTATGCTGTAATAGATACAGCAGAAACACCTGGATACCTTACAAATATTAATGGAAACCAGCAGGTGAATAGATTAATATCTGCTAGCAGTGTAGCTGCAACTAGAGCATATTTAAAAGGTACAATAAAAAAAAATAAAATAGAAACAATAGAATTTAAATTAGGAAAAGAACAACCAAGTGGAACCATAGTAGAAAGTTTTGATGCATCAGAAAAACAAGATGAAAGTATAATGGCATATTACACAGATACAGATGGAGATGGATTATATGAATTAACTTTTGCAAGTGATGGAATAATTGCTGCAAATGAAGATGCGAAATATTTATTTCAAAATTTAATAAAATTAGCAAAAATAAATTTTGAAAACTTCAGTACTTATGGCGTAACAAATATGCGATATATGTTCTATTATTGTAGTAGCTTAACAACATTAGACTTAAGAAAATTTGATACAAGCAAAGTAACAAGCATGAAATTTATGTTTTATAATTGTAGTAGTTTAACAACATTAGATGTAAGTAAATTTAATACTAGTAATGTAACCGAAATGATTAGTATGTTTGGTGGCTGTAGTGGCTTAACAACATTGGACGTAAGCAAATTCAATACAAGCAAAGTAACAAATATGACTAGTATGTTTTTTGGTTGTACTAGCTTAACAAAACTAGATCTAAGTAGTTATAGTACAAGTAGTATAACAGCCATAAGTGGTATGTTCCAAAATTGTAGTAGTTTAACAACAATATATGTAAGTGAATTTAATTCAGAAACAAATACGGGTTGGACAACATCAGCGGTAACAAACTCGGGCAATATGTTTAGTAACTGTACTAAAATAGTAGGTGGAAATGGAACAACATTTAATTCGAGTTACACAGATAAAACCTATGCTGTAATAGATAAAACAGGAACACCAGGATACCTTACAAACATTAAAGATAAACCGTAAGGATGTAAATTTGGACGGAGATTTTAACAATTTCTTGATTAATAAGAAAATGGAGGCAATATGAAAGCATTAGTAACAGGAGCATCTTCTGGAATAGGAAAAGATATGACAAAAGTCTTAGCAAAATTAAATTATGACTTGGTATTAGTAGCAAGAAATAAAGAGGGCTTAGATAAAGTGAAATTAGAATTACAGAAAGAAAATGCTAAAATAAATATAAAAACATTTGAAATGGATTTAAATATAAAGGAAAATTGTTATAAATTATATGAACAAGAAAAAAATATTGATTTATTAATAAATAATGCAGGCTTTGGACTATATGGAGAATTTACAGAAACAGATTTAGAAAAAGAAATAAATATGATTAACACAAATATTACAGCTGTTCATATTCTTACAAAATTATATTTAAAAGATATGGTAAAAGAAAACAAAGGGCATATATTAAATGTAGCATCAATAGCAGGATTTATGCCAGGACCATTAATGGCAACATATTATGCTACGAAAAACTATGTGGTTTCATTAACAAGAGCAATAAGAAAAGAACTAAGAAAAAATAAATCAAAAGTAAAAATAAGTCTGCTTTGCCCAGGACCAGTAGATACAAACTTTAATAATGTAGCAAATGTAAAATTTAAAATACCAGGACTTACAAGCGAATATGTAGCGAAATATGCAATAAAAAAAATGCAAAAAGGAAAATTAATTATTATTCCTGGAACATTAATAAAAATAGTAAGATGGTTAACAGAAATAACACCAGACGTAATTGTAGAAGAATTCTCATACCATACACAAACGAAAAAAAGATAGTGTCAGAGGGGACGGGGAATATTGGCACACTTTATTTGAAAAAGTGTGCCAATATTCCCCGTCCCCATTGACAAATGAAAAAATATGTGATAATATTAAAAGTGTAATTTAAGAGTTTACCTAAAAGATAATAATTCTTGAGCGGTAAAGGGTAATAAAAATATTGCTTACACTAGAAAGTAAGATGAAATATAGAAAGTCTTACTAAGGAGTCTTAAAAGATTTCTTAGTGAGGCTTTTTTTCATACATATAGGAAAAATTTACTTTAATATAGTAGATATATAAATAATGTGGCAAATATAATAACTGATAGTGTAAATGATATTAATATTTCTGGAAAGAGAGGAGAAAAAAAGATGAGCATAATAGAAGTAAAAAATCTTAATAAGGAATTTAAAATTAAAGAAAAAGAAAAAGGAATAAAAGGAAGTATAAAATCCATAGTAAAGCCAAAGTATAAAGAAATTAACGCAGTTGATAACATCAGCTTTTCAGTAGAAAAAGGGGAAATACTGGCATTTATAGGCCCTAATGGCGCAGGAAAGTCTACTACAATAAAGATGTTAACAGGAATTTTGTATCCTACTTCTGGAAATATTGAAGTAATGGGTTTAAATCCATCAAAACAAAGAAAACAATTAGCATATAAAATAGGAACAGTTTTTGGACAAAAGGAACAATTATGGATGCACCTAACACCATATGATAATTTTAAGTTTTTTGGAGCAATATATGATATACCAGATAGCATTGTAGAAAAAAGAATTGAAGAACTAAAAAACACCTTTGAATTAGAGACATTTATAAATACACCAGTAAGAAACCTATCATTAGGTCAGAGAATCAGATGTGAAATAGCTGCAGCTTTAATTCATAAACCAGAGATATTATTTTTGGATGAACCTACTATAGGCTTAGATCCTGTTGTAAAAGAAAGCATAAGGACCCTAATAAAACGAATGAACAAAGAATATAAAACAACAATATTTTTGACGAGTCATGATGTGGGAGATATAGAAAAACTTTGCAAAAGGGTTATTATAATAAACAATGGCAAAATAATAATGGATGATACAATGGAAAACTTAAAATATCATTATTTAAATAAAAAAATAATAGAAGTAAAAATGAAAAATAAAGTAAATTTACAACCTCAAGAAGGTATAACGATATTAAAAGACAAAGGCTATAACTTAAAAATAGAATTAGATTGCAAAAAGAAGGCTGTAACAGATGTAATAAAAATGTTAGATGCAGATAAAATTGTAGATATAAATATATCAAGTATGCCACTAGAGGATATAATTACCCAAATCTATAAAGGTACAAAAAATAATTATTAAATAAAAGAGGGTGAAGAAATGAAAAAATACTTATATATTTATAAATCAACACTAATAGAGAATTTAAGCTATATACCCAATATAATGTTAGGATTTATAACTTTTTTTATAACAATGTTTGTATTAATAAATTTATGGGAGTATATATACTCAGATCCAAATGAGGTTATAAATGGTTATACAATAGAACAAATGATGTGGTATGTTTTAATAACAGAAACATTGTGGTATGGAACAAAAAACAAAATACTTACTAATGAAATAAGTCAAGATATAAGAACAGGAAATATAGCATACAACATAAACAAACCATATTATTATATATTTTATATTATGGCAAAATATTTAGGAGAAATAACAATAAGGCTTGTATTATTTAGCATAGTGGCAATAATAGCTGGAGTATGTTTTATAGGACCTATACCAAATTTTAATTTTGCGAATATTCCGTTTATTCTAATTATTGCATTATTTCGGAATAATTATAAACTCAATTATAAAAATATTAATTAGCGTAATTTCATTTTGGATAGAAGACTCAACACCATTTCACTGGATTTACGATAAATTAATACTAATAATAGGAACAATGTTTCCAATAGAAATGTTTCCAAAAGTTCTAAGACCAATAATAAAATGTACACCAATATATGTAGTGACATATGGACCAGCGAAGTTATTGATAAATTTTAGCTTTGAAAATTTTATACAGGTTTTCATAGCTCAAATAATCTATTTAGTAATTACAATAATTTTAACAATAATATTGTATGAGAAAGGAGTGAAAAAGCTAAATGTTAACGGTGGTTAAAAATCAAATAAAAGTTATAATATTGTCTATTAAATATAATATAATGAGGCAAATGGTTAATAAAGTAACATTTATAACAAATATATTATTTATGATATTAAACAATGCAAGCTTTATAATTCAATGGATAATTTTATTTAATATAAGAGATGAAATAGGCGGATACAATATAAAGCAGATTGTATTATTATGGGGACTTGCATCAAGTGTGTATGGAGTAGCAAATATAATATTTGGAGAAGCATTTGAAATATCAGACTTAATAATAAGAGGAAAGTTAGATACCTTTTTGGTTCAACCTAAAAATGTATTTTTAAGTGTATTAACTTCTAAGACTAAAATATCAGCAATAGGTGATTTAATATATGGATATATTTGTTTAGCTATATATGGATTTACAATAAGAAATTTAGCTTTATTCACAATATTTTCTATTACTGGAGCATTAATATTAACAGCATTTGCAAGTATAGTAGGAAGTTTTTCATTCTGGATAGTAAAGGGAGATATTATAGCAGATTCATTAAATAATGTTATGCTTCATTTTGACACATACCCAGGGACAATATTTAAAAATGGTGTAAAAATAATATTATATACAATATTACCAGTGGGTATAGCAAATTATATGCCATTAGATATGATAATAAGCTTTAATGTAAAAAATTTCTTAATAGTAATTGTTTTTACAATATTAATTTCAATTTTAGCATATACTATATTTAATAGGGGATTAAAAAGATATGGTTCGTCAAATTTGATGAGTTCAAGAATTTAAACATATATATTAAAGTAATTTAAAAACCTTCTAAACATATAATAATTTAGGAGGTTTTATCTATGATACGTATTGGAATTTGCGGATATGGAAACTTAGGAAAAGGTGTAGAAAAAGCAATTAAATATAATCCGGATATGGAATTAGTAGGAATTTTTTCAAGAAGAGATATACAAACAAAAGAGCCATTAATAAAAATAGAAGAATTTGAAAAAAATAAAAAAAATATTGATGTTGTAATTATGTGTGGTGGCTCTGCAACAGATTTACCAGAACAAGTGCCAATGTTTGCAAAATTATATAATACTGTGGATAGTTTTGATACACATAAGAATATACCAGAATATTATGATACTGTTGACAAAATAAACAAACAATCAAATACAGTTTCACTCATATCTGCTGGATGGGATCCAGGATTATTTTCCATAAACAGACTATATTCAGAAGCAATAATTCCAAATGGAAAAACATATACCTTTTGGGGAAAAGGAGTAAGCCAAGGTCATTCAGATGCAATAAGGAGAATAAAAGGAGTAAAAAATGCTATACAATACACAATACCAATAGAAAAGGCAATTGAGCAAATAAGAAATAAAAAATTGCCCGAACTCACTAATAGAGAAAAGCACATAAGGGAATGTTATGTTGTATTAGAGGAAAATGCAGATAAAGATGAAGTACAAGAAAAAATAAAAAGTATGAAAAATTATTTTTTAGAATATGACACAATAGTACATTTTATAACAGAAGAGGAATTAAAGACTAATCATAGTAAAATGCCACATGGAGGTTTTGTAATTCATTCTGGTGCTACAAGTGAAAAAAATAAACAAGTAATAGAATATTCGTTAAAATTAGATTCAAATCCAGAATTTACAGCATCTGTTTTAGTAGCATATGCAAGAGCAGTTTATAGACTAAGCCTAAAAGGAGAATATGGAGCAAAAACTGTGTTAGATATACCTCCAGTTTTAATATCACCTAAAACGAGGCAGAGAATTATAAAAGAATTATTATAAATAAAGCGAATAGGGACTTCCTAGACTTAATAAAATTAAATATAAGTATAGGAGGTCAATTTAATGTTGCCTTAAGAAAGGAAAGTGATTAAAAGTGGTTATAAAATTAAAAAAAAGTGTAATATTTAAAATAAGTGCACTAATAATTATGATAATTACATTATCAGTAGTAACAATATCTTTAGGAATGGACCATTATTACAATATAGATTTTACAACTGGATTGGTTACAGCAAGTTTATTAAATGTTAGAAGCGGACCAGGTACAAAATTTCCAGTTGTTGCTACAGTTAAGAAGAATGAGTATATTAGAGTATTTGCAGGAATTGGAGACTGGTATGTAGTTCAAATAGATAGTAACTACATAGGAGCAGTTAGCAAAAAATATATAAAACCAATTTATCCAAATACTGGCTCAGGAGGAGGTTCAAATACCAATAATACCACAAATAACACTACGAATAATACAAATTTAACATCAGATGAATTAGAAGTATTTAACTTAATAAATGAACAAAGAACACAAAATGGACTAAAGGCACTTAAAATAGATGCTGAAGTACAAAGAGTTGCAAGAATTAAGGCACAAGACATGGTAGATAATAACTATTTTTCACACAATTCACCAACATATGGTTCACCATTTAACATGCTAAATAATTTTAGAATAGCATATAATACTGCAGGAGAAAATATAGCAGGAAATTCAAGCAATAGTGCAGCAGTAACAGCTTGGATGAATTCATCTGGTCATAGAGCAAATATACTAAACAGTAGTTTTAACTATACAGGCATAGGTGTAGTTAATGGTTCAAAATATGGAAAAATATATGTACAAATGTTCATAGGAAAATAGTGTCAGAGGGGACGGGGAATAATGGCACACTTTTTTTAAAAAAGTGTGCCATTATTCCCCGTCCCCTCTGACATAAAATTTTGAAGGAGATATTGACAAATAGAAAAAAAGTGCTATAATATCTTATAGTGTAAGATAAAAGATAGGAAGTGAGTACAATGGAACATGATTCTTTAGTAGATGAGTTATTTGCTATTATGCGAGAGTTTTCAAAAGTACCATTTCAAGAACATTCAAGAAATTTTGCGACAGGTGAAATGGCAATATTATTTTATCTAAATTCTATTCAAGATGGAGCAACAGCAGGTGATATATGTAATTATTTACAAGTTACAACAGGAAGAATTGCAAGTGCTTTAAATAGTTTAGAAAAAAAGAATTTTATACAACGTAAGACTCACGAAAAAGATAAGAGAAAAGTCAAAGTATGTATTACTTCCTACGGAAGAGATTATGTATTGCAAAATTATGATAATGGTATAGTTATATCCAGAAACGTTTTAGAGAACTTAGGAGAAGAAGATACTAAAGAGTTTATAAGAATTGTAAAAAAACTAATGGATATATAAATGGCAGGTAAAAACTGCCATTAAAAAAGAAAAATATCTTACAGTGTAAGAAAAAGGAGGGGTTTATATGAATATTCAAAAATTTACTCAAAAATCAATTGAAGCGATTCAAAAAGCACAAAGCCTAGTAATAGAAAATGAAAATAGCCAAATAGAGCAAGAACATTTATTATATGCACTTTTAATTGGAGAAAACAGTTTAATTAAAGAACTACTAAAGAAAATGAATGTAGGTGAAGAATTCCAAAAGACAGTCAAAAATGAAATAGATAATAAACCAAGAATGCATTCAGAAACAAGGCAAATGGAACAAGTATATATTTCAAGAGATGTAGATGAAGCACTAGCAGATGCAGAGAATACAGCAGATAAAATGAAAGATGAATACGTATCTGTAGAACATATAATGCTTGGACTAATTGATAAGGCTAATTCAAAGTTAAAACAATTATTTAAAACTTTTAATATTGATAAAAATAACTTTTTAAAAGTTTTATTAGAAGTAAGGGGGAATACAAGAGTGACGAGTGATAATCCAGAAGAAACATATGATGCTTTAAAAAAATATGGTACAGATTTAGTAGAACTAGCAAGAAAACAGAAATTAGACCCAGTAATAGGCAGAGATGACGAGATAAGAAATGTAATAAGGATACTTTCAAGAAAGACAAAAAACAATCCATGCTTAATAGGTGAACCTGGTGTTGGTAAAACAGCTATTGCGGAGGGATTAGCAATAAGAATAGTAAGAGGAGATGTACCAGAAGGATTAAAAAATTGTACAATTTTTTCACTAGATATGGGAGCTTTAGTCGCGGGGGCAAAATATAGAGGAGAATTTGAAGAAAGACTAAAAGCTGTGTTACAAGAAGTAAAAAAGAGTGAAGGTAAAATAATATTATTCATAGATGAGCTTCATACAATAGTAGGAGCAGGAAAAACAGATGGCGCAATGGATGCAGGAAATTTACTAAAGCCAATGCTTGCAAGAGGAGAACTTCATTGTATAGGAGCAACAACATTAAATGAGTATAGACAATATATTGAAAAAGATCCAGCACTAGAAAGACGTTTCCAACATGTTTTAGTGGATGAGCCATCAGTAGAAGATACAATTTCAATTTTAAGAGGACTAAAAGAAAGATATGAAGTATACCATGGTGTTGAAATAAGTGATAATGCTATAGTTGCAGCAGCAACATTGTCACATAGATATATTACAGATAGATTTTTGCCAGATAAAGCAATTGACTTAATAGATGAAGCTTGTAGCATGATAAAAACAGAGATGGAATCAATGCCAACAGAACTAGATGAAATTTCTCATAAAATAATGCAACATCAAATAGAAGAGGCAGCACTAAAAAAAGAAAAAGATGAACAATCACAAAAACGTTTAACTGAGATTCAAAAAGAAATTGCAGAAATGCAAAGTCAATTTAATGAAATGAAAGCAAAATGGGAAAATGAAAAAGGTGCAATATCAAAGGTACAAAAAATTCGTGAGGAAATAGAAAAGGTAAATGGAGAAATAGAAAAAGCAGAAAGAAATTATGAGCTAAATAAAGCAGCAGAATTAAAATATGGTAAATTACCAGAATTACAAAAAGAGTTAAAGGAAGAAGAAGAAATTGCTGCAAAATCAAAAGAAAGTAGTTTGTTAAGAACTAAAGTTACAGATGAAGAAATAACAAAAATAATAGCAAAATGGACAGGAATACCAGTTGCAAAATTAATGGAAAGTGAGAGAGAAAAAATACTAAATTTAGGAAGTATTTTGCATAAAAGAGTTATTGGCCAAAACGAAGCCGTAGACAAAGTTACAGATGCAATTATACGTTCTAGAGCAGGTATTCAAGATAGTCGTAGACCAATAGGTTCATTTATGTTCTTAGGACCAACAGGTGTTGGTAAAACAGAACTTGCAAAAGCTTTAGCAGAGAGTTTATTTGATGATGAACACAATATTATAAGAATAGATATGTCTGAATATATGGAAAAATTTTCAGTATCAAGATTAATTGGTGCACCTCCAGGATATGTTGGATATGAAGAAGGAGGACAATTAACAGAGGCAGTAAGAAGAAAACCTTATTCAGTAATATTATTTGATGAAATAGAAAAAGCTCATCCAGATGTGTTTAATGTATTATTGCAAGTGCTAGATGATGGTAGAATAACAGACTCTCAGGGAAGGACAATTGACTTTAAAAATACTATTATAATATTAACATCAAATTTGGGCTCAGAATATATACTAGAAGGAATAAATGACAAAGGAGAATTAACAGAAGAGGCAAAAGAAAAAGTAGAAAAATTATTAAAACAAAGCTTTAGACCAGAATTCTTAAACAGATTAGACGAAATAGTCTTCTATAAACCACTAACACAAAACGAAACAGCTAAAATATTAGACTTGCTTATAGCAGATTTAAATAAACGATTAGAAACTCAAGAAATAACAATAGAGTTAACAGATAATGCAAAAGAATATTTAATAAAAAATGGATATGACCCAGTTTATGGTGCAAGACCATTAAAACGTTTTGTGCAAAAGAAAGTAGAAACACTAATAGCAAAAGAAATAATTAAACAAACAATATTACCAAAACAAAAGGTAATTATTGATTGTAAAGAAAATGATTTAATAATTAAATAATTTGTTAGGAGGATGGAGATTTTTAAAATTTCTGTCCTCAATTTATATTATTTATAGACTAGAGATGTAGATAGGAACATATATAGGTACACCAAAAATTACAATTAATACTGGAAAAAACAATGCCTTTATGGTATAATTATATAGATTTGAGAAAAATATATAATTTGGAGGAATTTATAATGAATAATTGGATATATTCCACAAAATATAATTTTTGAAAATGAAAATCAAACAGTCTTAGATTACTTTATTGAAAAAACTTTGAAAGGTAGAAAATTATGAATGAAGAAGATAAAATGTTAGCAGGTGAATTATACAATTCAAGAGATAAACAATTACTAAATAAATTGATAAGAGCTAAAAAATTATGTAATAAATATAACAAACTAGATGTTGAAGATATAGAAAAATGCAATGAAATTATTAGAGAATTATTTTCAAAAACAGGAAAAGAATTTATGATAATGCCTAATTTTTACTGCGATTATGGTTTTAATATTGAAATAGGAGAAAACTTTTATTCAAATCATAATTTAGTTATTTTAGATGCTAACAAAGTAACATTTGGAGATAACGTCCAAATTGGTCCAAACTGTGGATTTTATACATCTGGTCATCCACTAGATTATGAAACAAGAAAAAAACTGGAATTCGCAAAGCCAATAAAAATAGGAAATAATGTATGGATAGGTGGAAATGTATGTGTAATGCCAGGTGTTACAATTGGAGATAATACTGTAATTGGTGCAGGAAGTGTAGTTACTAAAGAAATCCCATCAAATGTAGTTGCAGTAGGAAATCCTTGCCGAGTAATCAAAAAAATAATTATTAATTAAATAAAGATGGAGGGATAATGAAAGAAATAAATATAACAAGAAAAATTTCACAAGGAATGTATGTATTAACAACGATTGATGGAGGTTGTATAGTAGATGCTGTATCTCAAATTAGTGGGGGTGATAATCCATTAATTGCAGTGTCTGTGATGAAAAAAAATTATACAAATGAATTATTGAAAAATAATAGTAAATTTGCGATATCTGTATTAGGTGAAAACGTTAATGCAGAAATAATAAAAACATTTGGTTTTAATTCTATGAGAAACATTAATAAATTTGAAAAAATAGATACATTTAAAGTAGAAGGAGTAAATATTATAAAAGACTCAATAGGATATATGGTATGTGAAATAATAGATTCTATTGAAAATGATACACACACATTATTTATAGGAAAAATAATAGAAGCAGATATGTTTAATGAAAAAGAACCAATGACATACCTATATTATCAAAAGCATAAAGATGAATTATTAAAGGTTACTACTGAGAAGGGAAAGACATCATGGGTTTGTACAGTATGTGGTTATGTTTATTATGGAGAAGAAATACCAGAAGATTTTAAATGTCCACTGTGCGGAGTTGGCAGAGAACTTTTTAAGAAGAAATAATGTCAATGGGTGAGTAGATTTTAACAAAAAAATTGCTAAAATCTACTTACCCATTGACAGAAGAGAAATTTCAATAAATTATTCTACTACTGGTGCAATAAAATTTTCAATAGCATCACGAAGCTTAGGATGATGTATAACAAAATGAATGGCAGGATGAGTGTTTTTTGAAATCATTACCCATTTACCAGAATGAATAGTAATGTTAATATTTCTAAATGTATTTGTTTTATTATTTAAAATTTTATAATTACCATGACTACTCATATATTTTTGAGTATCAGTTAAATGCTCTAAATATTCTTCGTAATTATAACAAATGTCATTAGTATAGAAAGTATCTGAAAGAGAAAGAAAAGGAGGATAATTTTCAAAATCTTCTTTTGATAGTTTTGGTATTTCATCTTCTAAAATATTGTCCTCTAGAATCTTTTGAATTGTTTGTCTTTGCTTTTTTACAGAATCTATTATTACTTTTGTATTTTCATTATTAACTTTATTGCGTTTTAAAATTTTCAAAAGTAACTCATCAGAAATTGTATGAATAGGAAGTGAAGATAAAATTCTTCTACGATTTCCTTTAATACTTGCATCAGATGAAATAAAAGCATCAAAATCATTTCTATTTTCTACTCTATAAATATCCATAAGTGGTTTTGCTTTATTTAATAAACATTCGGCTTTAGTTCTATAATATTCAACATCAGTTTTGTTACTTGTCAAATGATATTTTCCTTTATTATGATATCCTTTAATACATTCACCAGTAAGTGCAACAGTACCTGATACATAATTAAAATGACAATAAACAGAGTTTTGAAGTCCCGTTAAATAGTATGGAGAAACTTGACCTGTCATATAAATTGGAATCCAACTTTCTAATCCTAACATCATTTCATTAAAAGGTCTATCAAGATTATGAATTATATTTAAATGAAGTCCTTTTTTTAATGTCATTGCAATAGCAAACATCCACTTTTTTCCGAAATCTACATCTTCTGCCATATCCTCCATAGGCATATCACTACACATAAAAACAGGCTCATTAGATTTTGAAAGGACAGTAGCTTTGAAAAAGTCCAATTCTCCTTGTTTCATTTCGTCGATTCCATAATAGTTTTTTGAGCCAGACTTATAAAAAGGAACAAAAGGAACTTTCATTTCATTAAAATGTATTGCCTTTATATATGTATCTAGATTAAAGTTATCTAAATTATTTAAAAATGTATCAATTTTATTGTTACTAGGAACTGAATAGGTGACGAAGCTTCCGGCAGTACAACGGGTGGAAATCAAACCACCTCGCGATATATGCAGGTTGACGGCGATTACGGTAAAAAAGGTAACTATTCCGTTACCATGACAGTCGAGGTTCAGGCTGTCGGAGAGATACCTTCCTATAGTATTATCGAAGGAGCAAATGGAGTTTGGATACAAAACAGCGACGGAATACTTACATTCCGTGCAAACGGTGATTTCAGCAAATTCACAGGCGTGAAGATCGATGGTACGTTGATTGACGTTAAGAATTATACGGCAGTTTCTGGCTCCACTGTTATCACATTGAAAGCCGATTACCTACAAACACTCTCTGTCGGCAAGCACACCATGACCATTGTCTATAATGATGGTGAGTGCAACACGGAGTTTGAAATCAAGGCGGC
>OLSB01001815.1_pt1 | contig 19256 bp, 18 predicted proteins | sample 1672071 | NCBI WGS metagenome assembly OLSB01 (sample SAMEA3136642, study PRJEB25190) | human gut metagenome | biome: human gut; feature: human-associated habitat; material: faeces | place: Austria | collected 2013 | reverse complement strand
CGGAGTATGCCCGGCAGAAGAAGGCCTGCACTCTGGTCAAGGGCCTGCGGGCGGTGTCTGACTTTGAACAAGAAGTCCAGATGGCCATGATCAATGGAAAGATCAACCCCGATCTGGATACGGTGTTCTTCCCCTCCAGCGAAAAGTACACCTACCTTAGCTCCTCGGTGGTGAAAGAGTTGGCCCGCTACGGCGCGGACCTGGACGAATTTCTGCCCCGGGAAATCATTGACGATGTGAAAAAGAAACTGGAAAATCATTAAGGAGCGATGAACGCAATGGCAGGCAGCATTGAAGAATTACTGGACCTCTTATATACGGAGATTGAGGAGGCAAAGAACGCCCCTCTCAGCAACGACCGATGTGTCATCGAGCGGGACCGGGTTCTGGACATGATCGACGATGTGAAGGCGGAACTGCCTGTGGAGATCAAGCGGGCCAAAGACCTGGTGGCCAACAAGAACGACTATGTGGCCTCCGCCAAGCGGGAGGCAGATGACCTCCGCCACCAGGCGGAGGACTATGCCAAGCGCCTGGTGAACGAGGACGCCATCGTCCGGGAGGCCGAGAAGCAGGCCGACGAAATCCTTGCCGAGGCGGAGGAGCAGTGCCGCATGCTGCGGGCTGCCGCCAGCGAGTACTGCGAGGACACCCTCCGCCGCATGGAGGAGGCTGTGGCCGACGCCTATGACGAGGTTAAGCGCTCTCGGGCAAAGTTCCGCTCTGCCCTGGGGGCAGACCACGGCGGCCCCGCCCCTCGGAGCCAGTCCGCCCCCCGTCGGGCCATGTACGACGCAGAGGCCGACGAGGACGAAGACGAATAAGCAGCAGGGAGTTTCTCCCTGACACAAAACCCATCGGACACATGCAGCCGTCCAGGCACCTGCCTGGGCGGCTGTTTTTCTGTATGGACGAGGGAGATGTCCGAGGAAACGAAAAAGAAGAGGGGGCCTCCCAAAGCCCCTGTCAAAAGGGAGAAAAACCAGCCCATCCCAAAAAACAGTTGCTTTTTACAGGGAAGGAATCTATAATGAAAGTCAAGTTGCAGCCGTCTGTGGCGCAGCGATTTTTGTTCCGGGCCGCCTGAGAAATGGGCCGGTCCTGGAGAGAACCATCGGATTCTCATTCTGATTTTGATCTGTTTGCGGAGGGCGAAAGACCCTCTGAGGAGTGTTAACACCAATGTGTGGAGGATATACCCACCGTCCTGTCCTTCTGGAGGAATGTATCCAGGGGTTGGCCATTCGGCCGGACGGGATTTATGTGGACGGAACCCTGGGCCGGGGCGGCCACTCGGAAGAGATTGCCAAACGGCTCACCGCCGGCGGCCGGCTGCTGTGCATCGACCGGGACCGTCAGGCCCTGGAGGAGGGGGCGGCCCGTCTGGCCCCTTGGGCTGGACAGATCACCTTCCTCCATGGGAACTTCGGAGACTTGGACGCCCTGCTGGACCAGGCAGGGGTGGGCCAAGTGGACGGCATGCTCTTCGATCTGGGGGTTTCCTCCCCCCAGTTGGATGACCCGGAGCGCGGGTTTTCCTACCAGACCGATGCCCCCTTGGACATGCGGATGGACCGGGAGGATGCCTTGACCGCCTGGACGGTGGTGAACCAGTGGCCCCAGGGGGAACTGCGGCGCATCCTCACCCAGTATGGGGAGGAACGCCACGCCGGAGCCATTGCCAGTGCCATCGTCCGAGCCCGGGAACAGGCCCCCATCGCCACCACCGGCCAACTGGTGGAGGTCATCCGGCGGGCCATGCCCGCCGCCGCCCTGCGGGAAAAGCAGCATCCGGCCAAGCGCAGCTTCCAGGCCATCCGCATCGCGGTCAACGATGAGTTGGGTTCGGTCTCCCGGATGCTGCAGCAGGCCATCCCGCGGCTGCGCCCAGGTGGGCGGCTGGCGGTGATCTCCTTCCACTCCTTGGAGGACCGGATCGTCAAAAGTGAACTGGCCGCTGCGGCCAAGGGCTGCGTCTGCCCCCCCTCATTCCCAGTGTGCGTGTGCGGCAGGCAACCCCAGGTGCGTCTGGTCAGCCGGAAGCCCATCCTCCCCAGTCAGAGGGAAATCGACGAGAATCCCCGGGCCAGAAGCGCGAAACTGCGCCTGGCAGAGAAACTGGACCAACCCCAAGGAAACCAACCAGACGAGGTGGAGTAAACCGTGACAGCCAAAGATGCCCGGGGCGCTGTGGCCTATGACGGCACCGCAGCCCTAAAAATGACAGCCCCGGAGGCGCCAACGAAAAAACATCGCTTTCTTCGGCGGAAACCCGCAGGAAAAGTGAAAAAAACAGAGAAAATAGAGAAAACCGAGACCGCGGAGCGTTCCGGACTCAGCTGGTTGGCGAAGAGCGGCCAGTGGACGGTACCAGGTGCCATTCTGGCCATCGCTGCGGTGGCCATCGTACTGATCCTCACCCTGGCCAGTTATGCCCAACTGGTGGTGGTCAACGACCAGGTGGTGGAACTGCGGGACAGCCTCAGCCAGCTCCAGAGTGAGCAGACCCAGCTGGCAGCCCAGTACGAACTGGCCTACGACTTGCAGGCCATCGAACAGCAGATGCTGGCCAGCGGCGAGATGATCCAAGTGCAGGATTGGCAGACTTACACCCTGGAACTGGCGGAGCCTGACACGGTGGAGTACTACCAGGGCTCGGACGTGTTCCAGCAGATCGCGTCTTTCTTTCAGAACCTGGTAGCCGCGGTGCAGGAATATTTCTGAACGTGGAATCCATAAGATAGGAAGAAAACGGGAGGGCGTGAGAGAGAACTTCTTACGCCCTCCTCTTGCCATTGACAACGACAGAAAGCAGGTGGAAGCATACAATGGCTATGAAACAAAACCCGGGGCGCCGGGGCGGCTTCTTCTCCAACCGCAACTTGGACAGCGGAAGCATGCGCCGGATCCTGATCTTGGGTGGCATTTTCGGTGTGGCGGCCTTTGTCATTCTGTTTGCCAAACTCTGGCAGCTCCAAGTGGTCGAGCATGAAAACTTAGAGGGGCAGGCTGTCACCCAGCAGACCAGAGAGGTGACCTCCTCGGCCAACCGGGGAACCATCTACGATACCAACGGCGATGTGCTGGCCATCAGTGCCGACGTGCAGAACGTGATCCTCTCCCCCCGGGATGTGGCCTCCTCGGTGGAGGTGGCAGAGGAGGATGAGTTCGGCAATCCACGTTCCGAGGCCATCATCGAGGCCGAACGGGAGACCAAACTCCAGGATACCTATGACCTCATTGCCGATACCCTCTCCGACATCCTCGGCATTGACCGGGAGGAGATCATGACCCGGCTGCAGAAGACCAACTCTGCCTATGAGGTTTTGGCGGAAAAGGTGGAGGATGACGTGGCCGACCAGGTTCGCACCTTCATCGATGAGAATGACCTGGAAAGCTGCATCTACCTCACCGACGACTCCAAGCGCTACTATCCCTACTCTACCCTGGCCGCCCAGGTGGTGGGCTTTGTCAACCGGGCCAACGAAGGGGCGTATGGACTGGAGTCCTTATACAATCTGGAACTGTCCGGGTTGGATGGGCGGATCATCACCGCGAAGAACGCCTCGGGCACGGAACTGCTCACCCCGTATACCAGCTATGAGGATGCGGTGAGCGGCTACGATGTGCACACCACCATCGACTCCACCATCCAGATGTACGCGGAGAAGGCGTTGGAGGAGGGCATCCAGAAGTTCGATGTCATCAACGGCGCGTTCTGCGTGGTGATGGACCCCGATACAGGCGCCGTGCTGGCCATGGCCAGCTCCCCGGACTATGACCTCAACGACCCCAGTACCGTCATTGATTCTGTCCTGCAGCAGAACCTGGCGGAGCTGCAGGAGGATGAGTCGGTCAGCGAGGAGGAATATGCTGCAGCCCTTAGCCAAGCCCAGTTCCAGCAGTGGAGCAACAAGTGTTTGAACACCGAGTACGAGCCCGGTTCCACCTTCAAGCCCATCGTCATGGCTGCCGCTTTGGAGGAGGGGGTCATTGACGACGAGTCCACCTTCTACTGCGGCGGCTCTACGGAGATCGGCGGCTGGACCATCCGTTGCTCCAACCGCAGCGGCCACGGCACCCAGACTACCCGCCGGGCTCTGATGAACTCCTGCAACATGGCCATGATCCAGATTGCCCAAAAACTGGGGGGCGAGAAGTTCTACGAGTACTGGGAAAACTTCGGCTTTACCTCCACCACTGGCATTGAGCTGCCCGGGGAAGTGAAGAGCTACTTCTGGAATAAGGACTACTTCGTCAACGCCGCCACCGAGCAGGCGACCGCCTCCTTCGGCCAGCGGTTTACCACCACTCCCATCCAGATGATCACTGCCCTGTCTGCCGTGGTCAACGGCGGCCACCTGATGGAACCCTACATCGTCCAGTCGGTGACCGATTCCGACGGTAACGTGGTGAGTTACCATGAGCCCCAGGAAGTCCGCCAGGTGATCAGCCAGGAGACCTCTAGCCTGGTCCTTTCCTATATGGAAAGTGTGGTCAATGATGTAGGGGGCACCGGGAAAAACGCGAAGGTAGACGGGTACCGCATCGCCGGGAAAACCGGCTCCTCCCAGACCTTGACCAGTGAGGACCGGATCATCGTCTCCTTCCTGGGCTGCGCTCCGGCGGATGATCCGGAGGTCATTGTCCTGCTGGGCTATGACTGGCCGGAACCTTCGGCCCCCGGGCAGAACACCACCGACGACGGGATTTACATCAGCGGCGGTAATATGGCAGCCCCCATGGCTGGTGAACTCATTGCCAATATCATGGATTACCTGGGCTATGACAAGACCGGCAGTTCCGAGAATGAGAACGGGGTCACCATCCCCTACCTGATTGGCGAGACGGCCGAGTCGGCGCAGGCTACCCTAAACGGGCTGGGCTTGAACGTCCGTTTCAGCGGGGAGGGATCTGTGGTGACCGATCAGATGCCCACCGCAGGCAGCAGTGTTCCCGAGGGCAGCTCTATGGTGCTCTACCTGGGAGAGGAAAAACCCAGCGGAACGGTAGAAATGCCAGATTTGTCGGGTATGACCTATGACCAGGCAGTGGCCGCCCTGGAAGAGGTGGGGCTCTACCTCAACGCCACCGGAACGACAGAGGGAGGCCGGGTCTTCAGCCAGGGTGTCTCCCCCGGCGATACGGTGACCGTGGGCGCCTCCGTAGAGGTGCGGTTTACCGCCGACATAGGCTCCGAGAGCGGTTTGGACACTGGCCAAGACGGCAACTGGGTCCAAACGGACGAAGAGGAGGATACCACCACAGGGGACGGGTGAGTCCCGCCCCCAGGAAGTGAAAAGGACGCCATCCACCCGGCCGCCTGGCCCTTTCTCCCAAGGGCCCAGGCGACCACGGACCCCATGGAGGTGGACCTTTGCAGCTCTCCCGACTGACCCAGGGCCTGACCCTGGAGGACCACATCGGTCAGGACGTAGAAATCACTTCCCTCACCTGTGATACAAGAACCCTCTCCCCCGGTGGCCTGTTTGCCGCCTTTCGGGGGGAGAAAACCGATGGGAACCAGTGGATCCCCGCGGCGCTGGCCAAAGGGGCGGTGGCAGTTCTCTGCGACCATCCCCCAGCGGAACCTGGGCCCTGGCTGGTTTCCCCCAACCCCCGGGCCGCCTTCGGGCAGATGGCGGCCAACTGGTTCGGCCGCCCCGGGGACCGGATGACCCTGGTGGGGGTCACCGGCACCAATGGAAAAACCACCACGACTTACCTTTTAAAAACCGTGTTGGAGGGGGTGCTGGGGGCCAAGGTGGGCCTCGTCGGCACCAACCAAAACCTCATTGGCACCCAGTCCCTTCCGACCCAGCGCACCACGCCGGATGCCTACACGCTCCACAGCCTGCTGGCAGAGATGGAGGCGGCAGGCTGCACCCATGTGGTGATGGAAGTCTCTTCCCACGCACTGGCCTTGGAGCGGACGGCGGGACTCACCTTTCAGGAGGGGATCTTCACCAACCTCACCCGGGACCATTTGGACTTCCACGGCACCATGGGGGCCTACCGCCAGGCCAAGGCCAAGCTGTTTGCCCAGTGCCGGCGTGGGGTGCTTAACCAGGACGACCCCACGGGACGGCAGTTTGCCCAGGGGGTACCCTGCCCGGTGGTTACCTTCGGCATCCATCCCACCCCGGCTCAGGTGCAGGCGAAGGACTTGCGGCTGTACGCAGACCACGTGACCTTTCAGGTGACGGCCCCTCAGGGGAGCTGCCCGGTGACCCTTCCCATTCCCGGGCGGTTTTCCGTGTCCAACGGGTTGGGGGTCATTGCCTGCTGCTTGGACCTGGGGCTTCCCCTGGAGGGGATTGCCCACGCCTTGGCCGGGGCTGCCGGCGTGAAGGGACGGATGGAGGTGGTTCCGGTGCCTGCCCCCTACACGGTGCTCATCGACTATGCCCATACGCCGGATGCCTTGGAACAGGCCCTCACCGCCGCCCGGAGCGGCGCCCGGTGCCGCCTGCTCTGCCTCTTTGGCTGCGGCGGGGACCGGGATTCCACCAAACGCCCTGTGATGGGGGAGGTGGCCGCCAGCCTGGCTGACGTGGTGATCCTCACCTCCGACAACCCCCGTACTGAGGACCCGGAGGCCATCCTAGACCAGGTGGCTGCGGGGTTCCCCCCGGGATTCTCTGCCTGGGTGCGGGTGGCAGACCGCCGGGCGGCCATCCGCCAGGCCCTGGCCATGGGCCGGGCCGGGGATGTAATCCTGTTGGCCGGGAAAGGGCATGAGACCTATCAGGAAGTGGGGGAGGCTCGCCTGCCCCTGGACGAACGGGAAGAAATTGCTTCCTTTTTCCGAGAAAGTACGTTATAATATGCGTTTGGCGGCGCCGTCCCCCGTTCCAGGGGGCGGTATGCTGCCTGTTTGAGAGAACAGAAGTAGAACATTGCGGAGGTGTAACGGAATGGATCCCATTCTGCTGAAAACCCTGGCTGCGGTGGTGCTAGGCTTTGCCATCAGCGCCATCTTAGGAAAGTTTCTGGTGCCCGCCTTGCGGCGGTGGAAGGCAGGGCAGTCCATCAAGGAGGACGGCCCCACCTGGCACATGTCCAAGCAGGGAACCCCTACCATGGGGGGCCTGATGTTCATCGCGGCGGTGGTTGTGGTGGTACTGGTGCTCAACGGCCCGGCGATTCTGGCAGGGGATTTGACCAGTGTGTTTGTCCTGCTGCTGGCCCTGGTCTTTGGCCTCATCGGGTTTGTGGATGACTATGCCAAGATCAAGAAGAAGGAGAACACGGGCCTCACCGCCAGCCAGAAGTTTCTCCTCCAGCTGGTGGCAGCCATCCTGTTTATCGTGCTGCTGCGGCAGTTTGGGATTTTGTCCCCCAACCTCTATGTCCCCTTCTTTGGGGTGGAGTGGAAGCTGCCCTGGGTGGTGTACATGATCTTCGCGGCCCTGGTGATCACCGGCACCGTGAACGCGGTGAACATCACCGACGGGCTGGACGGTCTGTCCACCTCGGTGACCTTGCCGGTGTGTGCCTTCTTCGCGGCCTCCTTCGGCTATGCCTATGTCCACTGGGACCAGCCGGGCAGTGCCGGGATGACGGTGCTTGCCGCTGCCCTGTTTGGGGGACTGGTGGGTTTCCTGATCTACAACTTCTATCCGGCCAAGGTGTTCATGGGGGACACGGGCTCCCTGTTCCTGGGGGGCGCCGTGTGCGGCATGGCCTTTGCCCTGGATATGCCCTTGATCCTTGTCCTGGTGGGCATCATCTACATTGTGGAGACCATGTCTGACATCATCCAGGTTCTCTACTTCAAAGCCACCCACGGCAAGCGGATCTTCCGCATGGCTCCCCTCCACCACCACCTGGAAATGGGGGGCTGGAAGGAAACAAAGGTGGTATTTGTCTTCGCCGGCATCTCGCTGGTGTTCTGCATCCTGGCCTTTTTCGGGGTGATAGGGCGCTACCCTGTCCTGTGAGCCCGAGGGCCTGATCCGGGAGGGATCCTTTCGTGCCAAGAACCATTCTGAAAGCCAGAGCCCGGGCCCGGGCCCAAGCACAAACAGAGACCGGCCAAAGCCGGGTCAGCCGCATTCAAGGCGGGGTGGACCTGCCCTTCCTGATGCTGACCATTGTGCTGGTGGCCATCGGCTTGGTGATGCTGCTGTCGGCCTCCTACCCCTCGGCCTACTATGACCTCCGCGGCAATACGGGGGGCGATCCCCTGTATTACTTCAAGCGGCAAGGGGTGTTTGCTCTGGTGGGCTTTGGGGTGATGTATGTGGTCTCCAAGCTCAATTACCGGGGGCTGAAGGGGCTGGCCATGCCCATCCTCGTGGTGGCCTGCGTACTGATGCTGGCCGTGCACGTCCCTGGGTTAGGCCACAGCTCCGGCGGCGCCACCCGGTGGCTGAACTTTCCCACCCAGTGGCAGCCCTCTGAGGTGGGGAAAATTGCACTGATCATCTTCTTTGCCGCCCGGCTGGCCAAGCGGGACCAGCGGAAACCCTTGAGTTTCCGGCGAAACACCGCGGCAGGCCGGTTTGGCAACTTGTTAGAGCGGATCGGCTTCTTTGAGCTGGTGCCTTACTTAATCGTCCTGATTTTGATGATCGGGATTCTTTACCTGCAGCCCCATATGTCGGCTGCCATCCAGATGGTGGTCATCGCCGCGGCCATCCTCTTTGCCGGCGGCATCTCCGCCGGCTGGTTCATCGGCGGCGGCACCGTGGTGGTGGGGGCCCTGGCGGTGCTCATCTTCGGCATGGGCTACTCCTCCGGCCGGATTACTACCTGGCTCAACCCCTGGGACGATCCTCTGGGGGACGGCATGCAGACCGTGCAGTCCCTGCTGGCCATTGGCTCCGGCGGGCTGACCGGCTTGGGCCTGGGCAACGGGCGCCAAAAGTTCCTCTACCTGCCCGAGGCCCAGAACGACTTTATCTTTGCCATCGTGTGTGAGGAGTTGGGCCTCATCGGGGCCTGCCTGATCCTGGCCGTGTTTGCCCTGCTGATCATCCGAGGGTACTGGCTGGCCCTCCACGCCCGGGATAAGTTCGGCGCCCTGATCGTGGTGGGCATCACCACGCTCTTCGCCTTCCAGGTGTTTGCCAACGTGGCTGTGGTGACCAACCTCTTCCCGGTGACGGGCATCTCCATGCCCTTCTTCAGTTACGGCGGCACCGCCCTGATCATCCAGATGGCGGAAATGGGACTGATCCTAGGCATCAGTCGGCAAAACCCGGTGACCTAGCCGGGGAAGAAAGAGAGGACGCTATGAAGATTATTTTCACCTGCGGCGGCACGGCAGGGCACATCAACCCTGCCGTGGCCTTGGCCCGCATGTTTCAAGAGAGAGTGGAGGGCTGTCAGGTTCTGTTCGTCGGGGCCAAAGGCGGCATGGAGGAGCGGCTGGTGCCGAAGGAGGGCTTCCCTCTGGAGACGGTGACCATCAGCTCCTTCTGGCGCAGTTTGCGCCCCTCGGGCATCCAACACAACCTGAGAACCCTCCGCAACCTTTCGGTCTCCAAGCGGGAGGCCGCCCGCATCCTGGACACCTTCCAGCCCGATCTGGTGGTGGGGACGGGGGGGTATGCCTCCTACCCCGTGGTCCACGCCGCGGCCCGCCGGGGCATCCCCACGGCAGTGCATGAGTCCAACGCGGTGCCCGGGCTCACCACCCAGCGGCTGGCCAAGGTGGCAGACCGGGTGATGGTGGGGTATGAGGAGTCCCGCCAACACTACCAGCATCCAGAGCGGGTGGTGGTCACCGGCACCCCGGTGCGGGGGGAGTTTTTCCAGATCACCCGCCAGCAGGCGCGGGATGCCCTAGGCATCAAGGATGACCGGCCCTTGGTGCTGTCCTATTGGGGCAGCTTGGGAGCCGAGGTGATGAACGGATACATGGTGGACTTCCTCCGCCAGGCGGCCCGAGATGGGGCGCCGTTCCACCACATCCACGGGGCGGGACGGAACTTTGCCGCCATGGAAAAGGCCCTGGCCGGGGACCACCTGCCCCCGGCGCTGCAAGTACGGGAGTACATCTATGACATGCCCACCGTGATGGTGGCGGCGGACCTGGTGCTGTGCCGGGGCGGGGCCTCCACCCTGTCGGAGCTCACCGCCATTGGCAAGCCTGCGGTGATTGTCCCGTCCCCCAATGTCACCAACCACCACCAGGAAAGGAATGCCAATGTACTGGCCCAGGCAGGGGGCGCGGTGGTCCTGCTGGAGCCGGTGTGCAGCGGGGAGACCCTGTACCGCACCACCCAGGACCTGCTGGCCGACGACCCCCGCCGCAAAACCATGGCCCAGGCCATGGCGAACATGGGAATCCCCCAGGCGGGGGAGAAGATCTATGAGACTCTGCTGACCCTGGTAAACCCCTAAGGCTGCCCATTGCGGCACCTTTCCCTCCCCTCCGGCATAGGATGGTGCAAAGCCAACCAGGATCGGGGGAGAGGATATGATGGAATACTTCGCGGTGGAGGGGGGCTGGCCTCTGGAGGGGCAGGTTCCCGTCCATGGGGCCAAAAACAGCGCCCTGCCCATCCTGGCGGCCACCTTGTTGGCCGACGGGGAGAGCATCATACATAACTGCCCATCCCTCACCGACTGCGCCGCCGCCCTGGAGATCCTGTCCTGCTTGGGGTGCCGGGTGCGGCGGGAAGGGGAGACGGTGGTGGTGAACACCGCCTGCCGCCGGGGCCATACCATTCCCGATGACCTCATGGGGCGTATGCGGGCCTCGGTCCTCTTTTTGGGGCCGCTGCTGGCCCGGGACGGGGCGGCCACGGCCTGCTGGCCAGGGGGGTGTGCCCTGGGGGCCCGGCCCATTGATCTGCACATTCGGGCCTTCCAGGCTCTGGGCGCCCAGGGGCGCAGCTGGAATGGCCAGTTGTTTTTCCATGCGCCAACGGGGCTGTCAGGGTGCCGGATCGTGCTGCCCATCCCCAGTGTGGGGGCCACGGAGAACGCCATGCTGGCCGCCTGCGGCGCCCAGGGGCTGACCATTCTTGACAACCCCGCCCGAGAGCCGGAGATTGTGGACCTGCAAAACTTCCTCCGCTGCCTGGGGGCCCGGGTGGAGGGCGCGGGCACCGGCCGGATTGCCATCCAAGGCGGCTGCCCCCTGCACCCCGGGGAGTACCGGGTGATGGCGGACCGGATCGTATCGGCCACCTACCTCTGCGCCGTAGCCTGCGCCGGAGGAGAGGGGGAACTGCTGGGGACGGACGGGGCGCACTTAGGCCCTGTTCTGGCCGCCCTCACCGCAGCTGGGTGCGAGATTGGCAGGGCGCCAAACCGGCTGCAAATCCGCCGGATCGGCGCGCTGCGGGGCTTTGGCGCCCTGCGCACCGGACCCTACCCCGCCTTTCCCACCGATGCCCAGCCGCTGCTGGGGGCGGTGGCTGCCGGGGCCTGGGGGCAGAGCCGGATTACCGAGACCATTTTCGACCGCCGGTTCCGCTACCTGGAGGGCCTGACCGCCATGGGGGCGGCGGTGCAAACAGAGGGGGACACGGCGTGCTTTTCCGGCCGTACCCTCCACGGGGCCCAGGTGGAGGCCACAGACCTGCGGGGGGGCGCAGCCCTCACCCTGGCGGCCTTGGGCGCCCGGGGGGAGAGCCGGGTCTACGGCCTGCCCCACATCGACCGGGGCTACCAGGGGCTGGAAGGGTCCCTTGCGGCCCTGGGCGGGCGGATTCGTCGGGAAACCCGGCAAGAGGCTGGATGTTGAACACGGGAAGGGGAAACCGATATGGCGAAACAAGAGACCCAAACCAAATACCATAGACGGCGGAACGGCGTGCTGTTCACCATCCTGGCGGTCATTCTCATCGCAGCCTCGGTGGTGGCCGCCTGCACGGTGTTTTTCCGGGTGGAGACGGTGACCGTAGAGGGCACCGCCCGCTACACCACGGAGGAAATCCTCTCTGTGGCCAATGTGGAGATGGGGGCCAACATGATCCTCACCCCGGGAGAGCAAATTGCCCAGCGGATCTACGAGGCCTTGCCCTACGTGGATGAGGTGGACGTACAGAAACAGTTTCCCACTACCATCAACCTGAAGATTACCGAGACCCAGGCGGCGATGGTCCTCCAGGGGACCGCCTCGGCTTGGCTGCTGGACGCCAAGGGAAAGCTGCTGGAGCCTGTCTCAGACGGGACCGACGTGTCCGGCTTGATTCAAGTCACGGGGGTGGAGCTGCTGGAACCCCAGCAGGGCCAGCAGGCCCAGACCACCCCGGAAAACCAGAGCCGGCTGGATGGCCTGGTGGGCCTGACCCAGGCCCTGGACCGGGCGGGAATTCTGGCATCGGTGACGTCCATTGACGTCTCCTCCTCCACGGAAATTGTCATGGTTTATGAGAACCGGATTACGGCGCGGATGCTCAATAACGTGGACTTTGACCGGAAGATGCAGGTGCTGGAATCCATCGTTGCCACCCTGGGTGAAACGGACCGGGGAAGCATCAATATGCGGGCCAATGACCGGGCAATTTGGTCCCCAGAAAGCTAAATCGGCTCGACAGGAGCGAGGGGAAAGCCGGCGAATTTTTTCAAAAAGATGAAAAAGAAATCTGACTTTTCTATTGACCTGCCGGGGAAAGGGCGATACAATAAAGGAAATTTGAAAATTCATCTACCATAGCGTTTTCAGAGGATAAATACACACACATAGGAGGATCGAACATGGCGATTGGATTAGATACCGGGACAGAGTCCGTTGTGAATATTAAGGTGATCGGCGTTGGCGGCGGTGGTTCCAACGTGGTCAACCGCATGGTGGAATCGGGAGTCAAAGGCGTAGAATTCATCGCCGTAAACACCGACAAGCAGGCCCTGGCCGTGTCCAGCGCCACCCACAAGATCCAGATCGGGGAGAAACTCACCGAGGGCCAGGGCGCCGGCTCCAATCCTGAGGTGGGCCGCCAGTCCGCCGAGGAGAGCCGCACCCAGATCTCCAAGGCCCTGGAGGGGACCGACATGGTCTTCATCACCGCCGGCATGGGCGGCGGCACCGGCACCGGCGCAGCCCCCATCCTGGCCGACCTGTCCAAGGAGATGGACATCCTCACCGTGGGCGTGGTCACCAAGCCCTTCTCCTTTGAGGGCCGCCGCCGGATGCAGCAGGCCGAGATGGGCATTGAAAACCTGCGCACCAAGGTGGACTCCCTGGTCATCATCCCCAACGACCGGCTGAAGTTCGTCACCGAGCAGAAGATCACCCTGGCCAACGCCTTCGAGGTGGCCGACGACGTGCTGCAGCAGGCCGTGCAGTCCATCTCTGACCTGATTAAGAACACCGGCTTCATCAACCTGGACTTCGCCGACGTGTCCGCTGTCATGAAGGACGCCGGCATGGCCCACATGGGTGTGGGACGTGCCTCCGGCAAGAACAAGGCCGAGGAAGCTGCCCGCCGGGCCGTTTCCAGCCCCCTGCTGGAGACCTCCATCAACGGCGCCCGCGGCGTGCTGGTGAACGTCACCGGCTCCACCGACGTGGGCCTGGAAGAAGTGGAGACCGCTGCCAACCTGGTGCAGGAGGCCGCCGATCCCAACGCCCTCATCATCTTCGGCGCCACCTTTGACGAGAGCCTGGAGGACGAGATCTGCGTCACCGTCATCGCCACCGGCTTTGATGAGAAGATCATGAACGCCAAGTCCACCGACAACGCTGCCTCCAAGGGCGGCCGCGCCTCCGGCCGGAACGCCGACGAAGGCGGCAAGGGCTCCGACGAGGATGACCCCTACAAGGAGATCTTCAAGATCTTCAACCGGGAGCGGTAAGCCCTCGGTCCCTGATCCCAGATCGTGCACAGCCCGCTGCCATTGGCAGCGGGCTGTTTTTGGTGTTTGAGAGGGAAAGGGCTTCTTCGATGGGTTACCGGACCTCCTCCTCCACCGGGAGGATGACGGTCTGCACGCCCTGCCGCATGGCGTAGGCCAGGGTGTTCATGGTCCCCCCTCGTGGGATGCCGTCGTAAACGGCCAGCAGAAGGGAGGACCGGTCCACCATGTACCGGTTTCGCCGGCCCATGCAGCCGGGGGTGTAGGTGTGCTGGACCACGGTTTCCAGGTCGCACTGGTCCAGCAAGGCCAGGCGGCGGGCTTGGTCGGCCGCCGGCCAGCGGTCGGCTTGGCCGGCAAAGGGAACGGCGGCTTCGATGGTCACATCGGGGTGTGCCTGACGCAGGTCGAGGACCGCTTGGCAGAAGTAAAGGTCCGTCCCCTGGGCCATGCCGCAGAGAAAGTGACGGTACCCGTGGTCATACGCTGCTGCCAAGGCGCTGGCCAGGCGGGCTTTCAGCGCCAGGCAGCGGGGGTCGGCTTCATTGCTGCCCCAGGGCAGGCGGGGCGGGCGGTGGCCGGAGAAACAGCAGGTGGTCTCTGGCGTCATGGGGAGCTCCTTTCCGGGGGCAGGTGCCCTTTGGCTCTATGGTATACTGCTGGCTGTGGAAAGTCAACGAAAAATCTCGCCAGAATTTGGCTGGGGCTGGGCAGTTTTGGGGGTTGATTTTTTGTAGAGAGGGGCTATAATAGGGGTGAACAACGAAATAAGATGTCTTCAGGGCGGGGTGAAAGTCCCCACCGGCGGTACAGTCCGCGAGCGCTTTGGCCTAGGCCAAAGGCAGCTGACCCGGTGCAATTCCGGGACCGACAGTGACAGTCTGGATGGGAGAAGACGTGCTGACGCACCCTCTTGTGTGGTGCCATTGCGTAAAGCTGAAAATGGCTTTGCGGTTTTGGGACGCCCCCAATTGGCCAGTTAGCACCTGGAAGACATTGGTTTTTCGGGTGTTACATTTGGAAATTGGGAGTGTTTTTTTATGGCAATGAAAAGCGAAAAAATTCGGAAGCTGGTCACCATGGCCATGCTGGCCGCCCTGTCGATTGTGCTGGTTTACGTGGTCCACTTCCCCATCTTCCCGGCAGCCCCCTTCCTGGAGTATGACCCGGCGGATATCCCCATCCTCATCGGCACCTTTGCCTACGGCCCGGTGGCAGGCATCATCCTCACCGTGGTGGTCTCTGTGATCCAGGGGATGACCGTGAGCGCCTCCAGCGGCTTCATGGGCATTGCGATGCACATCTTCGCCACCTCCATCCTGGTGCTGGTGGCTGGGAACATCTATCGCCTGAAGCACACCAAGAAGGGTGCCGTGATCGCCCTGATCTGCGGTGTGGCTGCGATGACCGCGGGCATGGTGGTGTTCAACTACTTCATCACCCCCTACTTCATTACCCCTGACATCGCTGACGCTGCTGCTGTGGCGGCCAACCGGGACTTTGTGAAGACCCTGCTGGTGCCGGTGATCATTCCCTTCAACCTGATTAAGGCTGGGGTCAATGGCCTGGTCACCTTCCTGGTCTACAAGACCGTCTCCCGCCACCTGGTCCACGGTGAGGGTTGGGAGAAGCGCCCCAAGCTGAACCAGGTGCAGACCGAGCAGTAAGAACCAATCCAAACCGTCCCGCCTCCCGGTGGGGCGAGAGAGAAAAGCGGCGGAGTTCCCGCCGCTTTTCCTGTTTCCCCTGGAAAGGAGGGCTGGCCGTGGACCGGGTGATTTTTCACTGTGACCTGAACGCCTTTTACGCCTCGGTGGAGCTGTTGCAGTATCCCCAGTTCCGCACCGCCCCTGTGGCGGTGTGCGGGGATCCCTCGGCCCGCCACGGCATCATCCTGGCCAAGAACGAGGCGGCCAAGGCCTTTGGGGTGAAAACCGCCGAAACCATCTGGCAGGCCCGGCGAAAGTGCCCGGACCTTATCCTCCTGCCTGCCCACCACGACAAGTACCGGTATTACTCCAAACTGGCCGGGGAGGTCTACACCCGCTACACCGACCTGGTGGAGCCCTTCGGCATTGATGAGAGCTGGTTGGACGTGACGGGCACACTCCACCTCTTTGGGGGAGACCCTGTGGCTCTGGCCAACCAGCTGCGGGACGTGATGAAACAGGAGTTGGGGCTGACCATCTCCGTGGGGGTCTCCTTTAATAAAGTGTTTGCCAAACTGGGCAGCGACTACAAAAAGCCCGATGCCACCACAGTCATCTGGCGGGAGGACGTGCCCCGGATCGTCTGGCCCCTGCCGGTGACCGATCTGCTCTTTGTGGGCAGGGCCTCTGCCCGGGTGCTGGAGAAGGCGGGCATCCGCACCATTGGAGACTTGGCCGCGGCCCCCCGGGACCAGGTGGAGCGGCTGTTGGGAAAACATGGGGGGCAGATCCACGACTACGCCACCGGGGAGGACCACAGCCCAGTCCGCCCGGCGGGGGAGGTGCCGCCCCCCAAGTCTGTGGGCAACGGCCTCACCTTCCGCCGGAACCTGGTGGGGGAGGAGGAGCTGCGGGCGGGGGTCTATCTCCTGGCGGAGCGGGTGGCCCTGCGGCTGCGGCGGCACCAGATGAAGTGCACCACCGTGCAGGTGGCCCTGCGCAGCCCAGAGTTTAAGACCATCCAGCGGCAGAAGGCCACCCCTGCCCCCACCAACGTCTCCCGGGTCATTGCCCAGTGCGTACTGGAGTTGATGGAGGCTGCTTGGCACCCTGCCTCCCCCCTGCGGGCCATGACCATTACCGCTGCCGGCCTGCTTCCGGAGGAGGAGGCAGGGGAACAGCTGGACCTGCTGGCCCCCCAGGCCTCTGCCCGCAGGGCCAAACAGGAGAAGCTGGAACGGGCCATGGATCAGCTCCAGGACCGGTATGAAAAGACCATCATCGGGTACGCCTCCCGGCAAACCCAGGCAGCCCGGGCCATCGCCGGGGACGAGGAGAAAAAGGAGGAGAAACCATGACCCTGTGGCTGTTACTATGGATTTTGGTGTGGACCATTCTGGCCTTTGCCCTCATGGGCATCGACAAGTGGAAGGCCAAGCATGGGGCCTGGCGGGTGCCGGAAAAGGTTCTCTTTCTCTCAGCCCTGGCCGGGGGAAGCCTGGGGGCCCTGGCTGGAATGGCCCTGTTCCGCCACAAGACCCGGCACTGGTCCTTTCGCCTTGGGATGCCGGCCATCCTGATTTTGCAGGTGGCGGTCCTGCTCCTCTGGTCCTGGCGAGGGGTCTGGTTTCCCTGAGCGGCAAAATGCCCAAGGGGAGGGGACCAGGAGGAAGATCTTCCCACAGTCTCACTACTTGACGCAGCGGGAAAAATATGCTAAAATCCGAGATTGCGGTGGTCTGTTTTCCGTAATGTTTCGAGGAAGGATGCCGCAAACAGAACCGGGCCCGTCCCGGCCAGAAAGGGGAGTGGCGCCGGTATGCTGACCGATCTGAAAACCGCGCAAAAGGTGACGGGGGCCAAGCAGGTCACCCGAGCCCTGAAAAACGGCACAGCCCGCCGGGTCTTCTTGGCGCAGGACGCCGACCCCCGGGTCACCGAACCCATCCAGGCCCTCTGCCAGGAACAGGGGACCGCAACCGAGTCCGTGGACACCATGGCTGCCCTGGGCAGCGCCTGCGGCATCGCCGTGGGCAGCGCCGTGGCCGCCATCCTGGCCGACTGAGTTTGATATTCGCCGCATAGGCTCTGCCCCCTGCGGTTAGAATATATACCAACCCATTTTTTGAGAAAGGAGGAACCATATGCCTACGTTTAACCAGCTGGTTCGCAAAGGAAGAGAACAGGCCACCTACAAGTCCAACTCTCCTGCCATGCAGAAGGGCCTCAACACCCTGAAGAACAAGGAGACCAACCTGCCTTCCCCCCAGAAGAGAGGGGTGTGCACCGCGGTGCGTACTTCTACCCCTAAGAAGCCGAACTCCGCTCTGCGTAAGATCGCCCGTGTGCGTCTGACCAACGGCTACGAGGTCACCGCTTACATCCCCGGTGTGGGCCACAACCTGCAGGAGCACTCTGTGGTTATGATCCGTGGCGGCCGTGTTAAGGACCTGCCCGGCGTGCGTTACCACATCATCCGCGGCAGCCTGGATACCCAGGGCGTCAGCGGCCGGATGCAGGCCCGCTCCAAGTACGGTGCCAAGCGCCCCAAGGCCGGCAAGAAGTAAGATTCTGCTGACCCACTGAATTGACTTTTTGCGCTCAGCGCAAAGCAACCGCTTTGCCGCGAGTCGCTTACCATACAATCCGGTACCTGGTACAGGGATTGGGGAAGCTCTCAAGGCAGGCACGGGGCGGGAAGCCCCGCCCCACACGGAAAGCCAAGTGCTTTTCGAGTACCTATGAAATCATTTTTTTATGAAGGAGGGAAGCAAAGTGCCCAGAAGAGGAAACGTACCCAAGCGGGAAGTGTTGCCCGATCCTATGTACCGCTCCGTACTGGTAACTAAGCTGATCAACAGCGTGATGCTGGACGGCAAGAAGGGCGTGGCCCAGAAGGTGGTCTACGGCGCCTTTGACATTGTCAAGGAAAAGACCGACAAGGACCCCGTGGAGGTTTTCACTGCCGCCCTGGAGAACATCATGCCTTCCCTGGAGGTTAAGGCCCGCCGTGTGGGCGGCGCCACCTACCAGGTGCCTGTGGAAGTGCGCCCCGAACGCCGCCAGACCCTGGGTCTGCGCTGGCTGACCACCTATGCCCGGGCCCGCAGCGAGAGAACCATGAAGGAGCGTCTGGCCGGCGAGCTGATGGACGCTGCCAACAACACCGGCGCCGCTGTCAAGCGCCGTGAGGACATGCATAAGAACGCTGAGGCCAACAAGGCATTCGCACACTTCCGCTGGTAATCTGGAGGAAAGAGAAGAATGGGACGTAAAGTTACGCTGGAAAACACCAGAAACATCGGCATCATGGCCCACATCGATGCCGGTAAAACCACTACCACCGAGCGTATCCTGTACTACACCGGCGTCAACTATAAGATCGGCGAGACCCATGACGGTACCGCCACCATGGACTGGATGGCCCAGGAGCAGGAGCGCGGCATTACCATCACCTCCGCAGCTACCACCTGTTATTGGACCGGCACCGCTGGCCAGTTCCCCCAGACCCGGATCAACATCATTGACACCCCGGGCCACGTGGACTTCACCGTGGAGGTGGAGCGCTCCCTGCGCGTGCTGGACGGTTCCGTGACCGTCATGTGCGCCAAGGGCGGCGTGGAGCCCCAGTCCGAGACGGTGTGGCGCCAGGCTGACCACTACAAAGTCCCCCGCATGATCTACGTCAACAAGATGGACATCATGGGTGCGGACTTCTACAACGTGCTGAACATGATCCACGACCGCCTCAAGTGCAACGCCGTGCCCATCCAGCTGCCCATCGGCAGTGAGGAGACCTTCAAGGGTATCATCGACCTGGTGGAGATGAAGGCCGACGTCTATTATGAC
>OLSB01001808.1_pt1 | contig 19316 bp, 16 predicted proteins | sample 1672071 | NCBI WGS metagenome assembly OLSB01 (sample SAMEA3136642, study PRJEB25190) | human gut metagenome | biome: human gut; feature: human-associated habitat; material: faeces | place: Austria | collected 2013 | reverse complement strand
TGCCTTACACCTTACACCACAAAGGGGGTACAAAACCGCCCTGCTGTTGTGGGGGTGTCGGCGGTCTGTCCGTCTGCGGTCTGCGGTGTGCGGTGTGATTTTATCCAAAAAGAAAAGACTGCAAGACTTTTCAGCCTGTTGCAGTCCGTTCTTTTATTGTATCTGCTTTGTGTTTACTTTGTAGGTGTCAAGCCTATTGCGGTTGCCTTTTCTCTTATGCGGTGTCCGCATCTTTTCGCATTGTCAACAGTTATCCCTAAATATGTTGCTATTGCCTTGTATCCGTTTCCGCTTATGCGCAACTGTAATACTTGCGTTTCCTTTGCGGTCAAGTTCATTTTTGCAATAATACTGTCGGTGTCTGTTGCCGTCTGTATATCTGCGGTTATTGCAGTAACTTTGCCGTTTATATCTGTTGTTTCATATGCAAGCCCGCTATACTTTGGAAGTCTGCGGAATACTTCCGTTTCCGTTTCGCTTTCGGTGTCCGTCAATATGTCGCTTATGTAGGTGTATTTATTGCTTGCAATTTGCATTGTGCGGTTGCTTTGTAAACTTCCTGTATCGGGGTAGTTGTTGCGGTTTCGTAACCGCCCAAACTGTTTACATCTTGAATATATACTTTTCTTTTCAACCTGCGGACAGTGTACGGGGTTTCCATAAAGTCGGCGTCTATGTCTGTCGCCTTTGCGGTTTCGTCAAGTATTGTTATAACTGCGGTGTTTATAAGGTCTATGCCGTCACCTATGCAATAGTCAATCAATTTTGTTATTGATTGATACAGTTCTTTATCTGTTACAACTTGCTTGAGTTCACCGTCTTTGTTGTACTGCAATTCGGTTGAGTGATTGACAGCATAAGTCAATCTGTTGTATCTGTCTTTGTCTTGTGCTATGCTTTGCCTTAACTGTCTTATTGCCTTTGCGGTGTCTGTCGGTGTCTTTGTGCTTTCGTCAACATATCCGCCCACATTACAAAGTTTTTTCAATACCGAATAAGTGCAAGCAGTTGCAAGGTCTTGCAGTGCCTTTGTATATTCGGTTTCGGTCTGCGGTGTGCGGTTGCGTGTTGCGGTTTCATAGTTTCGCAACAGTTCTGCAAAGGGGTTGCCCGTCTGCGTTGTTGCTGTCGCTTTCGTGGTTGTCTTTGTGTCTTTCATTTTTATTTCCTTTCCCCGGTGTGGTTGTACCGGTCTATGCTTTGCAGTTGCATAGATAACTGTAATTTTAACCGCCTTGAATTTCAAGGTCAAGCTAATTATATCATTTATTTTTCATATTGTCAATAGTTTTATGAAAAATATTTTTTTATGATGTCGATATGTACCACAAAGGGGGTACAATGTGCATTGTTTTAATGTCTGCTTTTGACACTTGCAGACTTTGGGGGCGGTGGTTTTGGTATTTTGGGGTGGTCTGCTTTTCGGCATCTTTGCAAGTCGCTTCATCTCCCACATACCGTTTTCATTTCTGACAAACCCTTCATTTACCTATGTTTTTAATATCCAAACCTCAGTAACAATAAGGGTTATGATTCCCGATGCTTCTTATCAAACATCCAGAAAAGAAAAGGTATTTCGATAACGACCGCCTCTTTATTTATCGGAAAATTTCTTTAATTATTTTTGTATTTACCTTGACTTTTATATAGCAATCTGCTATAATTATAGTATCAAGATAATTATAAAATTTGCATATCAAGTGCTTTTTCTTTTAAATCATCTTGCTAATTATAAAATTTGCTTTTTGGATAGTAATGCCACTTGGTATCTATCGCGAGTATGAACACCAACAATAGCATCGTTCATACGAGTCGTCAAGACTCACCCGCTCCTATTATACAATGATTGGAGTTATGTTCGTCTTTTAAGCCTCCTACCGTAATTAGTTGTGGCACAGGCAATCGCAAAAAAGTTTAGAACCTTAGAAGTTCTAAATGGTACTAAAAAGTTCTAAAAGTGTTTTAAGAAAGGATGTTTTTGAATGATAATCAAACTGGATTCTAATAGAAGTGATAATGTTATCAACATAGATATGCTACGCCGTAATGAGCGTAAGTTGTCTGCAGGTCTCATCGCTCCGGCTGCAGAGGTGGTTCGCAGGGAGCTTGCAGAGGAGCATGACGCTGAGCCGATAAAGAGCATGGATGACATCATACGCATTTCTCAGTACTTCATCCGCAATGGTAGGTACAGAGATAATATGTTATTCATTGTGGGTATCAACTCTGCACTTCGTGTTGGAGATTTGCGTACACTCAGATTCTGTGACATCATTGATAATAACTTTATGTTCAAGGAGAACTTTCCTATCTTTGAGCAGAAGACTCGTAATACTCGTAAGAGGAAGACAAACAGATACATAACCATCAACAAAGCAGTGCAGGAAGCGGTCACTCTCTATCTGGAGAATACTCCAAATGTACGCCTTAGCGACTATATGTTCAGAAGCCAATCTAATCACGGCGGTAGCTTGAATGAGCCACTGACTATTCGTTCTATCGACAGAATACTTAAGGGTGTAGCCAAAGAGCTTTGTATACCGGGCAGAATATCTACTCACACATTCCGCAAGACTTTTGGATATCATCAGATGGCTATGTCAAATAACTCAACCGAGAAACTTTTGCTTCTCCAGAAGATATTCAACCACTCTTCATCTTTGCAGACCCTCACCTATATAGGTATTACTGACGAGGATATTGCAAATGCTTATAAGCAACTTAACTTAGGAAGTACCACACATAATTATCTCGTAGATAGCAATATCATAGAGTTCGACAATGTGGTTGGTTAATATATAATCTTATATGAAAGGAGGCTTCGTATGACAGATTCCAATGCAAAATCCATTGTTGATATCTACAACATGGATATTGTTCAACTGATTGAGTTGTCTGGAATTAAGCTATACGCCTATCAAAAACTTTTCCTGCGAATAATGTTTGGATTTGAAAAACTATTAAGGTCAAGGAGAAAGGTGGTGATGTATGATGGTTCAGGTGTGCGATGCTATTATGGGGACAGGAAAGTCTCAAAGTGCTATAACTTGGATGAACGAACATAGGGGTGACAAGTTTATATACATAACCCCATACCTCGAAGAAGCCAATCGAATTAAGAAGGGCTGTCCGTCATTACGATTTATTGAACCCAGTAACAAGTTATCTCAATATAACTGTAGAAAGTCAGAGCATACAGCCGCCCTAATACGAGAAGGGCGAAATATTACAACTACACATCAGGCGTTCAAAGGATATACGCCTGAAACACTTGAGGATATCAAGCGGCAAGGATATACGCTAATCATTGACGAGAATGTAGATGTGCTTGAGACTTTTGAGTTTCATGTTGATGACTTGCAGATTGCAGTTGATGCAGAATACATAAAAGAAGACAATGGAATTTATACCATTGCCAATACAGACTACAAAGGCAGTGCGCTAAAGGATATGTTCAGACTCTTAAAGACAAGGGAACTTGTGCGTATAGAGGACGACGAGTCGAACTCATTATTCTATTGGGCATTGCCTCCGGAGTTGATAACATCGTTTAAGAATGTCTTTATACTGACATACCTTTTCAAAGGACAAAGCCTACACCACTTTTTGGAGATATATAATATTCCTTATGAGTATATTGGCATTGAAAAGACAGATGAGGTGGAGACTGGTTTTAGGTTTTCTGAGTACCCCGGATATACACCGGAATATGTATCTCATCTTGGAGATATGCTTCATGTGATAGATACAGGTCGTATTAACGATATCGGAGATGATTATTATGCTCTGTCTATGAACTGGTTTAAGAAGTCCGAGGAAGAAGATACGGAACAGCTTCGCAAGAATATCTCTAACTGTTTCAAAAATATATGGGGTGATATTCCTGCAGAGGAAAGGTTGTGGGCAACTTATAATAAGGAGTTCAATCATATGAAAGGCAAAGGATATACAAAGTCATTCTTGACTTTTAATGCCAAGGCCACAAACGCATATAGAAACAGAACACACCTTGTATATATGGTTAATGTGTTTATGAATGTGAACGATAAGAAGTTCTATCAAAAGCACGGCATCGAGGTAAATGAGGATATGTTCGCACTCTCCATTATGGTGCAGTGGATATGGCGTAGTGCTATCCGCGACGGAGAGGAAGTTTATTTATACATACCAAGCAGTCGTATGAGGAATATACTCATTAACTGGATAGAATCTGTGAGCAAAGGAGGGAATATCGTTGAGTAATAGACGCTGTGAAAATTGTTATTATAGCGAACTGTGTCATTCTAATGAAATTTGCGAAGACTACACTCCAGTTAGTGAGCAGTCGATAGATGATGAAGTTTATGATATGATTGAACAAGACCGCATAGCATTTCGTGCTGAATGGTTTAGATACATAGAAGCTTGAGGTTTTTAATTTATAATATATCAAGCTAATTATAAAATTTGCAGAAGTGAGGTGACTTCTATTAGTAAACAATTAGTATGCCAGAAATATATTTACAAGATACATAGTAGTAGGCTGCGTAAAGAAAAGTGGAAGCTTGTTTTACCAATAGACGAGGCGAGACGAAATGATGAAGTAATCTCTCTCGCTGATAGCCAAGTACTTCGTTGGATTGATATGCTTAACGGAATTACGGACGGTGACGAGCAGGCTCGTGAATTGAAAGATGAAATAAAAAGATTGCGTAAAGAACCGAATAGTATTCAAAACAAAAGAAGTATTAAATCATTATATAAGAAACTTGACGAACTTCAATATAAACCAGACTATATGTGTTTGATTATTGATAAGAAACAAGACTATTACAGAGCCTGCAAAGGGTTCTCAATCAACGGGGTCAAGTACAAGCGTCTGCTTGGTACAAACGGCGGCATCAAGAACAGCACCATAGTGTTCGTCAGTGAGCGACACGCAGACGAGCTAAGAAGGAGAATTGATAATGGACGCAATCCAGATATGGAGTTGGTGCCTGCTAAGCTTGAAGCATATAAGGCTTTAACCTGTAGTGCGTCCACTCCGGTATCTATGCCACACGGTGTTCTTGTAGTAAACGATTGCGAGGTTGACTTTTTATCAGATATCATTTACTTGACCGATGAGGGCGACGGCGAACCACTTATGGAAAGCCAAAGCAATCAACCGATACATATGGACGCGTCAGATGGATATGGTATTATGCTCCCTGCGCTCGCAGAGCGTTGGAGTCAAGAGCTCGGACTTGATTATATGATGAGTGGAGCTAATACAAGATTTTCTTTTGAGAAAGGTATGGTGTTCACATTCGACTACCTTGAGTTTGCCGGCAGGGTTGCTCACAACTATATTGTAAAGGACGCTTGGGGTAATGAGGTTGATATAAGTAAAGTCGAGTTAATCTTAACAACATCGATGGTTAAGCTTTGGGATAGCTATGATAGCTGCGATGATTATATATCCAAGTCGTTAGCTAACGGATATACATTTGGTATCGCAAAAACCTGTCCTAAAGTTTTGGAACAAGAACGAAATCTAAATTATCAGTTTATACAAAGCTACGATTTAGACGACAACGATATTGAAGAACTCATTGCTCCAACTATGCAGGAAATAAAGGATGTGCTCGGCGGAGATTGGCGAAAGACAGTTTTATTCTTGAAAGGCGCTGGTCTTAATTGCAACAACATTAGTCGCATAGATGATGATTATATCAAAGCTTTGATGATTGATAACAGAATGTTGGATGACCCATTCGTACAGAACAGCATTTACCAGTTAATCAAGAATAGAATTAACGAGGCTAAGGTTGGTGTGCTTAAGGTACACGGAAACTATTCTATAGTGTCCGGCGACCCGTATGCTCTGTGTCAAAGCATATTTGGTCTTGAGGTAACAGGCTTACTCAAATCTGGTGAGATATACAACAAATACTGGGCTGACTGCAATGCTGATAAGCTTGCTTGCTTTAGAGCTCCCATGACCTGTCATAATAACATAAGACTTGTCTCTCCTGTTTCAGATGAAGAAGTACAACATTGGTATCAGTATATGAATACTTGTACCATATTTAATGCGTGGGACACAGCCGCATTTGCACTGAACGGTTGTGACTTTGACGGAGACCTTGTGATGTTAACCGATAACAGAGTACTCGTCGAGAAGTTAACTCCACTGCCAGCTTTGATGTGTGCTCAACGAAAGGCCACAAAGAAAGTTCCTGTTGAAGAAGACTTTATCCGTTCAAACATAGAGAGCTTCGGTAATGAGATAGGTCAAACAACTAACTGGATAACTTCTATGTTTGAAGTTAGGTCTCAGTACAAAAAGGGCTCTAAAGAATATGAAACCCTTGACTACCGCATACGATGTGGTCAGCTGTATCAGCAGAATTCTATTGATAAGGCAAAAGGCATTATTTGTAAACCGATGCCAAAAACTTGGCACGATAGGCACGCCGCAAATAAAATTGAGGACGAATGTGACCGAGAGTTCTATAGAAAGATAGTTGCTGATAAGAAACCATATTTTATGCGATATATATATCCTGCTTTAATGAAGCAGTACAATACATATATAAAGAATACCAACAAGAACTCGTTAAGAGAGTTTGGGCTTACAGTCGATGAGCTTAGTAAAATTCCTGCGGGTGAGTTAACTGACAAGCAGTTGGAGTTCTTGAGGTATTATAACTATAGGATGCCTGTCGGTATAAGCGATTGTGTAATGAACAAAATCTGTAGAAGGTTTGAAGATGAGTTCGACGGATATATAGGCAAACATAACAGCGAAGTCAAGTTTGATTATCGCTTTATGAGGAATAGTTCAGAGTATAGCTATTCACAGTACAACTCAATAAGAAAGCTATACGAAGACTACAATCAGAGACTGCGTAACTATATGATATTCGTTGATACTGAACGAGTTGATGAATTTGATTCGATGTCAGAATTGCGAACTATGAATGAAGAATTCAGAAAGTCGTGTGACACGATTTGTCCGAACAGAGATATACTATGCAATATTATTCTGGATATCTGTTATACAAGAAGCTCTACCAAGAGATTTGCTTGGAATATGTGTGGAGCTGATATTATACATAATTTATTATTACAAAACAATCATACTATTTCTTTCCCAACCATTGATAAAGATGGAGATATTGAATACTGTTGCAATAGATTTTCTGTAATATCTACGAAAGTTGAGGTAAAGGAATGGGAATAGTTTTGAACGAGCACTATAGTGCTGAACAGGCTATACAGTCAAGAAGTCTCGGCAGGAAGCCGTCCGAGACCTTGGCTCGTGTAGCACGATACTACATAGATGATTGCGACGGTGCCACCAGAAAAACCATTAGGGACAAGCTTGACTTATTCTTGCTCCAGTGCGATTCAACGGCTTCTATACCTAAGTGGTCTAAGATGCTTGATTTTGCAACTGATTGGGCGTTTAAGCATGAAGCAATAAATATTGACTCCATAACAATTACAGAACCGGAACTCGCAAAAATAGATTCACTTGATGGAAAACAAATACGCAGACTGGCTTTTGTTCTTTTGTGCTTATCGAAGTATTGGGATGTGGTTAACGAACAGAATGACCATTGGGTAAACAGCAGGGACAACGAGATTATGTCTTTTGCTAACATCAATACTTCCATCAGAAGGCAATGCGCTATGTATGCCACGCTTCGTGATTGCGGCATGATACAGTTCTCCAAAAAAGTAGACAACACAAATGTAAGAGTTTGCTTTGCAGAGGACGGTGATGCTGCTATGGTTATAACTGACTTACGAAACTTAGGGTATCAGTATCTTAAGTATCATGGCGAACCATACTTCGAGTGTGCGAACTGTGGTATAACTACCAAGATAACCGAACCATCCAAAGGTCGCAAACAAAAGTATTGTAAGGAATGTGCGGTTGAAATTAAAATTAAACAAGATGTCAACGCTGTTATGCGTCGTAGAGGGCAGAGAACTGAGCTAAAACAAATATGAAATGTTAGAAAAAATATGCGGGTGTATATGGTTGTTGCACAACCAATTACACCTAATTTGATGAGGTGCTCTTAATGAAGGGATATATACCGACGCATTTTGTATATCCCTTTGAAATTTAGAGGAAAAGGATTGAATTTAATTTTATGATTTCTATTAACAAAAGCGAGGCAAAAGCTATCAGGGAAAATCTTCCTAATGTTCACATTGTGAGAACAATGAAACAAAAATCAAAACGTGGTCACTATTTCTGCGAAGAATCCAGACAGGCAATTAAGTTCTTAGAGGATTTCAGAAACGGAGGATATACCACGAAGAAAGCAGGTGGCAAAAATAGATATAGCAAGAAGGCCTAATGAAACAGATTTTGAATATCACAAGCGGATTGTATATGGAAAGCGTGTCGATAAAACACTCTCAGATATGGACTATGCAGAACTTTCAAAGTTGGCATATGGAAGACCATTAAGCTTTGATGTTGCACGAAGAATGTTTCAGGGTAGCGAAGAAACTTTATTGCTACTTGATAAAGAGCGTGGAACAAATATCGAAAATGAAAATCTTTTGTCAGAGCTTGATGAAAAGATAATAAAGCTTCGCAAGGAGCAACAGAAATTTTTCGACCAAAGAAACGCATTTTATAAAATTGTAAGAGAACGTTCAAGACAGGAAGAACTCAACGAGATTATTGTAGATGCAATTCACAACGGTGACTTACCGCAACTGAACTATAAAAGAAATATCATTGAGTCTGGAAGTAATGACCTACTCGTTAGCTTGAACGATTTGCATTATGGTGCATCTCATTCTAATTACTGGGGAGAATACAACTCTGATATTGCCAGAGAGATGGTGTCTCATTATCTTGATAGGATTATACAGATTGCAGAAACTCACCAGAGCGAAAATTGTATTGTATGGGAAAACGGTGATGCTATCAGCGGTGCAATACATAGGTCTATTCAGATTACAAACAAAGAGAATGTTATTGAGCAGATTATGGGAGTTTCGGAGTTAATTGCTGAATTTATTGCTGAACTTAGCAAACATTTTAGAACAGTTAAGTTTGTAAGTGTATCAGGCAACCATAGCCGCATTGACCCAAATAAGGATAACGCTCTTGTTGACGAAAGGCTTGACGATTTGATTGAGTGGTATATTTCAGCTCGTCTTCAGAATTTCGAGAATGTTGAAATTGGATACGGAGAAAAGATTGACACAACAATGTACCTTATAGATATTAGAGGTAAGAACTACTGCGGAGTACACGGAGACTTCGACGGTTCCGCTTCCAAGGTGCAGTCATTGCAGACAATGGTAGGTAAACCTTTATATGCAGTATTGTCTGGGCATATGCACCATAATAAGGTAGACGAAGTACAGGGTGTTAAAACAGTTATGGCCGGTTCGTTCCTCGGTATGGATGCGTATTGTGTACAGAAAAGAATATATGGCAAACCGGAACAGATGGTTTGTGTATGTGATGAAAACGGTATTGTTTGTCATTACGACATTCCATTATAAAAATTAAATACATAGCTTGTAACCCCGACTGTAATAGTCGGGGTTTTATATTGCGGAGTGGTAGCAGTTGGTTAGCTCGTCAGCCTCATAAGCTGAAGGTCACGGGTTCAAGTCCCGTCTCCGCACCCATTAGTTGTCCTGCGATGTTCTTCGGACTCGTGGGCTTATATGGAGCCATCGTCTAATGGCAAGGACATAGCCCTTTCACGGCTATAATGACGGGTTCAAATCCCTCTGGCTTCACCATATATGGGTAGGTAGCGAAGTCTGGTTAAACGCGGCGGACTGTAACTCCGTTTCCGTTTGGATGCGCTGGTTCAAATCCAGCCCTGCCCACCATTATTTTAAACAGGAGGTGACTTGCGATGGCAAGAAAAACAAAGATGAATTCAATTACATCCCCCGAACTGCTTAAGCAGGTCAATCCAGAGAACAGTAGATTACTTTCTGAATTCTTAGATTATCTGCGAGCTGTTCAGAGAAGTGAGACCACTATCCACGGTTATGAAAATGATATTCAAATTGCATGGGTATGGTGTTTACAGAACAATGACAATAAGTTCTTTGTTGAATGGACAAAGAGAAATGTGTTGGCATATCAGAACTGGTTATTAAACAGTAATGAAAATAGCCCGGCAAGAATACGCAGGCTGAAAGCCGCTCTCTCGTCTCTTAGCAACTATATTACATCTGTGCTTGATGACGAGTATCCTTCTTTTAAGAACATTATATCTAAGGTAGAGAATCCCGTAAACCAGCCTGTAAGAGAAAAAACGGTTTGGGAAGACGAGGAACTTGACGAACTGCTTGATAAGCTTACAGCACGCAAGGACTACGAGAAAGCTTGTTATCTTGCTCTTGCAATGTATAGCGGCCGGCGCAAGTCTGAATTGTGTAGATTCAAGGTGAGCGACTTTGAGGAAGATAACTTGGTTTGTGATGGAGCTTTATACAAGAGCGAACCTATAAAAACAAAAGGCAGAGGTGGCGGTAAGTATATTCCTTGCTATACTCTTGCAAAGAAATTCAAGCCCTATTTAGACAAGTGGCTTGAATGCAGAAAACAGCTTGGTATAGAAAGTGAATGGCTATTCCCAAATAGAAATAATCCTGATGAATATGTAAAAATCACAACTATCAATAGCTGGTCTAATACATTCACGAGACTCGCTGGTAAACCAGCATACATACATAGTCTTAGACACTATTTCACTACAAGCTTGGCTAAGGCTGGTATACCCGATGGGGTTATTCAAAGTATTGTTGCGTGGGAGTCAAGTGATATGGTTCGTTTATACACAGACCTTGATGCTGATGAGCAAATCGGTATGTACTTCAAAGGCGGAGACATATCCGTTCCGGAGAAGAAAACATTGGCTGATATATAAGCCGATTGAGTTAAAGGAGTTACTTTATGAATAAAAAGGATTTAATAAGTAAGACCACTGAAGTCTTACGCAATAACGATATAAGAAAACCTATATCCACGCCTAAACAGGTATTTCATATTTCAGACGACGAAGGTAATCAAAAAGATTTTGTTGTAAGAAAAACAGACAAGAGTGTTTTGTATAACACGAATGATGTGACTGCGATATTAGAGGCTTGTTTGTCCGTTATAGAAGATGCAATAAAGCATGGAGAGGATATTTCTTTACATGGCTTCGGCACGCTTGGAGTGCATAAAAGAGAGGCACGAACAGCAAAACACCCTGTAACCAAAGAAACAGTTGAAGTTAAGGAAAGATATGTTCCCAAGTTTTCATTTGGTAACAATTTGCGTATGGCTGCGAAGCTGTATGAGCTATCTCTTGGAGAAGTTCACCCGGAAGTCACTCCCTATATAGGCGAGGAGGCTGATGAATAATGGCTATTGAAGTAAATTCAGTGAGGGCAGTCTGCAGTAAGTGCGGAACCGACTACAGTAGGCAAAAGGGCTATTTCCCTGTTAGTTACGCAGTGTTGCACAAAGGCGTTGGTCACACGCATATATGTAAAGATTGTATTGACTCTTTATATAACGGATATCTTGCAGATTGCAAGAGTGCACCAAATGCTGTGAGACAAGTGTGTAGAAAGCTTGACTTATACTGGAGCGAAAAAGTATATAAGATGGTTGAACGGAAAAGTACTACTCGTTCAATGATGACACAATATATTGCGAAAATCAACTCTATCACTTACGCTGGCAAGAGTTATGATGATACACTTTTAGAAGAAGGCACTCTATGGAACTTTGGAGTTCCACGGTCGGACGAACAAGCACAAACCGATGTCGATGATTTACCAGAGGTTGATGATATTGCATCTGAGCCGGAATTAGACATATCAGATATTGCTCCTGATATTATTGCATACTGGGGTAAAGGATACACACCAGATATGTATGAAGACCTTGAGGAGCGTAGGCAATATTGGTTATCTAATCTTCCAAAAGATATAGAGTTCGGAGCGGGAACAGAAGCTTTGATTAGACAGATATGTGCTCTCGAACTTGATATTAACCGTGACCGAGCAGCTGGGCGTTCGGTTGAGAAAAATGTAAATGCGTTAATTTCGCTTCTCGGCAGTGCCAACTTGAAGCCAACGCAAAAGAAGGACGGAGCCGACGCATCCATTGATAATACTCCATTCGGTGTATGGATTCGTCGTTGGGAAAACCAGCGTCCTATTCCAGAACCAGACCCAGAACTTCAAGATGTTGACGGGATTGTAAGATATATCAGTATTTGGTATCTTGGACATTTATGTAAAATGCTTGGTATCAAAAATACATATTGCAAATTATATGAGGACGAGCTCGCAAAGATGAGGGTTGAAAGACCTGAGTACGAAGACGAAGATGATGAAACATTGTTCAACGATATCTTCGGTACTAACTCCGGTGATGAATAATGTCACGAGTTGAGCGTATTACTGCGGGTGCCGCAGTTTGGTGTTCGTACTATCGTGCCAATCCACATAGGTTTGCCAAAGATTATCTTCATCTGAATCTACACTTGTTCCAGAAGATACTTATTATAATGATGAACTGGTCATCCACTACTACATTCATTGGTAGTCGTGGAATCGGTAAGTCTTTTTTAAGTGCTGTATTTTGCGTTATAAGATGTATCTTATATCCGGGTACAAAGATATGTATCGCTTCCGGCACAAGAGGTCAGAGTATAAATGTTCTGGAAAAAATTATGCTTGAACTTAAGCCACTCTCCAAAGAGCTGGCAGCTGAAATCGATGATAAGCAAACCAAGATAAATGGTACAAATGCCCAGATTGTTTTCAAGAACTCTTCGTATATAAAGGTTGTTACTGCGTCAGACTCTGCTCGTGGTAACAGAGCAAACCTTCTTCTACTTGACGAGTTCAGAATGATTGCTAAAGATGTCATCGATACAATTCTCCGTAAGTTCCTTACTCAGAAAAGGATGCCGAGATATGAGGAACTGTCTAAGGAAGAAAGAAAGGCTGAATATTTGAAAGAAAAGAATAAAACCATGTACCTTTCTTCTGCATATTTCGTAGACCACTGGAGTTATTTGAAATGTACCGATACTTGTAAGTTTATGCTCGACGACACAAAGAAACAGTTTGTGTGTGGTCTTCCGTATCAGTTATCAATCACAGAAGGATTGCTCGATGAAGAGACCGTTACGGACGAAATGGCAGAAAGCGATTTCAATGAGATTAAATTCCAAATGGAATACGAGGCATTGTGGTACGGTAATACAGATGGCTCTTTCTTTGACTATAATTCTATTTCTAAAAACAGACGAATTAAATATCCGATGTTGCCAAATAAACTTGCAGCTAAGGTTAATAATTCTCAGCAGGTAAAGATACCGATAAAACAAAACGGAGAAATCAGAATTCTTTCTGCGGATATCGCATTGATGTCAAGCAAAAAGAATAATAACGATGCTACAGCTATATTCCTTAATCAGCTCACGCCGACAAAGGCCGGTAGATATACAAGCAATATTGTATATGCGGATTCTTACGAAGGATTACGAACTGATGACCAAGCTCTAATTATAAGAAAGCTCTTTGATGAGTTCGATTGTGACTACCTTGTTCTGGATACAAACGGTTTGGGACTTGGTGTATATGACTGCTTATCAAGGGATATTGTTGACCCTGAAACCGGAGAGGTCTATCCCGCTATTTCTTGTTGTAATAATGCAGAGATGGCAGCAAGATGTACTGTGTACGGGGCAGAAAAAGTTATATGGGCTATTAAAGCATCGGCACAGTTCAACTCTGATTGTGCTTTCCTTTTAAGAGAGGCTTTCAGAAGCGGACGAATCAGGTTGCTTGCTACGGAGTATGATGCCGAAGAATTCCTCGATGAACTTAGAGGTTATGGTTCGCTGTCACCCGCCGAGCGTATGCAATTACAACTGCCTTATATTCACACCACGCTTCTTATTGATGAGCTTACTAAGTTACAACACGAAGAAGCTGGTGGCAAGGTTAAAATATATGAAAAGACCGGTATGAGAAAAGATAGATACTCCAGCCTGTCTTACAATTATTATGTGGCTATTCAACTTGAGCAAAAGATGAATAAGAGATTTAACACCTCTAATTCTTCTGCATCGGATGATTTTATTATCAAGCCACCAAGTTACAAAAATAAAGGAAGGACGGTGAATAGTATAAATGGCACAAAACAAATCGCGAGCTGGTACAGATAAAAGTACAAATAGAAATCATACAACTAATCAGAATATCAATACAAGTTCTAAGAAAAAGGACGAGTTCGGTGGTATGATTGGGATTTCAAGTAAGTTCGCTTTGCTCAACAGATTGATTACAAGAGACCTAAATAACAATACAAACACTCCAGTCTTCTCTCTGTATTCTAAGGATGATATAACAACATATCTTGCAAATCCATATAAATATGAAAAGCAACTCAGAAACGCTGTCGTTTATATCAATGGTGCATCTTCTCATTTCAGAAGACTTATCCAATATTTCGTCGGTCTTTCAGACTTATCATATGTTGTATCTCCATATCGCATAGACCCCAAACATATCAATGAAAAGTCTGTTGCAAGAAACTATCGTAAGGTACTTAATGTTATGTCTGCTATGAGTGTTAAGACACAGTTTCCGAAAATATTGACAGTATGTTTGCGTGAAGATACATATTATGGAACGATGTGGGTCACTAATGACAACATAACAATACAGCAGTTGCCGAGCGATTACTGTGCAATATCTTCGGTTGAGGGCAATGTACTAAATGTTACATTTGACTTTTCGTATTTTGATTCTCGAAAAAAGCTGCTTGAATATTATCCAGCAGAGTTTCAAACGAAATATGCAATATACGAAAAGCAAAGGACATCTCGATGGATGGAGTTAGATTCTCCAACCTCATTTGCTATTAAGTGTAACAATGATATTCTTGATTACTCCATCCCGCCATTTGCAGGAATATTACGAGAGATATATGATATTGAAGATTACAAACAGTTAAAGCTTACGAAGACTGCATTGGAAAACTATGCAATGGTTTCAATGGAACTTCCTATGGAAGATGATGGAACTTGGAAGATAGACTTAGATAAAGCAAAAGAGTTTTGGAGAAACCTTGATGCTGTTCTGCCAGAAGAAGTTGGCTCGGTACTGTCTCCTATGGAATTACATAAAATCAGTTTCGAGCGTTCAAATACAGGAGATACAAATACGGTTGCAGACTCAGAACAAAATTTGTTTACGTCAGCGGGCGTATCTTCACTCTTATTTAATAACGAAAAGGCTTCTGCGAACGCATTATCTCTATCTATAAAAGCCGACCAATCAATCACCTATGGAATCGTTAAGAGCATCGAGGATGTTGTTAATAGATTTATCCAGTCTCAAGGATATGGCAAAAACTTTAAGGTTACATTCCTTGATGTGTCGCCATACAACCGTAAAGAGGCTGGCGAGGCGTACCTTAAAGCCTGTCAATACGGCATACCGCTTGTGTCGTATTACTGCGCATCGCAAGGTTTAGGGCAGTCTGAAATGGATTGTATGAATTTCTTGGAGAATAAAATCCTTGATATTAAATCCACTTTCATTCCTTTACAGAGTTCTAATACCCAGAGTGCTTCTGGCAGTTCTGATGATGAGGGCGGCAATCCCGGAAAGGATTTAACCGAGCTCACAGACAGCGGTGAACAATCTCAAGAGCAAGGTTCAGATTGGGGTTGATAATTTATGAATAAGTTTATTTATGCTTTCGGTGATGAGGCACGAGATGTATTTCTCTCCCACGACTACCACCTATTAAAGAGCGACAATCAAAACAAAATTTATGTGTTTGAGAATAAAACCGAACAGTGTATTACCTTTAGCAATATAGACTTTACGCTTTCGGACACTCTAACATTCTAACCCGTATGACAAGTCATACGGTGTTTTTATTTTATGAGGAGGTTATTGATGAAGAATAAGGTTTTGAATCTGACATACGCATCATCTTTAACCAATTTGTGCGAAGTTAATTCGTCTTTCGACTCCGGCGTTTTAAGGATTGCTTATACCGGAGCGAACCGAAATGGCAGCTCTATTTCAAAAGAAGTGTTTGAAAAATGTATGAGAACCATCTTCAACTGTCCTATCGTTTGTAATTATGATAGAGACTCAGACACCCTTGGAGGTCACGATGTTGAACTGGTAAGGCATAACGGTGGCAGACTGGTTATGGTTAATCTCACAACACCAGTTGGTTGTATCCCAGAGAGTTCAAAGATTTTCTGGGAAACAGTTGAGGAAGATGATGGAACTGTCCACGAATACTTGTGCGCCGAAGCATTGCTTTGGAAAAGACAGGAAGCTTACAAGAAGATTAAGCAGGATGGAATCGTTGCCCACAGCATGGAAATTACGGTCAAGGACGGTAAAAACATCGATGGGCTTTATCATATTTACGATTTTGAGTTTACCGCTTTTGCTCTTATTGGCGTAGAGCCTTGCTTTGAATCTTCATCACTTGAAATGTTCTCTAAACAGGACTTTAAGGCACAGCTTTCTGAGATGATGCTTGAGCTAAAGGAAAGTTTTAATCTGGTCAACGCCTCGGGTAACGAGGATGACAATATAAATTTACAAAATCATTCGACGGAAGGAGGAGAACAGGTATTGGATAGAAATGAGTTAATCGCAAAATACGGAATCAATGTAGAAACTTTAGACTTTTCAGTTGAAGATTTCACAGTAGAGGAATTAGAAGAAAAGTTTAAAGCAATGCAGTCAGCAAATCCGGAAGGTTCCGGTAACCCGGATGAGGGTGAAGGTAATGGAGAGCCGGCGACAGACCCGGCAATTGATGACAAATTTGCTTTAATGAATAATGTTCTTGAAGAGATTATGCGAACCCTCGATACAGTTAAAGTCCAGAAGGATTGGGGCGAGTGTAATCGATACTGTTTTGTTGATTGCGATATGGAGGTACAGGAGGTTTATTGTTGGGACACCAATGATTGGTTACTCTATGGATTTACATATACGATGAACGGGGACAGTGTTGTTATTGATTTCGGATGCAAGAAACGCAAGAAGTATATCATTGCTGACTTTGAAAGTGGCGAACAGGATTCCCCATTTGCTCCTGTATATGCTCAGATGGAAAAGAAGATTCAGGACAATGCCGAGTTGGAAGCAAAATACCAGACAGCCTCCGACACGATTGAGTCTATGACAGCTGAACTGGACAAGCTTCGTAAGTTCAAGTCAGATACAGAAGCTTCTATTGCACAGGATGCACGCAACGAAGTGTTTGCACAGTTTGAAGACTTGGTTGGTGTTGAGGCATTTGAAGCTCTTAGAGATGCTTGCGACGAAATGGACATTGAAACTCTTGAAGAGAAATGTTATGCAATCAGAGGCAGACAAGCTGTTACAGCTAAGTTTGGGCTTGAACCTAAGACACCTAAAATAAAGGTCGAAAAGGGAAAAATTGAAAACGCGCCTTACGGCGGTATCTTCGAGAAGTATGGCTTCTCGGTTGAAAAATAATTTATAAGGAGGATTCTATATTATGGCATACGGAATTGTGAGAACCGACAATATGTACGGTACAGATGTTAGAGCCGCTCTCGTTTCTATTAGATATTTAGGCGCAGACGGCCAGACACCCACTGCTATTGAAAACGGCAATGTATTAAAAGTTGGCGCTCTTGTAGCAGGTGAGCGCGAAATTTATGTGGGCGGTAATGTTACTGCTACAGACAAGGTTGAGGATGTTGTGCTTATCGCTTCTCCTGAGGTTATGTACGACGAACGCAAAAAGAACCTTGATGAGTATATAAATGAGGCTGGTAAGAATTGTCGCGGCTATCGCCTCCACAGCGGAGATATCTTTTCTGTAACGAAGGATGCACTTGCTGGTTCAACTAACCCCAAGGTTGGTGATATCGTTGAACTCGCCGCTGGCACAAAATTGAAGGTTGTTACTTCTGCTACTCCTGATTCTACAGTAGTAGGTACAATCATTGCCGTTGATGTCGTAGGTAGATATACATACTACGCTATCAAGGTTAACTAATTAAGAAAAAGGAGGATTATGCAATGAGCGAAATTAAAGATATTGTAAAAGTTGCCGTTGACGCATACAGAGGCAGAGTTGAAACATATTCTACCGGTCAGTCTCAGGAATTACTTCGTCAGGCTCTTATTGACGCTAACGGCGGAAGCACTGTGTTAGATTACAAAAAGATTCGCGACGGTAAGTGCGATGGTCTTTTCACTTTGCTTGAAGAGATTCTTACTCGTACAGTAGTCGAAGGTTTACAGGGAGACGAATACTTCAACACACTTGTTGACTTCAGAAATGTCGCAGAGGGTGATAAGAATATCTTCGTTGTTGAGGACAGCAATTTATTCGTAGTTGATGAATCTGCTGACGGTACTCAGGGTATTCGTAGACAGAGACTTGGCGGAGTTAGCGAGACCTCTATTCCTACATCTCTTAAGACTGTAAGAATTTACGAGGAGCTCAACAGAGTTCTTTCAGGTCGTGTTGACTTCAACCACTTTATTAACAAGGTTGCTGAGTCGTTCAGAATTAAGCTTTTAAACGATATATATACACTTTGGAGTGGTGCAACAGCAGAACAGCTTGGCGGCGTTACATATTACCCTGAAGCCGGTTCATATGACGAGGACGCGCTTTTAGACCTTATTTCTCATGTAGAGGCTGCTGCTGGCGGTAAAACTGCAACAATCGTTGGTACTAAGAAAGCTATCAGAAATCTTGTACCTTCTATCGTAAGTGACGGTGCTAAGGACGACCTTTACAACATGGGTTACTTCGGCAAGTTCTACGGCACACCTGTTGTTGTAACACCTCAGAGACATAAGGTTGGCTCAACGGAGTTCGTTATGGATGATGATGTTATCACAATCATCGCTGGTGACGATAAGCCTATCAAGGTTGTTTACGAAGGTAATCCTATCGTATTGATGGGCGACCCGATGACTAATGCTGACTTCACACAGGAATACCTTTACGGTGAGAAGTACGGAATGGGTATCGTACTCGCAGGCGGTAACGCTGGTATTGGTCGTTACGAAATGGTCTAATTGAATAAACAATTGCGTGGGGCTTACGCCCCCGCAATTTTTTGAACGAAAGGAGTTATTATGGCTAATAAGAATGTATCTAATAAGCCCGCAGAAAATGCAAATGAAAATACAAGCATAGAGGCAAAGCCCATTGTGGCAAAGGAAATTGACATACATCAGTATGTAACTGTCCGCAACGGCTTTCAAGGCACGCTTGTTTATAGGAGCCCAAAGACCGGTGAGCGCTT
>OLSB01001803.1_pt1 | contig 19370 bp, 20 predicted proteins | sample 1672071 | NCBI WGS metagenome assembly OLSB01 (sample SAMEA3136642, study PRJEB25190) | human gut metagenome | biome: human gut; feature: human-associated habitat; material: faeces | place: Austria | collected 2013 | reverse complement strand
AGCGCTGCTTCTGGCCACACCTCAAGAGAGGCTTGAGAAGGGCTTTCATGAAATATATCTGATTAACGGAATAAGGATAACTATTTTTTCCGGTGAAAGAACAAAAGAGGATCAGGATGTGATGGTTTTTCGAAAGTACGTTCTTAAAGAACTGACTTTTGAGAAGATGGCTTTAATGGGAACAATACCGTCAGATGCTGTGGAGTTGTTTAAAACCATGGTGAGGCTGGGGTTCAATGTACTGTTCAGCGGACAGGTGCGGGCAGGAAAAACGGCATTTATGCAGACATGGCAGAGATATGAGGATCCGTCTCTGGAGGGAATGGCCATAGCTACAGATCCGGAGACACCGTGGCACAGGATGATGCCTGAGGCACCGATAATGCAGGTGGTTGCTGACGGAGAAGATTTGGAAATAGTGTCAAAATCCATGCTTCGAGGTGATAATGACTACATACTCATTGAAGAAATGCGTGACGCCTATGCCTTCAGACTTGCTCTGGATATTACCTCTATGGGAACAAGAAGGAGCAAGGCGACTATACATGCAGGAGACCCTCTGGACATTCCTTATAAGATGGCATCAGCCATAGTTTCAAAATTCGGAGGAGACTTCAGAAGTGTGGTAGCACAAATATTCAGAAACTTCAACTTTGTTTTTGAATTTTATCAGGTACCGGGCAACAGGGCTGTGAAAAGGCTTAAATCAATAAGTGAATACAGGTATGATCCTGAAAAGGATTCCGTATCCATACACACCATTTGCATGTATGATGAATCAGAAAAAAAGTGGATGTGGAAAAGAGACATAGGGGAGGATAAGAAAAAAATGGGCAGCTTACAACCGGAAGAATTTAAGAGAATGAATGAAATGCTGGGTATGCTTGAAAAAAGGAGCCCCATTGCCGAGAACACCGTGATTTATCCAAGATATTACGGTGTAAAGAGAGGTGATGAAAAGTTTGACCGTTGAAATTATTCTTGTACTTATTTTTGCTCTGGGAGTGATGGTGATGTACATGCCGGAAATAAGTATTATAACGGGCAGAGCAGTGCAAGGCGCAGTGAGGTGGATAAGGGAGATGCCACGAAAAGCGGAGGAAAGGAATCGTGAAACAGTTCCGGAAGGATTAAATGAAGAAATAATTCATTTGCTGCAGATAACTATGGATTCCGGGAGCAAAAGGGCACTGGCCGTTTTCTGGACAATATCTGCAGCGGGACCAGCAGTGTTTTTCGCAATAATGAGAGAAAAACTTGAGCCGGCTCTGATAATGGCTGTGTGCGCCTTCCTTGGAGCAATGCCGGCGATACTGCTGGCAGGCAGGCTTAAGAAAATGAGAGTGAAGAACTCGAAAGAAGGAAAAATTCTTTTATCTGAGCTGATTGACAATTACAAAATAAATTATTTCAATATGCAGCAGGCCGTTGAAATAACCGCGATGACCATAGAAGAAGCCCCAAACTGCAAGAGGCTTCTTTTTAATTTATCAAAAGGCCTCAACAGAGCCGGGAGCAGCGGGGAAATCAGGAAACTACTGGAGGACTTTAAATTTTCCATAGGAACATCATGGGCATCAATATTGGCAGATAATATGTTTTTTGCATTATCTTCAGGAATAAAGGTCACTGCGGCAATGGAAGATCTGCTGCAGACAGTGGCGAAAGCAGAAAAAATAGAAGAATATGCCAGGAGAGATAATAATGAGTCTGTTCTGATTCTGAAATACATGGCTCCAATATGCTATCTTCTTACGGTGATAGGTGGAATTAAATATTTCGGACTTACCACCGGTGAATTTGTAAAGTTTCAATTTGGAACCGAAGCAGGCCTGGCTTGGTTCACAGTGTCGGTGCTGACATATGCAGCAGCTCTCGTGATTAAAGAATTTCTGACCAAAAGTAAACTGGATCTTTAGGAGAAAAAAAGAAGATGGAAGAAAGAATAATTATGATTGTATTTACAGTGTTAATGTGGATGGGAATACAATTGGCATATGAAAATGAATTAAGACGCTTTATGCCTGTGACAACTGCTGCTGCGATAGAGAAAATAAGAAAATATGCCGGAAAAGTGACCATAAGAAGAAACAGAGATGCGCTGGACAGGGAATTATATGCCGGAAGTGTAATTTTGAAAAATATGTCTATTGTAAGGAGAGAGACGCCTCTTTCTGCCGATTACATTTACGAAAATCTGATGGAAAACAGCAGTCTGCTTAAGTTGATGTATAGCAGAATGCTTTCCCTATATAGAAGCGGAAAAGATGCAGAAGCTTTTGCGGTACCTTCAGAATTCATCGGAACCCGGGCAGCAAGGAATTTCGGGATAATTCTTTCAAAACTCGACAAACTCAATCCGGCAGAACTGACAGAACAGATGAGCATATTTCAGGAATCAATGACAGAAAGCAGAGCGACACAGGCTGTAAAAAGAAATCAGCGAAACAGCATTATAATTACATCAATGGCAGCGATATCGATATTTGCATTACTTATAAATTTTGTAGTTGTGGTGGTTTTTATGGATGCGCTGACTATGCTGAATAACATGTTTATATAGGGAGGGAAAAATGAAAAATCTTATAATCATAATAGGAACTGTTCTACTTGGAGTAATAATTGTAAACACACTGATTCTCGGTGAAGGCAATTCTCTGAAAAGTGCAGCAGAAGATGTTATGGAGAGAGGAACCGGGGTAATAAGCTCTTCTCTGGACTTCTCCGGTGTTGCCGGGGGTTGAATATGAAAAATTTAATTATCATAATGGGGACGATTGTTCTTGGGGTATTTATTTTCAATATGATGGTGGGTGACGGAGAAAATAGCCTAAAAAATATTTCACGGGATGTAATGATGAAAACAGTTGAAAACTACAGATGGGAGATGTAGAAATATGAAGGACATGATAACTACAATAGCAGCTATAGCAATTCTAATGGTATTTGTACTGCAGTTTTCATGCAATCAGGTTCTTACAGGAAAAATTCTTGCCTCTGACAGGGCGGTAGATCGTTATATCGGAATTCTGACAGAAAAGGGAAGAACAGAGGCGCCGGAAAAGGAACTGCTGGCCTGCCAGCTGGCACAATGTCTGGGGTGTGATCAAGCAGAAGTAAAGGTAATGGAGGAAAGTGGCAGATATGAAGTAAGAGCTCCTATAAGGGGAATAATTGCATGCGGTGAGTTTCTGGGGATAAGCAGTGAAGAAAACATGACGGAATATATAGTGAAAGGAAATGTGAATTGAAAAATCTGATTATAACCATGAGCATTGTTATACTTATGTCTATGCTGAATTCTTTTCAGATTCAATTTATGTATCTGATGCGTTAAACAGGGGAAAAAAAGTAATGTGTCAGTCTTGACAAGATTGAGCATATATTGTAGAATGTTTCGAATAAAAGGGAGTAACTGGCATCGCAAGATGTGATATCCAGCGTCAATACGATTAAAATATATTTAATCCGCCGATATCTTAAATAGTAAGACTTTTATCGTATATTCTATGTTTATATGGTAAGAGTCTTTTTTGTTGACTTGAACCGGAAAGGAAGAAGAGAATGCAATATTATCTTAACTCGGCAGAGGACGTTTTAAAGAAACAACGGACATCTGCAGAAGGCTTGTCCTCAGAAGAGGCAGCTGTAAGACTTGAACAGAACGGAAAGAACAAGCTTGAGGAGCCACCGAAGGATTCTCTGTTTAAAAAATTCATGCTTCAGTTTGCAGATCCCATGATCATCATTCTGATTGCTGCGGCTTTAATTTCCGGAATAACATCTTTTTATTCCAATGAAAGCTTTACGGACGTGATTATAATAATGGCGGTTGTAATAATAAACGCTGTTCTGGGAGTGTATCAGGAGAATAAAGCAGAGAAAGCTATTGAAGCTCTTCAGGAAATGGCTGCTGCTACCAGCAAGGTATACAGAGACGGAAAAATAACGGTAGTTAAAAGCGAAGAACTGGTACCTGGGGACATAATAGTGCTGGAGGCAGGGGACGCTGTACCGGCTGACGGCAGAATTATTCAGTGCGCAAGCATGAAAGTAGAAGAAGCTGCGCTTACCGGAGAGAGCGTACCGGCAGAAAAGACTGATGAGGCTCTTGATCTTGAAGGTCAGAAGGATGTACCTCTCGGCGACAGAAGAAATATGGTATATATGGGCAGTACTGTAGTCTACGGCCGCGGAATGGCTGTGGTATGCGATACAGGTATGAAAACCGAAATGGGAAAAATCGCTGATGCCCTGGCACAGGCCAAAGACGGGAAGACACCTCTGCAGGTAAAGCTTGCGCAGCTGAGCAAAGTACTTACGGTGCTGGTGCTTGTTATATGTGCTGTTATATTCGGAGTAAGCCTTTTAAGAGCAGACGCTATCAATGGTGAAGTTGTTCTTGATGTATTCATGATAGCCGTAAGTCTTGCTGTAGCGGCAATACCGGAGGGACTGGCAGCTGTAGTGACCATAGTTCTTTCCATAGGCGTGACAAACATGAGCAAGCGAAATGCAATAATAAGAAAGCTTACGGCTGTGGAGACCCTTGGCTGTGCGCAGATTATATGTTCAGACAAGACAGGAACGCTTACTCAAAATAAAATGACCGTTGTGGAGCATTACGGGGAAGATGAAAAGCTTCTTGCAAAAGCCATGGCTTTGTGCTGCGATGCGGCCATTGAACCGGGAGAAGAGACTGCAAGCGGTGAGCCTACCGAGTGTGCCTTGGTAAACTATGCTGCAAAGCTGGGAATAGATAAGAAAACCGTGGAAGAAAGCATGCCGAGAATTGAGGAGGTACCTTTTGACAGCGGCAGAAAGATGATGAGTACATTGCATCTGGAGAAAGAGACCGGAAAGGTGATTCAGTTCACTAAGGGAGCTCCGGATGAAGTTCTTAAGAAATGTACTTCGATACTGGAAAACGGTACGGCAAGACCTATTACCCATGAAGATAGGGAAAAAATTCTTGCTGCAAATAAATCGATGGCTGATAAGGCGCTTAGGGTTCTTATGGCATCCATGGCGACTTATGATAAACTTCCGGAAACCGTATCGCCGTCAGCATCAGAAAAAGAACTATGCTTTATAGGCTTGGTGGGAATGATAGATCCGGTGAGACCTGAGGTGAAGGCTGCAATTGAAGAATGCAACAGCGCCGGAATAACTCCGGTAATGATTACCGGTGATCATGTGGATACAGCTGCTGCAATAGGCAGAGAACTTGGAATTCTTGACGGAAACAGAAAAGCCATTACGGGAGCCATGCTGGACGATATGGATGACGAAACTTTTCAGCGTGAAATCGAAAATATCGGAGTTTATGCGAGAGTGCAGCCTGAGCACAAGGTACGCATCGTAAACATGTGGAAGAAGAAAGGCTATGTTACGGCTATGACCGGTGACGGTGTAAATGATGCACCAAGCATCAAATCGGCTGATATCGGTGTCGGTATGGGAATAACCGGGACAGACGTCACTAAAAATGTTGCTGATATGGTTCTGGCAGATGATAATTTTGCAACAATCGTAGGCGCTGTCGCAGAGGGCAGAAGGATATATGACAACATAAGAAAAGCTATACAGTTCCTTCTGGCGTCTAATATAAGTGAAGTAATCAGCATCTTTATGGCAACCATGCTGGGTTTCACAATTCTGCAGCCGGTACATCTGCTCTGGATAAATCTTGTAACTGACTGTTTCCCTGCACTGGCACTCGGCGTTGAAAAACCTGAAGCAGATATAATGAACCGCAGTCCGCGAAAAACAGGAGAAGGTGTATTCGCCGGAGGACTTGGTGTAGATATGATATATCAGGGAGTTGTACTCTCATTCCTTACTCTTGCGGCATACTTTGTGGGTCATTATATAGAAGCCGGAGTATGGGAAATAGCTACAAGCCCTGACGGAACAACTATGGCTTTCCTGACATTGTCCATGGCTGAAATATTCCATAGCTTCAACATGAGATCGCAGAGAGGAAGCATTTTTGGTATAAAATCCGTAAACGCTGCTCTCACGTGGGCAGGACTTGCCAGCCTTGCATGCACTACGCTGGTTATATATGTTCCTTTCCTCAGAGAGGCATTTGAATTTGAACATATAAGCATTTTTGAATATTCCGTTGCACTTGGCTTTGCTTTCATGATAATTCCTATTGTTGAAGTGATAAAGTATTTCCAGAGAAAAAGCGCAGAGGGAAAAACTTCTAAATAATGCTTAACAAGCCGCCTGCTATGTGGTATAATGACTCCGTTATTTGTTAAAAAAACGGCAATGATTCAGAGTATTGTTGAAATTCCACAGAAAGGAAGACAAATTAATGGATATTGTGGTAGGAATAGACATTGGCGGCAGCACCACCAAGATAGCAGGATTTAAGAACGATAATATGCTGGTTCCTGTTCAGATATCAGCTGACAATGCGGTGGCATCTCTGTTTGGTGCTTTCGGAAAGTTTCTTTATGATAACGGGCTTCAGCTTGAAGATATACAGCAGGTAAATCTTACCGGAGTAGGAAGCAGCGAGATAAACCAGAAGATATATGGCCTGCCTACTTACAGAGTGGATGAATTTTCTGCTAATGGAGTAGGCGGCAGATATTTTGCGGGGAACAAAAGCGAATTCATGGTGGTAAGCATGGGAACCGGAACGTCTTTTGTTGAAGTGAAGAACAATATCCCAAGACATCTGGGAGGCATAGGGATTGGCGGAGGAACCATAACAGGATTATCCAAGCTTATGCTTAATACCAATGACTTCAGAAAGATACAGGAGATGGCCGCAGCCGGAAAAGTAGGAAACATAGATCTGCGGATAGGAGATATTTCAAAGAATCCTCTTCCGGGGCTGGATCTTGAAATAACAGCATCTAATTTCGGAAAAGCGTCATCACGGGCAAATTGTGAGGACAAGGCAGCAGGAATTGTGCATATGGTAATTGAAACCATATGTCAGACTGCAGTACTTATTTCCAATGGCACAGATATACGCGATTTTGTTCTCATTGGTAATCTCACCAATTTTCCTGAGTGTGAAAGCGTATGTGCCATGATAAAAACCATGTATCCGGACATTAGCTTTATTATACCGGAAGACGGAGAATACGGAACCGCCATCGGAACAGCGCTGGCAGATCGCTGCTGCCTTAGAGAGGTTCAGTAGTAAGAAACAGTGAAAAATAATTTGATGTATAGGGCTGCAAATATGGCAGCCGCGCCGGCAGCAGTTGCTGTAATTATATCAATTGCAGTTATTGTAACGGTTCTGACACGACCTATCTATTATTTCGATATTGAAAAACTGGATATTCCGCAGAAGTCGGGTATTTCGGCAGAAGCATGCAGACTGAATTATGACACACTGATAGATTATAATTTGCCCGGAGGAGAGTCTGAACTTGTTTTTCCGACACTTCCAATGTCTGAAGAAGGCAGAATTCATTTTGCTGAGGTGAAGGATATATTCTCTGCAATGCAGTTTATTGCGGCTGCAGGAATTATTTTGATAGCTCTATGGGTCTGGTGCTGGAGGCATCATACCCTGTGGATAAAATATACGGTTATCCTGACTATTATTGCGGCAGGTGTTGCAGGACTTGCTATGACCATTGACTGGGAATGGGCCTTTGAAACAATGCATAAAATATTTTTTGACAACGATTACTGGCTGTTTGACCCGCATACGGATCCGGTGATAACGATTTTGCCTGAGGAATTCTTTATGCATTGTGGAATATTCATAGTTGTGCTGATATCCATTGAGACTTTCGGTTTGGGAATGATATACAGGAGAATGAATACATGCCGGAATTGACATTTAAAAAGCTGTTTTTCAGGCTTTATGACAGAAAAATAAGCAGTGGTGAGGTATCTTTTTCCCAGTTAGGAATCGGAAAATCTGACTTTACACGGCTGTGTACAGAAGATAATTTCGTGTTTGACGATGATACCATTGCACGAATAAGTTGTGCTATGAAGCTTACTGATGAAGAGAATGCTCAGCTGGTTGATGCAGCTCAGCAATGCAGAAAAAAAGATGCGGAGAACGTCTGAATCCCGCATCTTTTTCTTATATGCATATTTTGCCTGACATTGATTATACATTGAAGAGAAAGTGCATTACATCACCGTCTTTAACAACGTATTCTTTCCCTTCCGAGCGGATAAGGCCTTTTTCTTTGGCAGTAGCAAGGTTGCCGCCGCATTCGATAAGTTTATCGTAAGCTATGGTTTCGGCGCGGATAAAGCCCTTTTCAAAATCTGTATGAATTTTACCGGCAGCGGCAGGAGCCTTGGTTCCTCGTTTTATTGTCCATGCTCTGACTTCCGGTTCTCCGGCAGTCAGGAAAGATATGAGATCGAGAAGAGCATAAGACGCTTTTATCAGTTTGTCAAGACCTGACTCTTCTATTCCCAGTTCCTGAAGGAACAGACTGCGTTCATCATCATCAAGTTCTGCCACTTCGGCCTCTATTTCTGCGCATATAACTGTAACTTGTGCATTTTCCTGTGTGGCGATATCGCGAACCTGACGGACATACTCATTGTCACCGGAAACCACATCTTCATCGGATACATTGGCTACGTATATTATGGGCTTGTATGAAAGCAGGTCAAGGGTTTTGACAAATTCTGCTTCTTCGTCATCCAGCTCCATAGCACGGGCGTTTTTCCCTTCACCCAGCCACTGATAAATCCTGTTGAGGAGATCCAGCTCGGGTTGCATTTTTTTGTCTGCTTTGGCTGCTTTGGATACACGCTGTATACGCCGTTCCAGGATTTCCATATCAGAAAGAAGCAACTCGGTGTTGATGGTTTCAATATCGGAGGCGGGATTGATTTTGCCGTCCACATGTACAATGTTGGGGTTCTCAAAACATCTTACAACATGTACTATGGCATCTACTTCGCGGATGTGTCCCAGAAATTTGTTGCCTAAACCTTCGCCTTTTGAGGCGCCTTTAACCAGTCCTGCGATATCGCAGAATTCAATGGTTGTATATATGGTTTTTTTGGAATTGTACATGTCGTGGAGCACTTTAAGTCTTTCATCGGGAACCGTCACAACACCCACGTTGGGTTCAATGGTGCAGAAAGGGTAGTTAGCCGCTTCAGCGCCGGCTTTTGTGATTGCGTTAAATAAAGTGCTTTTGCCTACATTAGGCAGGCCTACGATACCTAATCTCATTTGCTATCTCCTTTGGATAATTGGTTTTGTGTCAGATGCCTTTTTTTCAACACGATGTAAATAGTAAGGCAGCATATTATAGTGACAAGGCTTATCACCTGCGCCTGTCGCAGGGGGCCAATCATCAGACTGTCAGTTCTGAGGCCTTCTACGAAAAATCTTTCTACAGAATAAAGAATGCCGTAAAGGCAAATTATCTGGCCGTTAAATTCACGACGTCGTGAAAAGAACATTAAAAGTATGAATAGCATGAAACACCAGATTGATTCATAGAGGAAAGTAGGGTGATATCCCACTCCGTCTACGATTTGTGCCCATGGGAGATTCGTAGGACCACCGTGAGCCTCTTCGTTGAAAAAATTGCCCCACCGGCCTATGGCCTGGGCCAGAGCAATTACAGGAGCAATAAGGTCAGCTGCGTTAAGGAAGCTGACATTATTTTTTCTGCAGAGAAAATATCCGATGATAAAACATAAAATCAGACCGCCGTGAACAGCCAGACCGCCGTTTCTTATATTAAAAATTTCAGAAAGGTTTCCGGCATACTTATCCCAGCTGAAGATGACATAATACAGCCGTGCGCCCACAATGGCAGACGGGATTATCCATATGGTGAGGGTAAGTATAAAGTCCCGATCTATATTATATTTAGGTGCGCGATAATATGATATTGTTATGGCCAGCAGAAATCCCAGTCCTATAAGAAGACCGTACCACATTATATCTATACCGAAAATGCTGAATGCAACCGGATCTGGTGCTCTCATGATAAATCCCCTTCTCTTTTTTTACGACTTAATTATTATACAAAAAAAACTACCAATTGTCATTAAAGTTTGGTACTATTTTTATATGAAATACGAAAAAGTTATAGAAGGAAAATTCATAGAGAGACCCAACAGATTCATTGCTGCGGTGGAGGTGGAAGGTATAATGACTTTTGCCCATGTAAAAAACACAGGAAGATGCAGAGAACTTCTTGTGCCGGGAGCAAAGATATACCTTGAAGACTTTATCGGCAGAATGGGAGAAAGAAAACACAGATATTCGCTGATAGGAGTTGAAAAAAACACCTCAAGAGGAACACTTATGGTCAACATGGATTCTCAGGCTCCAAATAAGGTGATAAAAGCGAGCCTTGAAAATGGGGAACTTGATCTGCCGGGCATGAGCGATCTTACTCTGGTGAAGCCTGAGTCAGCAGTAGGAAAGTCAAGGCTGGACTTTTATGTTGAGGACGACCGAGGCAGTAAGGCTTTTATTGAAGTAAAAGGAGTCACATTGGAAAATAACGGAGAAGCAATGTTTCCTGATGCACCTACCGAAAGGGGCATCAGGCATCTTGAAGAACTTTCAGAAACCGTCAGATGCGGGTATCTTGCCTTTGTTATATTTGTGATTCAGATGGATGGCATTAAATGCTTCAGACCCAACGATGCAGGGCACAGGGCTTTCGGCGATGCATTGCGCAGGGCAGAAAAAAACGGTGTAATTCCTTTAGCATATCAATGCGTGTGCACGCCAGACAGCATGAAAATTAAAAATAAGATAAAAATAATATTGTAAGAATTTAAAACAGGAGACTCCGCAGGGGGTCTCTTTTATATTGCAATGAGGAGAAGAATATGAAAAATAAAACGCGAAAAATTGTTATAACGCTTACGATTATTCTGATAGCAGCGGCGATGTCGGCTACGGCTTTGGCGGCAACATTCAGCCTCACCGGGCTTCCCACACAATACAATGTAATGCAGACATGCAAAGATACAGATGAGGTATATGTTCATGACCTGATGAGCCTGTGGATTGGCGGAAAAGCTGTTTTCTGCACGCAGCCGGGATACGGGATCTGGGACATAAACAAAAAACCTATGCCCCCGGAGGGAGGAAAAATAAATGTTGAATATGATATTTCCTCTGTCGTGAAAGATGATTCGCTGCAAAATAAAATAGCCTATCTTGGCTATTATAATCTTGAGGAACCGACGCTGAAAGACTATGCCTTCACCGCAATGTACATATGGCAGAGCATACCTGCAGCATACAATGAAAGCACCGGAACAGATACGAAGGGAAGACCATACTCATATTTTACAGATGAAAAACTTAACGAAGAGTATTTGTCATGGAAATCGTCTATAAGCCGTAAAATTACTTCATGGCCGGAAAAACCTTCCTTTTGTGATGAAAAAATTAACATAAAAGCAGGTGAGAGCATAACAATCAGCGATACAAAAGGCGTGTTGTGTGATTACAACGCATTTGAATACTCGGAGAAAGGTATAAATGTATTTCATGAAGCAAAGAGCAATGAACTGAGGGTAAGTGCAGACCTCATGTGCAGCGATGAGAATGTGATTATGTCATCAGCCGGGCTGAAAGACGCAGGAGCAGAAAAATACAGTTCAGATTCACCGGTGAATTATGTATATTCAAGTTACAGCATACAGAACCTGAAAGCCTTCGGAAAAACTGTGCCGGTTCCGCTGAGCCTTGAATTTGTTGTGGAGTTAAAGGGAAAAGTAAAGATAATCAAAGAGGACGATCATGATAATGTATCCGGCATAGCATTTGAGATAAGAAGCAAAGACGGCGTTTTTTCTGATGCTGCAGTTACAGATGAAGAAGGCAATGCGCTGATAGAAAATCTTGACGCCGGGGAATATGTGATAAATGAAGTCCTTCCTGCCGGATATGTAAAACAGGAGGCACAGGAAGTGACAGTTAAGCAGGGAGAAACCGCTTATATATGTTTTAAAAACAGACAGCAAGAAATAAGAATTCACATTAAAAAGATGATGGAGAAGGATCCTTACGGGGAATTGCAAGATGATCTTGTGAAAAACGTCAGGTTCGGATTATATAAAGCAGATGGTTCAGAGGGCATTTCCGGCCAGTTGAATGACCGTATACAATTACCTATGGCAATTATAGAAACAGACTCTGAAGGAACAGGTGTGTATATAGGCAGACTGGATGCCGGAAGATACTATATCAAAGAGACATCTACTGATGAACATTATGTTATTTCAGAGAAAAAGTACGAATTCACTGTAGGTGATGACAAAACCGGAAGTGAATATGTAGACATAATGATAAACGACGGCAAAGCTATTTCCAATCTTTATACTAAATGTCGCATTGACATAATAAAGATGGACAAGGGAAGCGGTGAATTACTGGAAAATACAGGATTTTCCTTGTGCAATGACAAAGGTAAAGAAATTTCACGGGGATACACGGATTCAGAGGGGAAACTTTCTTTTGAAAATCTGCCGGAGGGAACTTATTATATAAGAGAGTTTAAAGCCTGCGAAGGATACAGGAAAGATGAATCCGTGCACCAAGTAATTCTTTCAAAAGAAAACAGAGAGAAAAAGCTTGAAATTGCCAATGAGGTCATTCCTGCAGAAACACCTGACACGTCTGACAAAACGCAATGCATGCTTTGGGTAATCATTCTCATGGTTACTTTTCTAAATTTTCTGAAAATATTGACAAAGAGGCACAGCAAGTCTATAATATAATCTTTCAAAGGAGGAAGCAGATATGAACGGTGTTTACGAAAATCCTTTATGTACCAGATATGCCGGAGAGGAAATGAAAAAAATATTTTCCGCTGACAACAAGTTTTCTACATGGCGTAAACTGTGGGTAGCTCTGGCAGAGAGCGAGAAAGAACTGGGCCTGGATATAACAGACAGTCAGATCGCTCAGATGAAGGAACATATATATGATATCGACTATGACAGAGCCGCAGAATATGAATCCAGATTCAGGCATGATGTCATGGCTCATGTTCATACCTATGGAGAAGCGTGCCCTCTGGCCAAGCCCGTAATACATCTGGGAGCAACCTCATGCTATGTAGGCGACAATACCGACATAATACTTATGAAAGAAGCGATGCTTAGGATAAAAACTCTGTTGGTAAGCACTATTGCAGTCATAGGTGATTTTGCCGAAAAGTATAAAGATGTACCTACACTTGCGTTTACACATTTTCAGGCAGCTCAGCCTACTACTGTGGGCAAGAGAGCATGCTTGTGGGCTCAGGATCTGATTATGGATCTGGAACATCTGGATTTTGTACTGGATTCACTTAAACTTCTGGGGTGCAAGGGAACAACAGGTACAGGAGCCAGCTTCCTTGAGCTTTTTGAGGGAGATGGAGAAAAAGTAAAAAAACTCGAAAAGCTTATAGCCAAAAAAATGGGATTTGAAGCATGTGTATCGGTTTCGGGACAGACATATTCCAGAAAAACGGATTACTTTGTGATGTCCGTTCTTTCAGGCATTGCTCAGAGTGCAAGCAAGTTTGCCAATGACATAAGGCTGCTGTCACACCTTAAAGAATTTGATGAACCTTTTGAGTCCGGTCAGATAGGATCTTCTGCTATGGCATACAAAAGAAATCCCATGAGAAGCGAAAGAATATGCGCACTGGCAAGATATGTGATGACCGACAGTCTTAACCCTGCCATAACCGCAGCGACTCAGTGGCTGGAGCGCAGCTCTGCAAACAAGAGAATAAGTATTCCGGAAGGATTCCTTGCGACAGACGGAATTCTCAATTTATATATGAATATTATTTCCGGCGGAACAATATATCCTTATGTTACCAGAAAGCATCTGAATGAAGAACTGCCATTCATGGCGACCGAAAATATAATAATGTACTGCACAAGGAAAGGCGGAGACAGACAGGAACTCCATGAAGCTGTAAGAGAAATCTCTGTAGAGGTGACCAAAAGAATCAAGCTGGAAGGATGCGATAACGATTTACTTGAAAGAATCCTCAATGATAAAAGATTTGATTTGACAGAGCATGAATTGAATAAAATTATGGATATAAATAATTTTGTGGGGCTTGCTCCGCAGCAGGCAGAAGAGTTCATTGAAAATAACATAAAACCGGTATTGAAAAAAAACAGTGATTTTTTGGGTGCAGAAGCTCAGATAAACGTATAGGAGGCGATGATAATGTTAACTGCTGTAGTGGGAATCAACTGGGGAGACGAAGGAAAGGGCAGAATGGTAGACCTCCTTTCCGGAGAATATGACATAGTGTGCCGTTATCAGGGAGGAAATAATGCCGGACACACGGTGGTAAATGAAAGGGGCAGATTCATTCTAAACCTGCTGCCTTCAGGAATATTACGAGACGAAGTGGCCAATGTAATGGGACCCGGAATGGTCATAGATGCCGAACATCTTTTTAATGAAGTTGAAACTTTAAGAAAGGCGGGAATCGAAATCACTCCACGCCATCTTAAAATAAGCGACAGGGCGACCATATGCATGCCTTATCACAAGCTGCAGGACTGTCTGGAGGAAGACAGGCTTTCAGATAAGAAGTTCGGTTCCACAAGGCGGGGAATAGCTCCGGTATATGCTGATAAATATATGAAAAAAACTATCAGAATGGGAGACCTGGCTCATCCGGAGGCTTTAAAAGAGAAAATTTCAGACATAGTGGAATGGAAAAATCTTACTATACAGGGCGGATATGGTCATAAGGCAATAGATCCAGACGAAATGTACCGCTGGATTGAAACTTATGCGATGCCTTTCAGACCATATATATGTAACACCACTGAATTTCTCAACAGTTGTGAAAAGGCGGGGAAAAAGATCCTTTTTGAAGCACAGCTGGGAGCACTCAGAGACATCGATTATGGCATATATCCGTATACCTCTTCATCATCGACAATAGCGGCTTATGCGCCTATCGGAGCAGGAGTTCCAAATCTAAAGCTGAATAACAGCATAGGAATTATCAAGGCATACTCCAGCTGTGTAGGAGAAGGCCCGTTTGTGTGCGAGCTCTTTGGCGAAGAAGGTGACAGATTGAGAGAAGCGGGAGGCGAATACGGTGCGGCAACAGGAAGACCGCGAAGGGTAGGAGGTTTTGACGTGGTGGCTTCTGCTTACGGAACTCTTATGCAGGGATGCACATCTCTGGCTCTTACAAAGCTGGATGTGCTTTCATACATGGATAAAATCCCGGTGTGCACCGGCTATGAAATAGATGGTGTTATGACAAAAGCTTTCCCTGTGGGGGAGGAACTGAAGAAAGCAAAGCCGGTGTACGAATATATGAAAGGCTGGAACTGTGATATTTCCGGATGCAGAACCATGCAGGAACTGCCTGAAGCCGCTGTGGAATATATCAAGTTTATTGAAAAGGCTGCCGGCTGTCCTGTACAGTATGTTTCCGTGGGAGCTGAAAGAGAAGAATATATAAAAGTGTTTTAAATTGAAAGCGGCCTGTAAAGGTCGCTTTTATCTATAAAGGGTCTCAAAAGGCCTCTTTTTCATATTTATGTATCTTAAATTTGAGCGATCACACTCCAGACTCTTATGAGATCGTCCAGCGAGTATGCTGCGTTGGCCGGAGATGTGGAGGGAAGGCATATGGCTTCAACTCCCGTGGCCTTCAAAGCATATTTTTTGTAGTATTTCTCAGCGGTTCTGCCATTGACAAATATGCCCCTTATGTCGGCGGAAGTGATAATCTGAGACAGGTCATTTGGTATGACATTTTTTATTGAGCTATCTGAGCTTCCGTTGATGTCACAGCATGCAATCACATCCCACAAAGCAATTCCGTTATCATGGAGAAATGCTTTTTTATCATCAATGCTTAAGGGGAGAGGAGCACCAAATACGGCAGAAGTAACTTTCCAGAAACGGTTTTGAGGATGACCGTAAAAAAAGTTCTTCTCCCTGGATTTTACAGATGGAAAGGATCCCAGTATAAGTATACGTGATTTTTCATCATAAAGAGGCGGAAACGGATGACTAATCATAAAGTTCTCCCTGATTTCTCTGAAAGATTTTACAGCAGGAGGATTATCATCGTGAGAACCGATAATCTTTTCCATCCATACCATGTTGTACCAGCGTCCGAATTTCAGGCCGCATTTGCTGAACTTTCCAATGCCTTGTTTTTTCCTGTCACGGCGGACATACACCGAAACCTCGGCGGAATGCTCATAGGCAGCTCTGGAATTAAATGAGCCGGCGTAAGCATACCCGACTATTTCACCATCAATTTCCGCCACAAGATAGGGATATTTATTCAGTGTACATGCAATCCTGTCTCTAAAGTCTTCCTGAGATGGCACATCATATTCAAAGGTAACGGCAGTATTGCTGACATAATATGCATAGATTTCAAGAAGCGATGCTGCATCCTTTTCCGATGCGGTTCTTATTGTGATGTCGTTCAATTTCTTTTCCTCTCTTCCCTTTGTTACCCAGAGTATATTACAGAATCCAAGCTGATTCAAGTACCATGAGAAGCAGTGACTTTAACGGGCTGTTATTATGTTCATGCATCGAAAGATATGGAGATATAACCTGTGGAATTTCTGCATGTTTTATGATATACTTTATGCAAAATATTTGGATATTTGATACAAGGAGACATGCATATGAGAGATTTGGCAGATAAAGTACGTGTTGCCGTTGTACAGGCCACCCCTGTAATGTTTAATAAAAAGCAAGGAGTTGAAAAAACCGTTGAGCTTATTGAAAAGGCCGCTGAAAAAATCCCGACCTTATTGTTTTTCCGGAGCTTTTTATTCCGGGATATCCGCTGGGAATGCACCTTGGATTTTCAATAGGAAAGAGAGACGAGGCCGGAAGGGAAGATTATAAGAGATATTATGACAATTCCATTCTGGTACCGGGGCAGGAAACCGATGTGATCGGAGAAGCCTGCCGCCGGTGCGGTGCATATGTTTCCGTGGGTGTTTCAGAACGCGATCCCATCAGCGGAACCCTTTACAATTCAAACATTGTTTTCAGGCCGGACGGAACAATAGACGCGCTTCACAGAAAAATAAAACCTACAGGCTCGGAGAGGACAATATGGGGAGATTGTCACACAAAAGAAAACTATTTTCCTGTTACGGAATCGCCATGGGGTCCTATGGGAGTGCTTATATGCTGGGAAAGCTATATGCCTTTGGCACGAGTAGCTCTATATGAAAAAGGTGTGACCATATATATAGAGCCCAATACCAATGATAATCCGGAGTGGCAGGACACAATCCGCCATATTGCCATAGAAGGAAGATGCTTCTTTATAAATGCTGACATGGTTTTTCACAGAGATGACTATCCGGCTGATTTAAGAGAACGCCGCTTTGTAGATGAACTGCCTGAAATGGTCTGCAGAGGCGGAAGCTGCATTGTGGACCCTAAGGGTCATTATGTGACAGAGCCGGTATGGGACAGGGAAGAAATAATATATGCAGATCTTGATATGCAGATGGTGCCTGCCAGCAGAATGGAGTTTGATCCTTGCGGTCATTATTCCAGACCTGACATACTGGAATTCAAGGTGAATGATAAATAAAGTGAGATATACATATGGCTATATGGAATCCATGGCGCGGCTGCAGAAAATGCAGTGAAGGATGCCTGCATTGTTACGTTCATAAGGGCGACGCCAAAAGAGGGATAAACACAGAGATAATAACAAAAACAGACAGCTTTTATAAGCCTGTAAACAGGTTGAAATCCGGAGAATATAAAATGAAACCGGGTCTTGTTTATTTATGCTTTTACAGTGATTTTCTCATTGAAGAAGCTGATGAATGGCGTAACGAGGTCTGGAAAATGATTCATGAAAGAAGGGATTGCCTCTTTCTGTTTCTTACAAAGAGAATAGAACGTTTTATGGAATGCGTTCCTGACAACTGGGGGAAAGGTTATGAAAATGTAATCGTATGCTGTACAGTGGAAAATCAGGTTAACGCGGACAGGAAACTATCTCTTTTTTCAAAGCTTCCAATTGCTCATAAATGCATAACTGCCCAGCCTCTTCTGGAAAAAATGGACATCGAAAAGTATCTTGATGATGTGGAACTGGTGGTTGCAGGCGGTGAATCAGACAGGAATGCAAGGATAATGGATTATTCCTGGGTATTGGATATAAGAGAGCAATGCATAAGAAAAAATGTATCTTTTGAATTCAGACAGTGTGGAAGCAATTTCGTCAAGGACGGAAAACTATACAGACTTCCTGTAAGACTGCTGCGGAGTCAGGCCATGAAAGCCGGCATAGATTACAAGAGGGCAGACGTTTAACCGCCGGCTCAGGCTTACAGCTGATGAATCTCAGGATTTCAGAAAAGGTCGTTTTCTCGTTGGAAAGACTGACATGATAAAATTAAGTATCAGTGTCACGCCGGTAAAGACAAGTACTACTATGATCAGTCCGTCTATGGTGTCTTCAATGGCTGTAATGTCATGAGTATGTAATTCGTCTGCAATATCGATGAATTGAATCGTGAGAGAAAGCAGCGCAAATCCCAGACTTGATATTGCAGAGACTGCCGTTCCGGACGACTGTCTGATGGTTATGTGCCATATAGGTATGCTTAAGGCGATCAGCCCTGCTATTATGCTTCCTGCCGAAAAAATTGCAATTTTCCAATCTGAGATAAGGACGCAGAGTGTCATCGCCGCTATAACAGAAAAAGCAATCAGAACAACATTTCCGATATATTTGATAGGCTTGTTGTGCGTATTTGAAAGTCGAATTGTGTCAAGCAGAAGTATTTCGGCTTCATTTGCGCTAATGTTGCAGGCATCATTGCGCTGTGCCTGCATAAGTTCCAGCAGACTTACATCCAATGCAGCGGCCAGTGCTTCAATGCTGTTTATGTCAGGCAGGCCGATACCTCTTTCCCATCTTGAAACTGCCTTATCAGTTACATAGAGCTTTTTGGACAGCTGAGCCTGTGTCAGTCCCAGTTCTTTTCGGCGATCTGCTATAAATTTTCCCAATCTCTTTGGATCCATACTTATTCCTCCCATACGTAATAATTCTAAGAGGATATTACTAAAATGTGGGGTTTAAATCAACCGATGGAAAATTTACCTGCATAAATATCGCTGGAGAGCGTTGAATACGGTACGGGTTCGAGCCCAACATATATTGCAGCAAAAAAGAAAAGGTTCTACAGAACCTTTTCTCTGTTCATGGCAAATGACACTAATTTTGATAGAAACCGTGTAAGGGGGTGCAACTTCGGTTCAGAGGGGGTGCATTTTGATTTTAGGGGGGGTGCAATCACGGCTTTAGGGGGGTGCATTACTTTACCATGCAGTGGTAAACTAAAACTGGACACGAAAATGTGGGATGTTGTACATTAAAGAC
>OLSB01001799.1_pt1 | contig 19388 bp, 14 predicted proteins | sample 1672071 | NCBI WGS metagenome assembly OLSB01 (sample SAMEA3136642, study PRJEB25190) | human gut metagenome | biome: human gut; feature: human-associated habitat; material: faeces | place: Austria | collected 2013 | reverse complement strand
GAGGGCCTTGCCCGGATTTTCCATGAACACCTTCATGATGGAATACTCCACCTGGGTCAGCTTGATTCGCTGGCCGTTCTTCTCCAGCGTCCGGTTGCGGGTGTTCAGCAGGAAGGGATCCTGCCGAATCTCCCCGGTCTGGGGGAGCTCCTCTCCGCCGGCCCGGCGGAACAGGGCGTCCACACGGGCGGTAAGCTCTGCCGGGGAGAAGGGCTTGGTCACATAGTCGTCGGCGCCGGTCATCAGTCCCGTCACCTTGTCCATCTCCTGGGAGCGGGCGGTGAGCATGATGATGCCGATTTTGGTGTTGGTGGCCCGGATGCGGCGGCAGACCTCAAAGCCGTCGATCCCCGGCAGCATGATGTCCAGCAGCGCCACCCGGGTATCGGGGTTCTCCTTCAGCTTGTCCAGTGCCTCTTCGCCGGTCTCCGCCTCAATGACGTCGTACCCGGCACGGCGCAGGTTGATGACGATAAAGCTGCGGATGCTGGACTCATCCTCCAGCACCAGTACTTTTTTCATACGGCATACCGTCCTTTCTTCTCTGTCAGCTGTCGCCGGCGGTCCACTCGGTGGTGATGAGGTTGAATGCCTCCCGGACCTCGTCCTCCGTCAGGCCGTATTCCCAGCTCCCATTTGCGTCCAGAAGCTCGGCCGTGTAGATGATCTCCGGCAGACGGCGCAGGATGACCCGGCCGCCCCGGGTGGCTCTGGCCTCGCGGCCGGAGCCTGTGAGCTTGGTGATCCGCAGGACATCCTGTGGTGGCTCCCCGCTGTCTCCCCGGTAAGAGAATGTGACCGTGACCTCCTCCGTCCCGGCCGTGCGGGTAATGAGGATCTGATCCTTCCACACGTCCGGCAGGCGCAGGTACCAGCCGTCCTCCACACTGTGATAGGTGCTCACCACGGCCGCCCTGGTGCCGTCGCTGGTATAGGTATACCAGTCGATCCGCCGGCAGGGGTCCTCACCCACGTTTCCCCAGGCCGGGATCGGCTCGGGATGGGGGACCTCTGTGATACCGTCGCCGTTGATATCCTCCGGGTACAGGGAACTGAAGGGCGCGATCTCCGAAGACACCCCCGTCACGTCGGACAGCAGGATGTTCACCAGTTCTCCATTTTTCACGGTCAGGATGTCAGTGACCATCCAGGCCGACTCCTCCACCCCCGTGACGAACAGGGCCGGCGTGCCGTCCTGCAGGACGCCGCTCTTCACCCGCCCCTGCTGGCTCAGCTCCGCCATGGTGCTGGTGATCCGTGCGGAGGTTCGCAGCTGGAACTCTTCCTCCTGCCAGCAGTAGTAATCCGCAATGCCGTTGCCCTCCTCATCGGCCCGGAGCACCACCAGCTCCCACAGGCCATCCTGATTCAGATCGTTGACCGCATATTTCACATAGCTGGTGCCCTGCACCAGCTCCTCCGGCTCCCCGGACCGCAGGGTGTAGACGGAGAGGGCCAGGAGGTCCGTATTGACCCGCCAGCCCACCAGCAGCTCCTTCCGGCCGTCCTGGTCCAGATCCTCGTAGGCAATGCTGTAAATGCTGGTGCCGGTGCCCTCAATGACGGCAGCCTGCTCATATCCCTGCTTTCCGGCGGTAAAGATATAGATCTTCAGGGGCTTCTCATCCGCAGAGTTGCGGAAGAAGGCCAGCGCCTCCTCCTCGCCGTCCCCGTCCAGGGCCTCCAGCTGCACGGGCTGGATGTTGCTGCCGGAGACGGGGGCTGCGTATTCCGCCCCGCTCTCCAGCAGCTGGTTGAGTGAGCTGTTCAGCTCCGTGTACTCCTCCGGCAGCTGCGGCAGGCTGTACAGGTCCGTGGGGGAAAAGGAAAATCCGCAGCCGCTGGCGGACAGAAGCAGAAGCAGGCCGACCGCTGCCGTCAGCATCCGCTGTATTCGCTGTCTCATGGCCTCCTCCTCTCTGCCGGTGGGCTGCCCCCGCCGAAAACCGCATAATTCAACTTATACATGATAGCACGTTTTCTCCCTGATGTGTAGGGGTTGTCAGCATTTTTCCCGCATTTTACGTTCTGTTCATTTTTCCGCCGTCCCCGGTCGGAAGGCCGCGATCAGGGCCAGCTTCCGCCTGCGATCCAGCCGTTTGATGGCGGCCTCCCGCCGCAGGGCCGCAGACCGGTCCGGCACCGCCTCCTGGTAGACCAGCTCCACCGGCAGGCGGCTGCGGGTGTACTTGGCGCCCCGCCCGCTTTGGTGGGCCTGGAGGCGGCGGGGCAGGTCGTTGGTGCAGCCTGTGTACAGTGTGCCGTCCCCGCAGCGCAGGATGTAGATCAGATAGCCCATACCGTCCCTCCTCTGTCCGATGAGACCAGTATACCACAGCCCGCCGCCCCGTCAAAGGGCTTTCCGCATGGGGACTTCCCTGCCCGGCATAGGAATGATGGTACAGGGAGGGATTCTATGTTGTCTGCCGCACTGCTGCTCTTCGCCAACACGCTGCTCTTCTCACTCCGCCTGTCCGGCGGCGGGTCGTTTCCCAAGCCCCTGTCCGCGTCGGAGGAGCGGGAGTATCTCCGCCGGTACGCCCAGGGGGACCAGGAGGCCCGCCAGCGCTTCGCCGACTCCCTCAACCGCCGCTTCGGCACCTGCTATACCGCCGACCAGTTCTACATTACCGTGGGGGCCGCCGCCTCCCTGTGCTGTGTGTTCAACGGCCTGACCTGCCCCGGGGACGAGTTCGTCGTCTTTGCTCCCTACTTCCCGGAGTATAAGGTCTTTATCGAGGGCGCTGGGGCCAAGATGGTGCTCATTCCCCCGGAGATCGAGGGATTCCAGATCGACTTTGACGCCTTTGAGGCCGCCATCAGCGAGCACACCAAGAGCGTGGTGGTCAACTCCCCCAACAACCCCTCCGGCGTGGTCTACTCCCGGGAGACGCTGGAGCGGCTGGCCGCCATCCTGACGGAAAAGAGCCGGGCCTACGGCCACCCCATCTACCTCATCTCCGACGAGCCCTACCGGGAGATCGTCTTTGCTGGCTTCTCCACCCCCTGGCTGCCCGATTTCTACGACGACACTCTGGTGTGCTATTCCTATTCCAAGTCCCTGTCCCTGCCCGGCGAGCGCATCGGCTATATCCTGGTCCCCCCCGCCGCCGCGGAGCACGACGCGCTCTATGCCGCCGTCTGCGGGGCCGGCCGGGTGCTGGGCTACGTCAACGCCCCCAGCCTGTTCCAGCGGGTGGCCGCCGCCTGCGACGGGATCACCGCCGACCTCACCGTCTACCAGACCAACCGGGACTTGCTCTACCACGGCCTGACCGGCATGGGCTACACCTGCGTGGAGCCCGGCGGCACCTTCTACCTGCTGCTCCAGTCTCCCGAGCCCGACGCCGCCGCCTTCTGCCAGCGGGCCCGGGAGTACGACCTGCTCTTCCCCCCCACCGACGACTTCGCCTGCCCCGGCTGGTGCCGCATCGCCTTCTGCACCTCCACCAAAACGGTCCAAAGGGCCCTGCCCGTCTTTGAACGGCTGGCCAAGGAATACGGACTGACATAAAATAAGAAAAACAAAGCCGGACAGCAAGCTGTCCGGCTCTGTTCCTCCGTCTCAGGCGGTTTTCAGGCTCAGTCCGCTGCGGCGCAGCGCCGCCCGCAGGGCGATGCACAGAGGCGGGGCGGCGATGATGGCCACCGCGGCGTTGAAGATGGAGGCGGGGAACTTCAGAGGCAGGGCGGCCAGGGCCACCATGGGCTGGAGCCCCTCCACCAGGACGCCATCGTAGACCACGCTCTTGAAGAAGTACAGGATGTAGTAGGCCACGCAGCCCAGCACGGCCCCCAGCAGGCATCTGGGGTAGGCCAGCTTCTCGTCGTTGACATACCGGGCCACCGCCAGGCCCGCCACCGTACCCATCAGACCCTTGGTGAGAAAGGTGATCCAGCACTCGGCGGCGTAGAGGGGGTTGGTCAGGTCATAGAGGGCGGAGCCCAGGCCGGAGGCCAAGCCGCCGATGGGGCCCAGCAGCAGGCCCGACAGGCAGCAGACGATGTTGGCCAGGGTGAAGGAGGTCCGGCCTCCGATGGCGATGGGCATGATGATGCGGGCATAGTTGCTGGCAAAGACCAACGCGGTCATCATCCCCAGGAAGGCCAGCCTCCGGGTGGTAAAACGCTGTTTCATAATGCACACTCCCTTGATCGTTTGGTTGCGTTTCTCTCTGCATGTTCCGTGGAAAGAAACCTGGCTGGGTTTCTTCATCGGACCTCATTATAGCAGAAACTGACCATAGTTCAAATGCCAGATTCAGAAAATTTAATAAGGTCAGTTTGGGCCACAGTGGACAGGACCGGCGGGGTGTGCTACAATAAAAACAATATGAATCGCTGACCGGGAGGGGGCGCGGAGGGCAATGGAACTGCAAAGGCTGAAAAAGATCGTGACGGCGGCGCTGATCACCTGGTCCTTTCTGGCCGTAGGCCTGTCAGCGGCTTGGTCTCTGGGGACTCCGGCGGTCCAAACCCTCCGCATCCCCGCCGAGAGCCTCTATTTGGAAGTGGGGGACACGGTGCATCTCCCGGTGGAGGGGACCACCGTCGACGGCAGTCCCGCCTCCGCCAAGGCTCTGGAGCAGCTAGAGCTGTGCTGGCATGCCGACTTCGACGACGGCGCCGCCGTGATTCACGCCACCGGGGCGCTGCACGCCTGCCGCCCCGGCCTGGGGAATGTGTGGGTGGAGAGCCGGGACGGGAGGCTCTCCGCCCGGCCCATTACGGTATACATTCAATAAAAAGAGACGGGGGAGGCCCGATGGTCCTCCCCCGTTTTTTGTATCCGCTCAGTACCGGCCCATGTCGGCGGAGCGGCCCTCCGTAACATCGGTCCCGAACTCGTAGTCCTTTCCAGGGAGGACGGAGTTGAGGGCGATGCCCGCAATGGCGGCGATGGCCAGCGCGGTCAGAGTGATGTGGGCCTCGCCCACCACAAAGGTAATGCCGCCGGAGAAGCCCAGACCGCATACCAGGATGACGGCAGCGATGATCAGGTTGCGGGAGTTGGTAAAGTCCACCCGGTTCTCCACCACATTGCGCACGCCGATGGCGGAGATCATGCCGTACAGGATGAAGGACACGCCGCCGATGATGGCGGTGGGGATGGAGTTGACCAGGGCGGCAAAGGCGGGGGAGAAGGACAGCACCACGGCATAGAGCGCCGCCAGCCGGACCACCTTGGGGTCGTAGACCCGGGAGAGGACCAGCACGCCGGTATTCTCGCCGTAGGTGGTGTTGGCCGGGCCGCCAAACAGGCCGGCCAGGGAGGTGGCGATGCCGTCGCCGATGAGGGTGCGGTGGAGGCCGGGATTCTCGATGAAATTTTCGCCCACGGTGGCGGAGATGGCGGACATGTCCCCGATATGCTCCATCATGGCGGCGATGGCGATGGGGGCCATGACCAGGATGGCGGTCAGGTCAAATTTGGCCACGCTGCCGCTGAATTCGGTGACAAAGGGCTGGAAGCCCAGGATCTGGGCCTTGGTCACGGCGGAGAAGTCCATGAGGGGGACCAGCTCGCCGGCGGCGTTGACGGCGGTGGCGCCCATGGCGTTGGCGGCGAGGGCCACCAGGTAGGGGATCACCACGCCCAGCAGGATGGGGATGATCTTGATCATGCCCTTGCCCCAGATGTTGGCGACCACGATGACGGCGATGGACAGAATGGCCAGCCACCAGCAGGAGGAGGCGTTGGTGACGGCAGAGGGGGCCAGGGACAGGCCGATGAGGATGATCATGGGCCCGGTGACCACCGGAGGCAGGAAGCGCATGACCTTTTTGACGCCCACGGCCTTGATGACGGCGGCCAGCACCACATACAGCAGGCCGGCCACCACGATACCGCCGCAGGCATACTGGAGCTTCTCGCCCGCCTCCATAGCGGCGTACCGCCCGGCGTCCAGCTTGGCCATGGCCTGGAAGCCGCCCAGGTAGGCAAAGGAGGACCCCAGGAAAGCGGGGACCTTCAGCTTGGTACAGACATGGAAGAACAAGGTGCCGATCCCGGCGAAAAACAGGGTGGTCTGGATGGACAGAGGCAGGCCGTAGCTCTGGACCAGGATGGGGACCAGCACGGTGGCGCCGAACATGGCGAACATGTGCTGCAGGCCCAGGATCAGCATCTTGGGCAGGCCGAGCTGCCGGGCGTCGCGGATGGGTTCATTGGTGTTCATGTCGTCTCTCCTTCTCTCTTCTCTCTTGCGTCTGGCCCGCATTTGGGCAAAAAAAAGACAATCACCACGTGATTGTCAACAAAAACAAGGAGAAAGGGAGGAATCCGCCTCCCGCAGCAGTCGGTCGTTCGTCAGCAGCCCGAACACAAGCATCCTCTCCTTCCCCACATTTCGTTTTATGATACCAGAACCCACAGCCCAATGCAAGAGGGAATTTTTCTTTTTTGTGCTTTTGGCTCCGGGCCCTCCAGGCCGCACAAAAGGGGCCGTCCCCGGTTCCCTCCGGCTTGGCGGTTGTGTTGATTGACTTTTTTTCCGAAACTGGGTAGACTATAGGTAATTTTTATTCATTTTTATCCACTCTGTTTTGCAGGAAAGGACGGATCTGCCTTGAAACAGCCCTTTGTCACTCCGGATCAGCTCCGGGCCATCACCATCCGCTACCCCACCCCCTTCCACCTCTACGACGAGAAGGGCATCCGGGAAACCGCCCGGAAGCTGCAGGCGGCCTTTGCCTGGAACCCCGGCTTCCGGGAATATTTTGCCGTCAAGGCCACCCCCACCCCCGCCATTTTGAAGCTCCTCCGGGAGGAGGGCTGCGGCGCCGACTGCTCCTCCCTCACCGAGCTGATGCTCTCCGACCGCTGCGGGTTCACCGGCGGGGAGATCATGTTCTCCTCCAACGAGACTCCGGCGGAGGAGTTCCAACTGGCCGCCAAGCTGGGGGCCACCATCAATCTGGACGACTTCACTCTCATCGACGGCCTCCAGGACGCCATCGGCTATATCCCCGAAACCATCTCCTGCCGGTTCAACCCCGGCGGCGTATTCCAGCTGGGCGCCTCCAAGGAGGGCTTCCAGGTCATGGACACCCCCGGCGACTCCAAGTACGGCTTCACCCGGGAGCAGCTCTTCGAAGGCTTCCGGAAGCTGAAGGCCATGGGGGCCAAGCGCTTCGGCATCCACGCCTTTTTGGCCTCCAACACCCTGTCCAACGACTACTACCCCGCCCTGGCGGGCATTCTCTTTCAGCTCGCCGTGGACCTGGAGCGGGAGACCGGAGCCGACGTGGCTTTCATCAACCTGTCCGGCGGCGTGGGCATCCCCTACCGCCCCGACCAGCCGGAAAACGACATCATGGCCATCGGCGCGGGGGTGCGGGACCAGTATGAGTCCATCCTGGTCCCCGCCGGGATGGGAGACGTGGCCATTTTCACCGAGCTGGGCCGCTATCTGCTGGGCCCCAACGGCTGTCTGGTCACCACCGCCATCCGCGAAAAGCACACCTATAAGGAGTATATCGGCGTGGACGCCTGCGCCGCCAACCTGATGCGCCCCGCCATGTACGGCGCCTATCACCACATCACCGTCATGGGCAAGGAGGACGCCCCCTGCGACCACAAGTACGACGTGGTGGGCTCCCTGTGCGAGAACAACGACAAATTTGCCATTGACCGGATGCTGCCCCGGATCGACCGGGGGGACCTGCTGGTCCTCCACGACACCGGCGCCCACGGCTTCTCCATGGGCTACAACTACAACGGCAAGCTGCGCTCCGCTGAGCTGCTCCTCCAGGCGGACGGCGGCGTCCGGCTCATCCGCCGGGCCGAGACCCCGGAGGATTACTTTGCCACCATGGTCTTTGACTGACCGCCGCAGGCCCTCCGGCTGCGCTGCTCCGGAGCCCTCTTCCCCCGAAGGGCAGCGCCGCCCGCCGCCATAAGAAATGAAGCCTCTTTTCAAAAGAAAGGAGGCTCTTTCCTTTCTTGTGCGTTTCCTCCATACCGCCCGACCGCCCGGGTGGAAAACCATGTGCTTTGTGACAAGAATTGCAATTTCATCTAAATTCGATTGCAAAACCTTGCCCGACCGCATATAATAAAATTATCAAATTAAAATTGGGATAAGGCGCCAGCAAGGGCCGCCAGGCTGTGGGGCGGGCGGTTTTGTCCGTTCCCTTTTGTTGGTAACGTGTCTGGCTTTTGAATGAAAGGAAGGATGCAGAAAGTGTCAGAATGCAATTTCAAGAAGGTCTTGGTTGCAAACCGCGGCGAGATCGCCATCCGGGTGTTCCGGGCCTGCTACGACCTGGGGCTCCACACGGTGGCCATGTACTCCAACGAGGACACCTACGCCCTGTTCCGCACCAAGGCGGACGAAGCCTATCTGATCGGTGAGAACAAGTCTCCCCTGGGGGCCTATCTGGACATCCCCGCCATCCTCGACCTGGCCAGGCGCCGGGGCGTGGACGCCATCCACCCCGGGTACGGCTTCCTGTCCGAGAACGCTGACTTTGCCCGGGCCTGCGAGGCGGCGGGGATCAACTTTGTCGGCCCCCCCTCCCACATCCTGGCCCAGATGGGCGACAAGCTGGCCGCCAAGGCCACGGCCATCGCCTGCAATGTGCCCACCATCCCCGGCTCTACCGAGCCCTTGAAGGACGCCGACGACGCGGTGGCCCGGGCAGTGAGCTATGGCTTCCCCATCATCCTCAAGGCCGCCGCCGGCGGCGGCGGGCGCGGCATGCGCCGCTGCGACAACGAGGAGGAGGTCCGCCTCCAGTTCCAGCTCGTCAAGAACGAAGCCAAAAAGGCCTTCGGCAACGAGGACATCTTCATTGAGAAGTTCCTGGTGGAGCCCAAGCACATCGAGGTCCAGATCCTGGCCGACAAGCACGGCAACGTCTATCACCTGGGGGAGCGGGACTGCTCCCTCCAGCGCCGCTACCAGAAGGTGGTGGAGTTCGCCCCCGCCTGGAGCGTCCCCAAGGATACCATTGAACGGCTGCGGGCCGACGCGGTGAAGATCGCCCGCCACGTGGGCTACATCAACGCCGGCACCGTGGAGTTCCTGGTGGACCGGAACGGCAGCCACTACTTCATCGAGATGAACCCCCGGATTCAGGTGGAGCACACCGTCACCGAGATGGTCACCGGCATCGACCTGGTCCGGGCCCAGATCCTCATCGCCGAGGGCCTGCCCATGTCCGACCCCCGCATCGGCCTGACCTGCCAGGAGGACCTGCACATCAACGGCTACGCCATCCAGTGCCGGGTGACCACCGAGGACCCGCGGAACAACTTCGCCCCCGACACCGGCAAGATCACCGCCTACCGCTCCGGCGGCGGCTTCGGCGTGCGGCTGGACGGCGGCAACGCCTATGCCGGCGCGGTCGTCTCCCCCTACTATGACTCGCTGCTGGTTAAAGTCACCGCCTGGGACAACACCTTTCAGGGGGCCTGCCGCCGGGCCACCCGCGCCATCAGCGAGGAGCACGTCCGGGGCGTCAAGACCAACATTCCCTTTGTCACCAACATCCTCACCCACCCCACCTTTCACGCCGGCAAGTGCCACACCAAGTTCATCGACGACACGCCCGAGCTCTTCGACATCGACACCGGCCGGGACCGCGCCACCAAGGTCCTGAAATACATCGCGGAGATCCAGGTCCAGAACCCCTCCGCCGAGCGCAGGCAGCTGGACGTCCCCCGGTTCCCGCCCTATGAGAACACCCCGCCCAAGTGCACGGGCCTCAAGCAGGTGCTGGACCAGGGCGGCCCCGAGGCCGTCAAGCAGTGGGTGCTGGACCAGAAGAAGCTGCTGGTCACCGACACCACCATGCGCGACGCCCACCAGTCGCTGCTGTCCACCCGGATGCGTACCCGGGACCTGGTGAAGGGGGCCGAGGGCACCGCCGAGATTCTCAACGACTGCTTCTCCCTGGAGATGTGGGGCGGCGCCACCTTCGACGTGGCCTACCGCTTCCTCCACGAGTCTCCCTGGGAACGGCTGGATCTGCTGCGGGCCAAGATCCCCAACATCCCCTTCCAGATGCTCCTGCGGGGCGCCAACGCCGTGGGCTATACCAACTACCCCGACAACCTGATCCGGGAATTTGTCAAGGAGTCCGCCGTCTCCGGCATCGACGTGTTCCGGGTCTTTGACTCGCTGAACTGGCTTCCCGGCATGGAGGTTGCCATGGACGAGGTCCTCAAGCAGAACAAGCTGCTGGAGGCCACCATCTGCTATACCGGCGACGTGCTGGACCCCAAGCGGGACAAATACACCCTGGACTACTACGTCCGGATGGCCAAGGAGCTGGAGAAGCGGGGGGCCCATCTGCTGTGCATCAAGGACATGTCCGGTCTGCTGAAGCCATACGCCGCCAAAAAGCTGGTGACGGCCCTCAAGCAGGAGGTGGGCCTGCCCATCCACCTGCACACCCACGACACCTCCGGCAACCAGGTGGCCGCCCTGCTGATGGCCGCCGAGGCCGGGGTGGACATCGTGGACGCCGCCATCGACTCCATGGCCTCCATGACCAGCCAGCCCTCTCTCAACGCCGTGGTCACCGCCCTGAAGGGTCAGGACCGCGACACCGGCCTGGACCCCGACAAGCTGCAAAAGCTGTCCGACTACTGGGCCGACGTGCGCCTGCGCTACGCCTCCTTTGAGGCGGGCATTAAGAACCCCTCCACCGACATCTACCGCTATGAGATGCCTGGCGGCCAGTACACCAACCTGAAAAGCCAGGTGGAGAGCCTGGGTCTGGGGCACCAGTTTGAGGACGTCAAGGAGATGTACAAGGCGGTCAACGACATGCTGGGGGACATCGTCAAGGTGACGCCGTCCTCCAAGATGGTGGGCGACCTGGCCATCTTCATGGTGCAGAACGGCCTGACCCCGGACAACATCGTGGAAAAGGGCGCCGCCCTCACCTTCCCCGACTCGGTGGTGAGCTACTTCAAGGGCATGATGGGCCAGCCCGCCTGGGGCTTCCCCGAGGACCTGCAGAAGGTGGTTCTCAAGGGCGAGGCGCCCATCACCTGCCGCCCGGGCGAGCTGCTGCCCCCGGTGGACTTTGAGGCCGTGGAGAAGAAGATGCGCGCCTTCATGGGCGACGACCGGATCAACCGCCGGGCCATGGTGTCCTACTGCCTGTACCCCAAGGTGTACGAGGAATACCGCAAGCACCGCAAGGAGTACGGCTACATCATGCGCATGGGCTCCCATGTGTTCTTCAACGGCATGGCTCTGGGCGAAACCAACAAGATCAACATTGAGGACGGCAAGACCCTGGTCATCAAATACCTGGGCCTGGGCGATCTGAACGAGGACGGCACCCGCAACGTCCAGTTCGAGCTCAACGGCATGCGCCGTGAGATCGCCGTGCCCGACCCCCACGCCGACGTGCAGACCCACACCGTAGCGCTGGCCGACCCGGAGGATAAGAGCCAGGTGGGCGCCTCCATCCCCGGTATGGTGTCCAAGGTCAGCGTCCAGCCCGGCGACGCCGTAGAGGAAAATCAGGTCATCGCCGTCATCGAGGCCATGAAGATGGAGACCTCGGTGGTGGCGCGTATGGCCGGCGTCATCGACCAGGTGCTGGTCAGGGAGGGCTCGTCCGTCAAGGCCGGCGAGCTGCTCATGACCATCAAGGTAAAGTAAGAACGGCTTGCCCAGCGCATATGCAAAGCCCCCTGCCCGATCCTAGGATCGAGCAGGGGGCTTTTTGCCCGCAGGGCCCTCGCGTCCCTATGTTCTATATTCCTCCGCCACTCAGATCATATTTTTCCGTGATCTCTTCCCCGGCGGCGTTCCACAGGGTCACCGGATCCAGGTCCAAATGATCGGACGCAATGCGCTTGCCGATCTCCGCAGAGACAAGAAAGCGCTCTTTTTGCGGAAGTTCCAGGAGGTACCGCAACCCATCCGGCGCAACGGTGATATTTGCATCTGCCGTCCCGTATTTCTTCCGCCATAGAGCAGGTACTTTCTGCCGCCGCTATGCGCATGACTCATATCCCTTCCTCATTTTCATACAGAGCATAATACAGGAGGGGGCGGAAGTCTGTGCACTTCCGCCCCCTCCTTTCCGTGTCGATTGGTCCCGGCACCCGGGGCGCTTTTTTATTCTCCGGGTTCTCTGGGCCGGAGGAGCCCCTCCAGGGGGGACACCGCGCCGTCGGTGGCGGCGGAGAGCAGATAGCCGTAGATGCGGCCCTTCTGCTCCTCGTACAGATCCAGCTTCTGGTAGAGCTCCTTGTACGCGGCAAAGGTCTCCTTCTTGGTCCGGATCAGCCGCCGCAGGCCGGTCTGGGTGTTGACCAGGCCGTCCTCCCGCTTGCGGTAGTAGTACACCGCCCGGGGCACCGCGGCGATGAGCCGGGCGTACTGGATGTACTCCAGGTTGAACAGGAAGTCCTCGCACCAGGCCATCCGGCGGTCGCAGCGCAGACGGTTGGCCTCCACAGTGCTGCGGCGGTAGAGCTTGTTCCACAGCACGCCGTAGTAGTAGTTGGCCGGGGCCTTCACCATCTGCTCGGCAAACTCCCGGCGGGTCATGACGCCGCCGGTCTTGATGTGGCCGCGCCGGGCCTGCCGCTCCCCGGCCACCCGGTAAAAGTGGGCGATCACCAGGTCACAGCCGGTAATCTCCGCGGCCCGGACGAAGGTCTCGGTGGCGTCGGGGGCAAGCCAGTCGTCCCCGTCGGCAAACTGGAGGTACTTGCCCTCGGCCAGGTCCATGGCCTGATTCCGGGCGTCGGACACGCCACTGTTGGACTTGTGCAGGGCGATAAAGCGGCTGTCGGCGGCTGCCGCCCGGTCACACAGGGCGGCGGAGCCGTCGGTACTGCCGTCGTCCACCAGAAAGCACTGGAAATTGGAGTAGCTCTGGGTCCGGATGCTCTCTACGCACTGCTCCAGGTAGGGCGCCACGTTGAAGACCGGAACGATGATGCTGACCAGGGGCTGATTCACGGCTCAGGGTCCCGGTTCAGGCGGCCGTCTCAGGCGCGGCGGTCTCCATCCCCAGCTCCTCGAAGGGCACCACAACGGCGCCGGCGGGGGGCTCCACGGCGGGGGTCTTGTCGGTGGTCTTGTAGTCGCCGGAGATGGTCATGTTCATGCTCATCAGGCCCAGCATATCCATCTTCATCTCGGCGGTCATGTGATTTTTCTCATCCATGCCCATGGTCATGGTCATGACCTCAGTGGTCTCGCCAGTCTCGGCGCCGGTGACCATGGTCATCTTGATGTCCATGGCGTAGCCCACCACCTTGTCGTTCTTGGTGTTCAGGGTGAAGGACAGGGTCATGTCGGCGCCGTCCTGGGTATAGGTGTAGGCGGTGGTGTAGTCGCTGCCGTTCTTCTGGAAGCCCTCGTCGGAGAGCAGCTTGGCGGCGGAATCCACCAGGCCGGCGACGGTGGCGTAGGCGGTGTCCTTATCGGACAGGTCGGCGCTCTGGAGCATGGCCTCCAGCATGGCGGAGGCGTCCATGGTCTTGGACAGGTCCATCAGCTCGGCGTAGTCCATGCCCAGTTGCTCAAACAGGGCGCCCATATCCATGGAGTACCAGGTGTCAGCGGGCAGGCCCAGGGCCTCCAGCGCCTCGCCGGTAAAGGTCATGTACAGCATGCCCTTGTCCATGTCCATGCGCATCTCCAGGCCGACGCCCTTCTCCTTCAGGGCGGTCAGCAGAGCCTGCTCCTCGGCGGTCGGCGCGGCGGGCTCCTCGCTGGTGCCGGCGGCGGCCAGGGCGGACAGGTCGGCCATGAGCTCCTCCAGGTCCAGCTTCATGTTCATGGACATCTGGGCCTTGACGGCGTCCGCCACCACGCCCTCCAGGGTGCCGTCCACGGTGGCGGGGCCCATGCCCATCATGCTCAGGTCAGCGTCAAAGTCGGCGGTCACGGCCCAGGCGCCCTCGTTGAACTGCCGGCTGTACTCCAAGTATTTGGCCAGGATGGTGTACTCCTTGCCCGCCTTGGCGCTGCCCAGCAGCTTCTCGGTGTCCACGATGACGGCCGTCTGGTCGTCCTGATCCCAGCCCACGGCGCAGCCGAAGGCCTGGGCGGCGAAGCGGACGGGCACGTAGGTGCGCCAGGTGGCGGAATCCACATAGGGCGCCACGTCCATAGTGATGACGGTGGCGGTCTCACCCTCGGTGAGGGTGGCCTCGGCGGAGCCGATGGTCATGGTCAGGGTCTTGCCGTCCCGAGCGGCGGTGATGACGTCGCCCTCGTTGGACACCTCGGCGCCCATGGCCTCAAACACGGCGCGGAAGGGCAGGAAGGTGCGCTGGTCCTTCACCTGGGGCACGGCGTCGGTAAAGGTCAGGTTCTGGCCGTCCAGTTGAACGGCGATGGTCTGCTCGGCGGCGGGGGCGGGGCTGACGGGGGGCTCCTCCCCCTCGGCCGCCAGGGCGGCGGTGGACAGGCCCAGGGTCAGGACCAGGGCGGTCCCCATGGCGAGGACTCGCTTCAGGGTATGCTTCATGGTAATTCTTCCTCCTTGATGAATGCATTTGGTCTTTTATTTTGAATCAAACTGATTGATTCCACCGGGTGATATAATAGAAACGACGCAGCGCTCTGAAATATGACAGGCGCGGGCCCTTTTTTTCTTTCCAAAAAAGGATTATACCAGCATCTCCGCTCCACCGCAACCCATCGGCAGCGGCCATTTTTTGTATCTCGCTGCTCTTCCCCTTGCCTTCGGCGCCTTTTTGCTGATCTTTAACACAATTAAACCATTTACATGTGCTAAAATCAAGTAAATTTCCGGCACACGGGCCCGCCCTGCCTTCTCTCTTGTCGGGCGGGGCGAAAACTGATATAATAAAATGATTTTTGGGAGGAGATGCTCTTATGACCTACAAAGAGGAATTCATCACGTTCATGGTCCGCGCGGGCGTGCTCACCTTCGGGGATTTTGTCACCAAGTCCGGCCGCAAAACCCCCTATTTCATCAACACTGGCAACTATAAGACCGGCGCCCAGGCCGCCCAGTTGGGCGACTACTATGCCGCCTGCATCCAGGAGCATCTGCCCGACGGGGTGGACTGTCTCTTCGGCCCCGCCTACAAGGGCATCCCGCTGGCGGTGGCCGCCGCCTCCAGCCTGTACCGGAATTACGGCCGGGACCTGCCCTACTGCTTCAACCGCAAGGAGGCCAAGGACCACGGCGAGGGGGGCTCCATGGTGGGCTACAAGCCCCAAGACGGGGACCGGGTGGTCATCGTGGAGGACGTGGTCACCGCCGGCACCGCCGTGCGGGAGTCCCTGGCGCTCTTTCAGGCTCTGGGCGACCTGAAGGTCACCGCTCTCATCGTCTCAGTGGACCGGATGGAGCGGGGCACCCGGGACTGCTCCACCCTGGACGAGCTGCGCGCCGACCACGGCATTGCCGTCTACCCCATCGTCACCGTCCGGGAGATTCTCGCCTTCCTGCACAACCGGGAGATCGACGGCCGGGTGTATATCGACGACGCCATGAAGGCGCGCATGGAGGCCTATCTGGCGGAATACGGCCCCCGGGCCTGAGGGCTTCCGCCGAACAATCCACGCGCAGAAGAGGGGTGCCAGCATGGGTGTCCACGACGGCCACCGCAAGCGGTTGAAAACGCAATTTCTCATCCATGGGGAGGATTTCCACGACCACCAGCTCCTGGAGCTGCTGCTGTGCTATGCCATTCCCCAAGGGGACGTGAACGGCCTGGCCCACGCCCTGCTGGACCAGTTCGGCTCTCTGGCCGGAGTGTTCGACGCCCTGCCCCCCTCCCTCACGCGGGTGGACGGGGTAGGGGAGCACACCGCCGTCCTTCTCAAGCTCATCCCCAAGCTGGCCGGCCGCTACTCCACCATCCGCAGCTCTCCGGGGGACATTCTGGCCTCCAGCCGGGCCGCCCGGGACTACCTGCTGCCCTACTTCCAGACGGGTCCCCGGAACGAGATGGTCTACCTGGTGTGCATGGATGCCAAGTACAAGGTGCTGGGCTGCCACAAGCTGGGGGAGGGCACGGTGAACGCCGCCGACATCACCCCCCGCCGGGTGGTGGAGCTGGCCCTGGCCCACAACGCCTCCGCCGTCCTCCTGGCCCACAACCACGTCTCAGGCCTGGCCCTCCCCTCCAACGCCGACCTGCTCACCACTGAAACGCTCGCCCGGGTGCTGCGGGAGGTGGGGGTGGAGCTGGCCGACCACCTGATCTTTACCGAGGACGACATGGTCTCCCTGAAGGATAGCGGCCTGCTGAACGGGTATCCTAACCCATACTGAGGGCCGGAGCATCGGTGGATTTTTCCGGTCCCCTCTTGATTTAGAACAAATGTTTTGATATGATATCGAATAGATGTACGATGCCCCGTTGAACGCCGGCCCCGGTACGGGGTCCGGCGCGGGGAAGGAGGTCGGAACCGCATGCCCGATTTTCACGTTGTCTCCCCTTATCAGCCCGCCGGCGACCAGCCGCAGGCCATTGAGGCCCTGGCCAAGGGCGTGGAGCTGGGGCTGACCGAGCAGACTCTGCTGGGGGTCACCGGCTCGGGCAAGACCTTCACCATGGCCAAGGTCATCGAGCAGGTCCAGCGGCCCACCCTGGTGCTGGCCCACAACAAGACCCTGGCCGCCCAGCTCTGCGCCGAGTTCAAGGAGTTCTTTCCCGACAACGCGGTGGAGTATTTCGTCTCCTACTACGATTACTACCAGCCCGAGGCCTATATCCCCCACACCGACACCTTCATTGAGAAGGACTCGGCGGTGAACGACGAGATCGACCGGCTGCGCCTCAGCGCCACCGCCTCCCTCATCGAGCGGCGGGACGTGATCGTGGTGTCGTCGGTGTCCTGCATCTACGGACTGGGCGAGCCCGACGACTACGCCAAGATGATGGTCCCCCTGCGGGTGGGGGACGAGTTTTCCCGGGATGAGCTGCTGCGCCGCCTGGTGGAGATCCGTTACGAGCGCAACGACATCGCCTTCGAGCGGAATATGTTCCGGGTCCGGGGAGACACGGTGGAGATCTGGCCGGCCTACTTCAAGGACACCGCCATCCGGGTGGAGTACTTTGGGGACGAGATCGACCGGCTCAGCGAAATCAACGTGGTCACCGGCACTCCCATCCGGCGTCTGGAGCATCTGCCCATCTTTCCCGCCAGCCACTACATCACCCCCAAGGAGAAAATGGACGCCGCCATCCAGGAGATCTACCGGGAGCTGGAGGAGCGGGTGGCCTTCTTCGAGGAGCGCAATATGCTGGTGGAGGCCCAGCGCATCAAGCAGCGCACCCTGTACGACATCGAGATGATGCAGGAGCTGGGCTACTGCTCCGGCATCGAGAACTACTCCCGGCCCATCGCCGGGCGGCCGGTGGGCTCCGCCCCCATGACGCTGATGGACTACTTCCCCGACGATTTTCTGATGTTCATCGACGAGAGCCACGTCACCCTGCCCCAGGTTCGGGCTATGTATAACGGCGACCGGGCCCGCAAGACCACTCTGGTGGACTACGGCTTCCGCCTGCCCTGCGCGTTTGATAACCGTCCGTTGAAGTTTGACGAATTTGAACAGCGAGTAAACCAGGTGGTCTACGTCTCCGCCACTCCCGGCGACTACGAGCGGGAGCGCTCCGGCCAGATCGTGGAGCAGGTCATCCGGCCCACCGGCCTGCTGGACCCCAGGGTGGAGATCCGCCCGGTGGAGGGCCAGATCGACGATCTGATCGGGGAGATCAACGACCGGGTGGCGCGGAAGGAGCGGGTGCTGGTCACCACCCTGACCAAGCGGATGGCCGAGGACCTGACCGCCTACCTGAAAAACGCGGGGATTCAGGTGCAGTACATGCACCACGACATCGACACCATCGAGCGGCAGGAGATCATCCGGGACCTGCGGCTGGGGACCTATGACGTGCTGGTGGGCATCAACCTGCTGCGGGAGGGTCTGGACCTGCCGGAGGTCAGCCTGGTGGCCATTCTGGACGCCGACAAGGAGGGCTTTCTCCGCTCGGAGACCTCCCTCATCCAGACCATCGGCCGGGCGGCCCGGAACGCCGACGGCCTGGTGGTCATGTACGCCGACGCCGTCACCCCCTCCATGCGCCGTGCCATGGACGAGACCGAGCGCCGCCGGGCCAAGCAGGACGCCTTCAACCAGGCCCACGGCATCGTGCCCAAGACCATCATCAAGTCGGTCCGGGACGTCATCGAGCTGTCGGCGGAGGAAGAGGAGACCGAGCAGCTCATGCGCCGCAAGACCAGCTTGACCAAGAAGGAGCGGGACGCCGCCATTGAGAAGCTGGAAAGAGAGATGCGGGAGGCCAGCAAGCGGCTGGAGTTCGAGTACGCCGCCGTATTGCGCGACCGCATCATCGAGCTCAGGGGGAGGTAAGCATGTCCCAGTGGAGCACCCTGACCCGGTTTCAGCGGGTCCTGCTGATCGCTCTGACCGCCCTGCTGGCGGTCTTTACCGTCGTCTACCCCGTCCTCAGCCGCCGGAAGGGCATTCAATATCGAGACGCCCTGCTGCTCTGGTCCGCCCAGGGGAAAAACGACGTCTACGCCGGCCGGGTGGACGGGGAGCGAACCGTCTTTACCGTCGCTCCGGACGGGACCATTCAGTACCGCCGCGGCGATACCGACTACGGCCCCTATACCGTCGCCCTGGACCCCTCCGCCGTCCCCCGGGACAGCGACATGGCCGATGTGCTCACCGGGGTGGAGGTCCGCGACGGAGCGGATATCCTCTTCCGGGGCGGCTGGTATAACAGCAGCTTCCCTCTCCTGGTGGACGAAAACGGCGCGATGGAGCCCCTCTTCTCCCTCTCCGTCCATACTTCTTCCGGCAAGGTCTACGGCCCCGATGGGCAGGCCCTCGCCCCCTCCTACGAGCCCACCGCTTCCTTCCTCCTCCAACTGGCGCTGGAGCCCCCTCTCACCCACCGGGGCGAGCTCTACGCCTATTTTACCGGCACCCTGCTGGCCGCTGTGGGCATCGTCTCCATCCTGTTTGCCGACCGGCTCTTCCGCTGGGACCTCCGCTTCCGCATCCGGGACCCGGAGGGGGCCGAGCCCTCGGAGTGGGAGATCTTCACCCGTTACCTGGGCTGGATCGTCTGCACGGCGGGGGCTCTGATCGTCTATCTGATGGGCGCTTTCGCCATTGTCTGACCCCATTTTTCCTTCGTGCGAAGATAAAGGAGTAACAAATCTATGCTCGACCACATTTCCGTCAAGGGCGCCCGCGCCAACAACCTGAAAAACATCGACGTGACCATCCCCAGGGACAAGCTGGTGGTGCTGACCGGCCTGTCCGGCTCGGGCAAGTCCTCCCTGGCCTTTGACACCATCTACGCCGAGGGGCAGCGCCGCTACGTGGAGTCCCTGTCCTCCTATGCCCGGATGTTCCTGGGCCAGATGGACAAGCCC
>OLSB01001797.1_pt1 | contig 19399 bp, 18 predicted proteins | sample 1672071 | NCBI WGS metagenome assembly OLSB01 (sample SAMEA3136642, study PRJEB25190) | human gut metagenome | biome: human gut; feature: human-associated habitat; material: faeces | place: Austria | collected 2013 | reverse complement strand
TGCTCGGGTTAAGGTGCTTTTGAATTGTTCAGCAGGCATTAATATAGAAAAAAGCGGTTTTGCAACCGCTTTTTCAAACAAAATCAGCGGAACTTTCTCTTGCGAGCAGCTTCCGACTTCTTTTTACGCTTTACAGAGGGCTTTTCGTAATGCTCTCTCTTGCGCACCTCCTGAATAACGCCGTCCTTTGCGGTCTGCCTTTTAAAGCGGCGCAAAGCGTTATCGAGAGACTCGTTTTCTTTAATTCTAACCTGACTCATCCGTATTCCCTCCCTCCGCAGAATAGCAGGGGTAATTTAAAATGCACAAAGCCTGTCCCCAAAGGGCGGCTGCATGCAAAGGGCTGTTAACCCCTTAAAGCAATAACATTTGCAACAATCGCCAAAATGAAAAATACAACGGCGACCCACTTAGTCCAACGCGCCAGAGACGCGTCGAATGTTCTTGCTTTATTCTTGGAAAGGAAAGTATCGGCGCCGCCGGATATAGCGCCGTTAATACCGGCGCGGTGACCCTGCTGCAAAAGAACCACGGCAATTATGAAAAGAGAAACCAAAATAACCGCAATTCCCAATATTATTTCAACTGCACCCACAGATTACACCTCCATATTACGAATAGGCACAATATATAATAACACAACCGATTAAAATATGCAACAAATATTTTGCACAAATCCGCATTTTATTTCACGACAATATTAACAAGCTTTTTAGGAACATACAGCTCCTTAATAATACTTTTGCCCTCGATTGCGGCCATGACCGCTCCGTCCGCCTTGGCGGCGGCTATTGCATCGGGGGCGGAAATATCCGCCGCAACATTTATGCGCGCCTTTATCTTGCCGTTTACCTGAACGGCAATTTCAACCGTGCTGTCGGCGCACTTCGCCTCGTCGTATTTCGGCCACTCGGCTTCGTTCAGCATTCCCTCAAAGCCCGCTTGCTGCCATAATTCCTCGGTCATATGCGGCGCAAATGGGTTAAGCAAAATAAGATATGTTTTAAACTCTGCCCGGTTTATGCTGCCAAAGCCCTGAATATCATTGAGTAAGGACATCAGCGCCGCAATAGCGGTGTTCATTTTAAGCCCCTCGATATCCTCGGTCACTTTTTTAACTGTGCGGTGGAAAGCCGGTTCAAGCTCTGCACGGTAGCTGTCGCCCTCGGTCAGTTTATCCGAAAGCGCCCAGACCTTATCAAGAAAACGCTTGCTGCCCTTGATTGAAGATTGACTCCAGGGAGCTGCCTTTTCAAAATCGCCTATAAACATCTCGTAAACGCGCATGGTGTCTGCGCCGTAATCCCGCACAATTTCATCCGGGTTTACAACGTTTCCGCGCGATTTCGACATTTTCTCGCCGTTTTCGCCCAAAATCATACCGTGGCTTGTGCGCTTGGCATACGGCTCGGATGTGGGCACTACGCCTATATCGTAAAGGAACTTGTGCCAAAAACGGCTGTAAAGCAGGTGCAGCGTAGTGTGCTCCATACCGCCGTTATACCAGTCAACGGGAGTCCAGTATTTAAGCGCCTCGGGTGAGGCTAACGCCTTATCGTTATGCGGGTCGCAGTAACGCAGGAAATACCAAGAAGAGCCTGCCCACTGGGGCATTGTGTCGGTCTCGCGGTGAGCGGGTCCGCCGCAGTGCGGGCAGGTGGTGTTTACCCAATCGGTCATTTTAGCTAAAGGCGATTCGCCGTTGTCGGTCGGCTCGTAGGAATCGACATTCGGCAGCACAAGCGGTAATTCGCTTTCGGGCACAGGCACATAGCCGCACTTATCGCAGTGCACTATCGGAATAGGCTCGCCCCAATAGCGCTGGCGGGAGAATACCCAGTCACGCAGCTTGTAGTTGGTCTTGCGCTCGCCGAGGTTTCTCTCGGTAAGCCATTCCTGTATTGCCTTTTTAGCGTCTTCAACGCTCATACCGTTAAGGAAGCCCGAATTTACAAGTTTGCCTGTGGCGCACTCGGTGTAGGGGGCTGCCTGTACGTCCTCACCGCCCGCTACGACCTCGATTATCGGCAAGCCGAACTTCTTTGCAAACTCCCAGTCGCGCGTATCGTGCGCGGGAACCGCCATTATAGCGCCCGTGCCGTAGGATATAAGCACATAATCGGCAATGAAAATAGGCACTTCCTTGCCGTTTACGGGGTTTATTGCGGTAACGCCCGAAATTTTAACGCCGGTTTTATCCTTTGCAAGCTCGGTGCGCTCAAAGTCGGACTTTTTGGCGGCCTCCTGCTTATATGCCGTAACCTCGTCCATATTGGTTATTTTATCCGCCCATTTATTTATAAGCGGGTGCTCGGGCGACATTACCATATAGGTAACGCCGAAAAGCGTATCGGCACGGGTGGTGAACACCTCAAACGTATCGCCTATGTTTGTAGAGAATTTGACCTGCGTACCGTAGGAGCGGCCTATCCAGTTGCGCTGCTGCGTTTTTACACGGTCTATAAAGTCAACCTCGTCAAGCCCCTCAAGCAGCTTTTCGGCGTAATCGGTGATTTTAAGCATCCACTGGCTTTTTTCCTTATGGATAACCTCGCTGCCGCAGCGCTCGCAATGACCGTTAACAACCTCCTCGTTTGCAAGCACGCACTTGCAGGAGGTGCACCAGTTGACCGACATTTTCTTTTTATATGCAAGCCCTTTTTTATAAAGCTGTAAGAAGATCCACTGCGTCCACTTGTAATATTCGGGGTCGGTGGTGTTTATTTCCCTGCTCCAATCAAACGAAAAGCCCAAGGATTTAAGCTGCCTTTTAAAGTTGGCAATATTCTTTTTTGTAACCTCCGCCGGGTGAACGTGGTTCTTTATGGCGAAGTTTTCGGTCGGCAAGCCGAAAGCGTCCCACCCCATGGGGTAAAGCACATTGTAGCCCTCAAGCCTTTTTTTGCGGCAGACAATATCAATAGCCGTGTATGAGCGCGGGTGGCCCACATGCAAGCCCTGCCCCGACGGATACGGAAACTCAACCAGTCCGTAAAACTTAGGCAGAGAATAATCGTCCTTTGCGGCGAAGGTCTGCTTTTCATCCCATATATCCTGCCACTTTTTCTCAATTTGCGCGTAATCGTAACCCTTTGACATTTTAATCTCCATTCTGCCGCTAAAGAGTCGGCACAAATAGGTTATGAAATCTCCCTTTAGCGGCGAACGGAGATTATACCGGTATATTTCGCGGTTGCCTTTTATTAAATAAAAGGCGAGCGGAATGCCGTCCCTATATTGTGTTTAGCGTGATTTTTCACGCTAATCCCCCTCAACCTCTGTAAGCAATTCGCTTAAATCTACCTGTTCGCCGTCGCTCCACATTTTATCAAGCGCGTAAAACTCGCGCTGGTCGCGGCTGAAAACATGCACTATAACCGAGCCGTAATCAAGCACAATCCAGCCCGTAGTCTTGCCCTCTATGTGGTGGGGCTGAACGCCCGCCTCGCCGAGCTTTTCTTCAACCTCGTCTGCCAGCGCCCTTACATGTGTAGAGCTTGTTGCGGTGCACATTAAAAAATACTCCGCAATTACGGTTAGCTTATCTATTTTAACGGCGGCAAGCTCCTTCGCCTTTTTTTCGTTCAGCGCGTTCGCTGCGATTTTTAATATTTCTGTACTTTCCATAATTCACCCCAACTCCGGTTTATCGGTAAATTCGATTTCCGGTTTTCCTTTCAGTCCGTCGCTTTCAAAAATAATAACCTCGTTTTCGCCCTTTTTAATAAGCGAGCGCGGCACATAAAGCGTTTTTTGCGGCCCTGCTTCCCAGTATCTGCCGAGATTAAAGCCGTTAAGCAGCACAAATCCCTTTTTGAAATTATCCGTTCTTAAAAATGTGTCATAAGCCTCGTCCGCCGAAAATGTTCCCCTGTAAAACGCCGGAATGTCCGCAGTAGCTTTTTCGCCGAATTTAAGCGCGGATATATCGGTCATAGGCAGCGGGTATACATCCCACGAAAAATGAATCTTGTTACCGAGCAGCACCCTGCCGGGCAGCCCCTTTTTGCGCATCATTTTATTGCCGAAATTCACTCTGCCCATATTTTCAACAAGCACCGTGAGCCTATCGCCCGCCTTTGCGGTTATATTCACCGTAAGCGACTCGTTTATATAGGCAATGCCCTGCAGCTTCCCGTTGACAAGCACCTGCGCGCGGTCGCCGAGCTCCGCGAATGTAAGCGGAACATCCGTATAATCGCGGTTTAAAACGGTGGCGTAGGCTATATAGCCGTAGCCCGTGCCGTAATGCTCCATAGCACGCGGCACATCGCTGTGTATCGGGCTTGAAATAATATCAAGATTGGGCAGCAGCCCCGCGCTGTTTGTAAGCCCAACCCTGCCGTAAGCATACTTTTTGCGGTTTGCGGGCACTTCGGGCGGTGTTACACCCGTTTCCTCGGCTATAACTTTTCGTACAGCGAAATATTTTTCTGTGGTATCGCCGCACTCCGACAGCAACGCGTCATAATCGTAGCTTGTAACATCGGGAGCGAACTTTTCATAATGGTTAGCCCCCGAGGTAAACCCGAAATTTGTGCCGCCTATAAACATATACATATTAAGGCTGCCCTTTTTAAGCATATCCCGCACAACGCCCGCATACGCGTCAGCGCTTGTTGTGTGGTGCTTTTCATCTCCCCACGCGTCAAACCAGCCGTTCCACATTTCCATACACATTTTAGGCACGTTCGGGAACATTTTATCGTGGCAGGCAAAATTCTCTTCAACCCTGCTGCCGAAATTAAGGGTCGGCAGGCAGCCCTCCACCGTGCCGTCGGCAAGGTCGGAATAACCCGTACCGTCCGATGTAAACAGCGGAACGTCTATTCCGCGGCGGCGGTAACCGTCCCTTAAATACAGCAGGTATTCCTTATCGTCGCCGTAATAGCCGTATTCATTTTCGCATTGCAGCATAATTACGGGCCCGCCGTTTGTTGCAAGCAGCGGCTTTATTTTTGCAAGAAGCACATCAAGATAACGGTCGAAATGCTTGATATAAGCCTTGTTCATACAGCGTATTTCAATTTCTTCATCGCACTGAATCCACCAGGGGAGTCCCCCGAATTCCCACTCGGCGCAGATATACGGCCCCGGGCGGACAATTACCATAAGCCCCGCTTTTTCGGCGGCTTTAATAAAGCCTTCAATATCCAGCCTGCCCGAAAAATCGTATTTACCGGGCTCGGGCTCGTGAAGATTCCACGCACAGTAGGTTTCGACACAGTTGCAGCCCAAGGCTTTCAGCTTTGCGAAAATATCCTCCCAGGTATCGGGCATATTGCGAAAATAATGCACCGCGCCCGATATCAGCTTTATAGGTCTTCCGTCCTTATAAAAATCGCCGTTTTTAATTTCAAAATTCATAATTTCACCGATTTCAAAGCACCGCTTCGTTGTATGCCGCCACGGTATCAAGGTGCACCGCGCGCGCCTGCTCTACCAAATCCTTTATGGAATACTGCAATGCATAAACAAATGCCTTTTGGAGCGATTCGTCCACGTATTCGCGTATTACGTCCACATCCTCATAATCGCGGTCGGCTGATGTAAAATCCGCGAGGTAAAGAATTTTCGCCAGCAGCGACATATTTGCCTTTGCCGTGGTGTGGTAGCGTATCGCGTCTATTATCTCGGGGTCCTTTATTCCCAAAATATGCTCTACATACGCCGCTCCCGACATTGCGTGCCACAGCTTTTCGGCGCCTTTTTCTATTTCATTCGGTATTATACCAAAATCGGCGAAGATTTTCAAGTGCTCTGCCTTGGGGGCATTTTTGGTTATATCGTGCAAAAGCCCCGCAAGATAAGCTTTTTCGGCGTTTCCGCCGTATTTTTCCGCAAGGCGCTTTGCCTCGTCCGCCACGCATAGCGAATGATAATACCGCTTTTCGTTAAGCCGCTGCTTTAAAATCAGCTTTAAAGCTTCGTAATCGGTTTTATTTTCACACACGGTAAATTCCCCCGTTCTTAATATACTCATAAATAGGCTTGGGCAAATATTCCCGCGCCTTTTCCGCATTGTTCCTTATAAAGGTTGAAGAAACGGCAGGTATTTTGTCCGTCGGTACCGTAAGATCCATCCCGAGTGATATAAAATACTCCGCGCGGCGGTCAAATTCCGCGCCGTCGCACCCCTCGCGCCGAAATACTATAAAGGGTATTTCCCGCAAAAGCTCTTCATATTTATACCATTTATCAAAGGATATAAGCATATCGCCGCCGCACACAAACGCAAAGCTTTTTTGCGGGTATTTCCGCTTTAAAAGCCTTACCGTATCAATAGAGTAGCTTTTGCCCTCGCGCTCAAATTCTATAAGGCAAAGGGCGGCTTTTTTAAAATCCGCCGAAAGCAGCCTGCACATATTTATGCGGTCTGAATCCGACGCTAAAAAATCGCACACCTTATGCGGCGGTATACGGTCGGGCAACAGCATAATTTCTTCAATATCGGGGTTGTTTTCAAGCGAACGCAGCATTTCGTAATGCCCTATATGCGGCGGGTTAAAGGTTCCGCCGAAAATTGCGGTAATTCCCATTATTTCACAAGCCTTATCTGCTTGTTATCTCGGCTCTCCCTGTAAAGCACAAATCGCGTGCCTATTACCTGCACCACGTCCGAGTGTGTTTTTTCGGCAATTTCATCCGCCGCCTCGCGGGAAGAAACCGGGCTTGTTTCAAGCACGCGCAGCTTTATAAGCTCGCGCGCCTCAAGCGCGTCGTCAACCTGCTTTACCGTGTTTTCGGTAACGCCGCCCTTTCCTACCTGAAAAATTGTATCAAGGCTGTTTGCAAGCCCGCGTAATTGCGCTCTTTGTCTGCTGTTTAACATTTTTCTTCTCCGAATCAAATATATTTTTTAAGCTCTTCCTTAAAAAGCCGCAGGGCGTTTCCGCGGTGGCTTACTTTGTCCTTTTCCTCCGCCGTCATTTCGGCGTAGCAGCCCGCAGAGCATATAAACAGCGGGTCATAGCCGAAGCCGCCGCTGCCGTGACATTCCTCCGCTACGAAGCCCTTACACTCGCCCCTTACGGTGAATTTTCTGCCGTCGGGGAAAACGCAGGCAATAACGGATACAAAGGTTGCGGTTCTTTTATCTTTCGGCACTCCCTTCAGCGCCGCCAAAAGCTTTTCGTTATTTGAAGAATAGGTGGCGCCGCTGCCTGAGTACCGCGCAGAGTAAAGCCCCGGCGCACCGTCTAAAATATCAACGCTTAAGCCCGAATCATCCGCAACGGTTGTAATGCCCGTTACCTTAAGCCCCGAGTACGCTTTTAAAAGCGCGTTTTCTTCGTAGGTCTCGCCCGTTTCCTCAACCTCGGGCAGCGGGCTTTCAAGGTCATTTTCGCTGAGCACCTCAAAGCCCATAGGCTTTAAAATTCTTTCAAGCTCCTCTAATTTATGGTGGTTTTTGGTTGCAATAAATATTTTCATTTTTTACTCCCCGAAAATTCCGTCGGCAAATTCGGCGGCGTCAAATGGCTGCAAATCATCAATTCCCTCGCCCACGCCGACATATTTCACCGGTATACCCAGTTCATTCTTTATAGCTACTATTATACCGCCCTTTGCCGTTCCGTCAAGCTTTGTTAAAATAATTCCCGTAATAATTGCAACGCTTGAAAACTCGCGCGCCTGGTTGACGGCGTTTTGCCCTGTAGCCGCGTCAAGCACAAGCAGGGTCTCGATCGATGAATCGGGCAGCTCTCTGCCTATAACGCGGTAAATCTTCGCAAGCTCATCCATAAGATTTTTCTTGTTGTGCAGCCTGCCCGCGGTATCGCAGATAATAACGTCCGCTCCCTTTGATTTAGCCGAGGCTATTGTATCAAACACGACCGAGGCGGGGTCTGTACCCTCAAGGCTTTTCACCATTGCAACGCCCGCGCGCTCCGCCCAAATGCCTAACTGGTCAATAGCCGCCGCACGGAAGGTATCCGCCGCGCCGAGCACCACGGTCTTGCCGTCCCTTTTAAGCTGTGCCGCTAACTTACCGATCGAAGTGGTCTTGCCCACGCCGTTTACGCCTATAACCAGTATTACCGAGGGCTTGGTTTCAAGCCTTAACCCCTCGTTTTCGCCTAACATTTCGACTATTATTTCCTTTAGCATACCCTTTATTTTGTTGGGGTCGGTCGCTCCCGTTTCTTTTATTTTGTGCCGCAGCCTTTCGCATATTTCACCTGCCGTCGTAACGCCTATATCGGACATTACAAGCGTTTCCTCAAGCTCTTCAAAAAGCTCCTCGTCGATTTTGGTAAAGCTGTTTATAACGCTGTTTACGCCGTTTGCAATTGAGTCCCTCGTTTTTTGAAGACCCTGCTTAATTTTACTGAAAAATCCCATTTTAACCCTGCTTTCGGAAATATATTTTACGCACCCTTATTCTGCAATAAGGTCTTTTCAAGCTCCGCCACATTAAGCTCAATCAGCTTTGTTATGCCCTTTTCCTGCATTGTAACGCCGTAAAGCATATCCGCCGCCTCCATAGTGCCGCGGCGGTGCGTTACGCAGATAAACTGCGTGGCAAAGCCCGACTTTTTCATATAATCGGCAAAGCGGTCAACGTTTATATCGTCAAGCGCGGTGTCAACCTCGTCAAGAAAGCAGAACGGCGGCGCGTTCACGCGCATTATCGCAAAATATATTGAAAGGGCTATAAGTGCCTTTTCACCGCCCGAAAGTCCGTCAAGACTCGGCACGTTTTTGCCCGGCAGCTTAACATTTATATCAATTCCGCTTTCAAGTATATTTTCGGGGTCGGAAAGGGTAAGGCTTGCGCTGCCGCCGCCGAAAAGCTCGGTAAAGGTCTTGCGGAAGTTTTCGTTTATCCTGCCGAAGCCCTCGGTGAAAATATCCTGCATTTGGTGGGTAAGCTGATTTATGAGCCTGTGCAGCTCGGCACGTGTGGTTTCCACGTCGTTTATCTGTGCCGACATAAACTCGTACCTCTCGCTTACTTCCTTATATTCCTCGATTGCCGAAACATTAACGCTGCCGAGCGACCGTATTTTGGTCTTTATTTCGGCAAGGCTCTTTTTAGCCTCTGCCGGCTTATCAATTGCAACGCCTATCTTTTCGGCCTCGCTGCGGGTAAGCTGATATTCATCGTAAAGCTGCTTTATAACGTCGTCGTATTCTCTGAGCATTACCTCGCGCCGCTCCGTAAGACGGGCTAACTCTCCGCCCGTTTTCTCGCGCAGCGCGGTTTTTTCGCGTTCGCCCGTGCGCAGCTCAACACCCGCTTTTTCGGTCTGGTCGCGTTTTTCAAGCATTTCGTTTATATTGGTTTCCGATTGCTTTATCTGCTCCCTTAAAGCCGCGGTAGCGCTTTCGGTATTCTGAATTTTCTGTTCCAACGCGCCGTTTGCCACATTCAGCTGCTCTGTTTCCGCAACAATTGATTTAAGCCTTTGCGCCCTGCCGCTTACCGAATCCTTAAGCGCCGCAACCGAATTGTCCGCTGCCTCAATATCCTTTTGCATTTCAATTATATTAAGCTTTAAGGCGGTTATTTTTTCGGCTGAGTCCTCACGGTCGGCGTTAAGATTATCCCTGCCGCCCGTCATATCCGCAACGCTTGCCTGAACCTCGTTTTTCTGCTTGTCAAGCTCGGCAATAGCCCTTGCCGCCGCTGCCGCAGTCTCTTTTAACTGCTTAAGCTTTTCGTCATAGCTGCCCTTTTCGGCGGTCAGCTGCTTTATTGCGCCGTCGGCAGCGGTTTTAAGGTCGCCTATTCGGCGCAGCTCGGCAAGCGCCCTTATTTTATCCTCATTGGCGGTGGTAATTTCCGCGCGCACCGCAGTTATATCGGCATTTACCGCCGCGGCGGCTTCCTCCGCCTCCCGCAGCTTTTCTTCAAGCTCCGCTGTTTTTTGCTTTAGGCTTTCGGCTGCGTCTTCAAGGGCTTTAATATCCGCCGCGCGGTTAATAAGCCCTGCGTTTTTGGTAAGCGAGCCGCCCGTAAGCGAGCCGCCGGGGTTTACTATCTGCCCGTCAAGAGATACTACCTTTATGCGGTAGCCGAATTTTTTGGCTATTGCCGCGGCGGAGTCAATGTCCTCGGTCACAACAACGGCGCCGAGCAGATATTTAATTATTTCGCGGTACTTATTATCGGTTTCCACAAGGTCGCTCGCAATTCCCACAAAGCCCGCCATCTCTTCAAAGCCGTGCTCTTTAAATTCGCGCGATTTTATGGTGGCTACGGGCAAAAACGTAGCTCTGCCGCCCTTTGTGGATTTAAGGTAGCCTATAGCCCGCTTTGCGTCCGCTTCGGTTTCGACTATTATATTCTGAATAGCATTGGCAAGTGCCGTTTCCACCGCTACGCCGTACTGCTTTTCCACACTTATAAGCTTTGAAACAGGGCCGCAAATGCCGCGCAAAGTGCCCGTTTCCGCCTGCTTTACAATTTCCTTTACAGAGTGGCTGAACCCCTCCATACTGTTTTCAAGGTCGCGCAGAATTTTCGCCCTGCGGCGCTTTTCCTCTGCGTCAAGCCTCGCGTTCTCAAGCTCCGCCTTAATTTTTTCGGCAGCCTCTTTTTTAGAGGTAAGGCGCAGCTCATAGCCCTTTACGGCGTTTTGGCGGCTTATAATTTCTTCCTCGATGTTTTGTATCAGCTTTTGGGTCTCGTTAAATTCCTCTGTCAGCTTATCAAGCTGTTCTGTGTATTCCGCTATCTGCTGCCCCGCGTTTTCGCGGCGGGAAACGGTCTCCTCGGCGGCGCTTTCCGCCGTTACCATTTCCACGCGCTTATCGGCGCTTTCAGCGGTTAAGGCATTCAGGCGCTTAACCTCGTTTTCTATTTTTCGTGATATATTCTCGCTGCTTGTAAGCAGGTCGGAAAGGTGCTTTTCAAGCTCTGCAAGTCTTTGCTCTGTCTCCGCCTTTTGCGCCTTTTTCTCATCTGCCGCGGCTTGTCTTTTTTCAATTTCCTCTGCCGCAGCCGCGTCGGAAACGCCCAGTTGCTCTGCCTCCGCCTGCAGGCGCTCAAAGGATTGGCGGTTGTGCTCCATATCGTTTTTTATAACCGTAATTGCGCCGTCGTTTTTGAGAATTTCCTCATTCAGGCGCGAAATATTAAGCCGCTCCCCCTCAATATCCGAGGTAAGGCGGGCGAAATACGCCGTGTTTTCTTCTGAGCGGCGGTCAAAGCTGCTCAACTCCTCGTCAATTTCGCGGTAGGCAAGCTGCGCGGCGGCAATTTTGCTTTCCTGCGCGCGCAAGACTTCCTTTGAATTATCGAGCGTGTGAATCCAAAGTCCTATTTCAAGCTCTTTTTTGCGGTCGGAAAGCTCCAAAAATTTCTGCGCCTTTGCGCTTTGCTCCTTAAGAGGGCCTACGCGGGCTTCAAGCTCGTCCGAAATATCATGCAGCCTTAAAAGGTTGTCCTCTGCGGCGGTAAGCTTTCTTTCCGCCTCCGATTTTCTGTAGCGGTATTTTGAAATTCCCGCCGCCTCTTCAAAAATATCGCGCCGCTCATCCGATTTTGAGCTGATTATATTATCAATTTTGCCCTGACCTATCATAGAGTAGCCGTCGCGCCCGAGTCCCGTATCCATAAACAGCTCGTGAATGTCCTTAAGGCGGACCGAAACGCCGTTTATGGCGTACTCGCTCTCGTGCGAGCGGTAATAGCGGCGGGTAACGGCAACGGTATCGTTATCGAAATTAAGCGTTCTGTCCGAATTATCTATATTAAGCGTGACCTCGCAGTAGCCGTGCGGACGGCGGGTCTCGGTGCCGCCGAAAATTACATCCTCCATAGACTGCCCGCGCAGACTTTTGGTAGACTGCTCGCCGAGCACCCATCGCACCGCGTCGGATATATTGCTCTTGCCGCTGCCGTTAGGGCCTACGACCGCGGTTATGCCCTTGCCGAATTTGAGTACCGTTTTATCGGCAAAGGATTTAAAGCCCTGTATCTGAATGGAGCTTAACAGCATTTTGTCACACTTCTCTTTCTGTTCTGAAATTAAGTCCCGTAAGGGCTTTATCCTCCCTCACGCGGCAGTTATAACCCTTTCCCGCAAGGAAAACAAGGTTTTTCCTTTTCTGCCCCGTCATTTTGGAAACGCACCCGGGGGATACATAAATTATATAATTTCCTTTATCTTTAAGGCTTTTCAGCACGCCCGTCAGCATTATCTGCGATTGGCAAAGCTCACTGAACGCAGGGTGCCACGGGCCTGCGATATACGCATCTTCTTCGATTGAGTGCAGCCCGAGCCTTATAACCCTCACTCCGTTTTCTTCAAACATAGTGTAAAGCTCCGCCGCTAATTTAACCGCCTCCGAAAGCGTTTGCGGCTTGTAAATATTATCGGCGTAAAGCGCTGCTAAATCGGTATCCTTTAATACTATGGTCGGGTAAATTCTTACCGTATCGGGGTGCAGGGCAATGAGTTTTTCGGCGGTATGAATTGCAGATGAATCACTGTCGCCGTAAAGCCCCGTCATCATTTGCAGCCCCAGTTCAAAGCCGTGCCGCTTTATAAGAGCGGAGGCGTTTTCAACATCCTTTACCGTATGCCCGCGGTTATTCATTTTTAGCACGCGGTCGTTCATGCTCTGCGCGCCAAGCTCAATTGAGGTCACGCCGTAGCCCTTTAAAATGCCCAGTATTTCCTCATCTATCGCGTCGGGGCGGGTTGAAATTCTGATTCCCCGCACCGATCCATCGCGCACAAAAACCGCCGCCGCCTCTAAAAGGTCGGTCATATAATTGCGATTAATTGCGGTAAAGCTGCCGCCGAAAAAGGCAATTTCGGTGGTAGCGGGGTCGTAGCCTTTACTGCTTTGCGCCGCCGCTGCCGCCGCGCCGACATCTTCCGCCCCCGGACCCTTGCAAACGCCTGTTATATAGCGCTGATTGCAAAAGCTGCATTTATTCGGGCAGCCTATATGCGGCACAAAAATCGATATATTAGAGTGCTTTCGGCTCATATTTCGGCACCCATAAGTCTAAGTGCCTCTTTTGCCGCCATTTGCTCGGCTTGCTTTTTGTTTTTGCCGATACCTATGCCTATAATATTGGAATTAAGGCGCACCTCAACCTTAAAGCTTTTATCGTGGTCGGGGCCGCTGGTACCCGTGAGAACATAATTAACGCTCTCCTCGGGGTTGCGCTGGATTATCTCCTGCAGGGCGGTTTTGTAGTCCTTGAAAACCTCGTCGTCGGTGTGCTTTAATTCCCTTAAAACAAAGTTCATAACATGGTGCTTTGCGGGCTCCATTCCGCCGTCAAGATAAATTGCGGCGAGCACCGCCTCAAACGCGTCTGCCAAAATAGAGTCGCGCTCTCTGCCGCCGCCCTTATCCTCGCCCTTGCCGAGCATAAGGTATTTCCCGAGCTCAAGTTCCCTTGAAAAGGTGCAAAGTGATTTTTCGCACACAAGCGAGGCTCTTAATTTTGTAAGCTCGCCCTCGGGCGGAAGTGCCTGTAAATATAATCCGAAACTATAATAGAAAGCACCGAATCCCCCAAAAATTCCAGCCTTTCGTTTGAAGAAAAGCCGCCGCGCACCTCGTTCGCGTATGAGGAATGGGTAAGCGCGTTTTTCAGCAAATCAATATTTTTAAATTTATAGCCTAATTTTTCTTCTAAGCCTTCCATTTTTATTTTTCCTTCTTTTTTATTCCGAAAGCGAGGCGGAAATTTTACCCACCACGCCTGTCTCGGTAAATTTGACAGCCTGACCTATCGCGTTCTTTATAGCCTTTGCGTCCGAGTTGCCGTGCGCCTTTATAACCGTGCCGCGAACGCCCATAAGCGGCGCGCCGCCCACCTCGGAGCTGTCCATCATGCTTTTAAGCGAGCCCAAATCGCCCTTTACGGTAAGTGCCGCAAGCTTATTTTTAAGATTTTTGTAAAACACCTGCTTTATAAGCCCGAAAAGGGTGGAAACGGTGCCCTCTATAAGCTTTAGGGCGATATTTCCCGTAAAGCCGTCGGTTATGACCGCATCGCACACGCCTTTAGGCATTTCGCGTGATTCTATATTGCCGACAAAGTTTATGGGCGTCTCTTTCATAAGGTTATACGCCGCCTTTTGCAGCTCGCCGCCCTTTGTATCCTCCGTGCCGATATTCAAAAGCCCTATTTTCGGGTTTTTCCTGCCCGCCACGTTTTCCATATAAACGCTTGCCATTACTCCGAACTGGCAAAGCATTTCGGGGCGGCAATCGGCATTTGCGCCCATATCCATAAGCATATATGTACCGCCCGGTGCGGGAATAAGCCCTGCAAGCGCGGGGCGCTTTATGCCCTTGATGCGCTTTACTATAAGCGTGCCGCCCACTACCACGGCGCCCGTTGAGCCTGCGGAAACAAAGGCGTCGGCTCTGCCCTCTGCCAACTCGTAAAACGCCTTTGCCATTGAGCTTTCCTTGTGGGCTTTCACAAGCGATGTAGGCTCGTCGTGCATTGAAATCACATCGTCGGTATCGATTATTTTAAGGTCGCCCGCAAATTCCAGACCCTCGCGGGCTATTATTTCCCTTATGGTCTTTTCATTGCCCGTAAGAGTAATATCCACCGAATATTCCCGCGATGCCAGCGCCGCGCCCTTTATTATTTCAAGCGGCGCGTTATCGCCGCCGAAAGCGTCAACTGCAATACGCATTTTCAAATTTCCTCCGTTTTTATATTCTCCGCAAGTATCCCGAGCGCCCGCGCAGCCAAAGCCGCGTAGCGTTCGCGCTTGTCCCTTATATGGGTTTCAAGCGGCGGAATTATTCCGAAATTAGCCCCCATGGGCTGAAAATTCTCCGTCAGCGGGTTTGTAATATATGAAAGCAGCGCGCCCGTCATGGTGGTTTCGGGTAAAACAAGGGGTTTTTCGCCCGTTATTTCAGCCGCCGCGTTTATTCCCGCAATTATGCCGCTTGCCGCCGATTCCATATATCCCTCAACACCCGAAAGCTGCCCCGCAATAAAAATATTTTTATCTGCCTTAAGTGATAAATTGCGGTTTAACATTTTCGGCGAATTTATAAATGTGTTGCGGTGCATAACCCCGTAACGCATAAATTCGGCGTTTTCAAGCCCCGGTATCATTGAAAATACCCTTTTCTGCTCTGAAAATTTAAGGTTGGTTTGAAAGCCGACTATATTGAAAAGGGTAGCCGCCGCGTTTTCCCGCCGCAGCTGAACCGCCGCCCACGGGCGGTGCCCCGTTCTCGGGTCGCGAAGACCCACCGGCTTTAAGGGCCCGAATCTTATAGAATCCTCGCCTCGCTTTGCCAGCACCTCTATCGGCATACAGCCCTCGTACACATTGGGTGCTTTATCAAAGCCGTGCAGTGGGGCGGATTCCGCGTTTATCAGCTCGTGGTAAAAGGCGGTGTATTCCTCTTTGTTCATGGGGCAGTTTATATAATCGTCGCCGCCCTTATCATAGCGTGAGGCAAAAAACGCCTTGCTCATATCCACGCTTTCCGCCGTTACAATAGGCGCGGCGGCATCGTAAAAGCTTAAATTGCCGCCATCGCAAAGTCCCGCCAGCTTTTCCGCCAGCGCATCGTCTGTTAAGGGGCCTGTCGCTATTACCGTAACGCCGCCTTGCGGTATTTCGGTAACAAGCCTTTCGGTCACGGTGATATTCGGGTGGCTTTTTATTTTCTCGGTTATAAGCTTCGAGAAAATATCGCGGTCAACCGCAAGCGCGCCGCCCGCCGCCACTGCCGATTTATCCGCCGCAGCAAGGCAAACAGAGCCGAGGCGGCGCATTTCTTCCTTTAAAAGCCCCGCCGCCGAATCTACGCGTGCGGCTTTCAGCGAATTTGAGCAGACAAGCTCCGCTAAATAATCGCTTTTATGCGCCGCAGTCTTTTTGGCGGGCTTCATTTCAAGCAGCTCTACCTCTATGCCGCGGTTTGCTGCAGCATAGGCTGCCTCGCAGCCCGCAAGCCCGCCGCCTATTACAGTCAGTTTATTCATCCGTTTTTTTATCCGCTTTCTTCTGCCTTGTGGGGCATTCCGAATTCATACAGTATTTTCTGCCGCGAACGCCGCTTATAATAAAGCTGCCGCACTCGGGGCATTTTTCACCCGTAGGTATGCCGGGGGCTGCAAAATCGCACTCGGGGTAATTTGAGCAGCCGTAAAACTTTTTGCCCTTTTTAGAGGTCTTTTTAACCAGCTTGCCGCCGCATTTCGGGCAGGGCTGCTTAACCTCGTCCTCAGGCATGGGCTTTGTGTTTTTGCACTCGGGGTAGCCGGGGCAGGCAAGGAACTTGCCGAACCTGCCCGATTTAACCACCATTTTTCTGCCGCATTTATCGCAGATTACATCGGTTTCCTCATCGGGCACCTTTACGCGCTTGCCCTCGAGCGATTCCTCGGCCTTTTTATAAAGCTTATCGAAATCCTTATAAAAATCCTTTATTGTATCGACCCAGCCGCGCTTGCCCGCGCCTATTTCGTCAAGCTGCTTTTCAAGTCCGGCGGTGAACTTAACATCCACTATTTTATCGAAATACTCCACCATAAGGTCGGAGACCACCATACCGAGATTGGTAGGCTTTAAGCTCTTTTTCTCGCGCTCGATATAATCACGCCCCAATATGTTTGAAAGTATCGGAGCATAGGTGGAAGGTCTGCCTATTCCGTTTTCGTCAAGTGCCTTAATAAGGGTCGGCTCGGTGTATCTTGCGGGGGGCTGTGTGAAGTGCTGATTAGGCGTCAATTCCTTCAGCTTCAGCTTATCGCCCGTTTTCATTTCGGGCAGAGCGCCGCCCTCGGCACTGTCATCATCCTTGCCCTCTTCGTAAAGCACGGTAAAGCCGTCAAACTTTACAGAATACCCGCTTGCCTTGAATAAATAGTCGCCCGCGGTAATATCGGCGTTTACGGTGTTCTGCACACAGACTTCCATGAGCGAGGCAATAAACCTCTCCCAAATAAGCTTATAAAGCTTATATTGCTCGGCGGTAAGCGCGTCCTTTACAGACTCGGGCGTAAAGCCGATGGAGGTGGGTCGGATTGCTTCATGCGCATCCTGCGCGCCGCTTTTTGTTTTGAAATAACGCGGCTTTTCGGGCAGATATTCCTTGCCGTAGCGCCCTGTAATATACTTATAAGCCGCTGCGCGCGCCTCTTCGGAAATACGCAGCGAATCGGTACGCATATAGGTTATAAGACCCGTGGTGCCCGCTCCCGGAACATCAACGCCCTCATACAACTGCTGCGCTATGCGCATTGTGCGCTGACCCGTAAAGCCCAATTTGCGCGAGGCCTCCTGTTGAAGGGTGGAGGTTATAAAGGGGGGAGCCGGCTGCTTTTTGCGGGTGCCCTTTTTAAGCGCCGAAACAATATATTCCGCACCTATCAGAGCCGATACTATTTTATCAGCCTCCTCCGCGTTCGGAATCACGTCTATTTTCTTACCGTCGGCAAAGCCGTAGAGGGCTGCCTTAAAGCTTTTTGTGCCGGCAAGCAGCTTTGCGTCTACGCTCCAATATTCTTCGGAATTAAATTTCTCAATTTCCCTTTCGCGCTCTACAATCAGCCTTAAAGCCACAGTTTGCACACGGCCTGCGGAAAGCCCGCTCTTAACCTTTTTCCATAAAAACGGGCTTAGCTTATAGCCCACTATTCTGTCAAGCACTCGCCTTGCCTGCTGCGCATCAACCAAATTTAAATCGATTTTATGAGGTGCGGCAATACCTGCCTTTACGCCGCTTTCGGTAATTTCGTTAAAGGCTACGCGGTTTGGCTCGTTTAGATCAAGCGCCAGCAAGTGCGCCAAATGCCAGGATATTGCTTCTCCCTCTCTGTCCGGGTCGGTTGCGAGCAGCACGCCGTCGCTGTTTGCGGCGGCGTCTTTAAGCTCCTTTATAAGATCCTTCTTGTCCGACATATTTATATACTGCGGTTTAAAATCGTGCTCGGTATCGACGCCCAGCTTTGATTTGGGAAGATCGCGCACATGGCCCTTTGAAGCCATAACGGTATATCCGCTGCCGAGGGTCTTTTTAATTGTCTTTATTTTTGAGGGTGACTCAACTATTATAAGCTTAGACATTTCATTCCTCCGTTTTCAGTTTTTGATAAGCTCATATCTGCCGCCGGGCAGCGAGCGTATAAGCCCTTCTATTTCAAGCTCTGTAAGCGCCGATAAAATATCGCCCGGCACTAAAGAAGTATTATTTATCTCATCGGGATAAAATATAGGCTTATTCAATTGATTATATACTATTTTCGCCTCATTTGAAAGAGTTTCAATTGATAATTTTTTGTGAACTTCCGTTTTTTCGGGTTTTGCCGCGCGTTCTTCCACGGGTTTTGCCCGCTTTTTAATTGCTTTCTCAATATCAATTTTATCGGGATACCGCGGCAGATATTCATTCAAAATATCGCTTATGTCAAGCAGCGGTCGGGCGCCGTCGCGGAGCAAGGCGTTTGAGCCCGCGTAATTTTCATCCGCAGGGGAGCCGGGTATTACAAAAATTTCCTTACCTTGGTTCAGCGCGTGGTTTGCGGTGTTGAGAGTCCCGCTGCGAGCCTTCGCTTCGACCACTATGACCGCATCTGACAAAGCCGAAAGCAAACGGTTCCTCACGGGGAATGTAAATTTTGAGGCTCTTTCAAAGGGCGGATATTCGCTTATAAGACAGCCGTTTTCAGCCACGGCATGCCGAAGCTCGGCATTCTCACGAAGATAGTCCGCCTCAATTCCGCAGCCCATAATAAGCACGGTTTTGCCGTTCGCTTTCAATGCGCCGCTGTGGGCGTAAAAATCACATCCGCGCGCTCCGCCGCTTACCACCGTCATCCTGGCGGACGCCAAACGGTAGCCGAGGGAATATGCCGCCTTTTGCCCAAACCCGCTTGATTCACGCGGGCCGACAATGCAAACCGTAGGCGTTTCATCAACATTCGGCAGCTTGCCCTTCAAATAAAGCAAAACAGGCGGTTCGGCTATTACCCTCAGCTTTTCGGGGTATTTATTATCCCCATATGCAAGCAGAGTTATCCCGTGGCGGCGGCATTCCTTTTCGATAAGCTTCGCTTCGTCGAGCTTTACTGCGTTAAGCGCGCCGATGTCTTTCGGGGTAAAAAGACCGCTTTGCCTGCGCCCCGAATCATTCATTTCATAAATTTTCTCGGCGCTTCCGATTGCTTCAAGCGCCTTCGCCCCGCGCGGATTGCCCGCACCGAGAGCGGTATGCAGCCAGATAAGGTATTCAATCATTTCATCATTTCCCAAACGGCTATTGCCGCGGCAGCCGCCGCATTCAGCGATTCGGCTCTGCCGCGCATAGGTATGGTGATTTTTTTATACGCCGCCGCTTTTGTTTCTTCGGTAAGCCCGTTAGCTTCGTTGCCTATCATTACGGCGCAGCCGGGCAAAAACTTTACGTTTGAAATGCTTTCAGCCGAAGACGACGG